>Ga0181538_10004815_pt1 | contig 12383 bp, 5 predicted proteins | sample PEATcosm2014_Bin_40_FD_119773 | JGI IMG/M metagenome (GOLD analysis project Ga0181538, IMG submission 119773) | Peatland microbial communities from MTU Mesocosm Facility, Houghton, MI, USA - PEATcosm2014_Bin23_30_metaG | ecosystem: Environmental > Terrestrial > Soil > Wetlands > Peat | place...
GGCCGTCATGTTGAACGACTGGAAAAAGCGCTTCGGATTCGAGCGTTTGGTCTATGTCGATATCGCCAATGAAGTTCCCTATTTTTTCCCGAACGTTGACGCTAGACTCAAGAAAGCGTCGGGCAAGGGCTGGGGCGATTCCCCCACGCTGTCCCCTCTCCAAATCTCCTTTATGGCGGATGAAATCAATGACGCCCTCCGGCTGTTGCGGCGCGAATTCCCCGAAGTGCGTTTTACGGTTTCCATTCACGGTGACCTGCGATGGCTCGACATCCCGGTGGAACTGGATTGTCTCGACGTGCATTTCTACTCCGACGTTGATCCCCGCTGGTCGGAGCGTACCCGCTTTGACGATTTTGTTAAGGATGGCTTGTTTAAGAATGACCGATGGTTCGCGGAATTCTCGGACCGCTGCATCAAAACGGCTGCCGCAATGGCGCCCATGCTGCGTGCGCGCCAAAGGTTCAAGATGGGTGAATTCGCCGCATGGGCGGCAAGGCGAGGCTCACCTTTGACAACCTCCGAAGCCTGGGCATCCTGGTACTACTTCGATGATCCCCGCCTGGACTGGGGCTGGCTGCTGGATTGGGCCAAGTGGTCAGTGGACGATGCGATCGACTACAAGTTCTGGGGCTGGACCCCCCACAACTATGCCCAACCTCAGTTCGCCAACTGGAGAGACGTGAAGTGGCACCGGACGCTCAACGAACGCTTCTTACAAAGCTGAGACGACCATTTTCAGTCCTTATGTATCCGATTGTGGAAAGGAACGCATCGATGCGCCGACAAAATGTGAAGTACGCACTTCTTGGTACCGCTGTGTTTGTTGCTTCCCTATGTGGTCTGCTGCAAGCCGGCGAGCGCAATACCGTGTGGTTGGACGGAACCTGGGACATTGACGAGTCCGTATCACCCGACCAAGTGCCCACCGCCTTCCGTCATCAGGTGCCAGTACCTGGACTCGTGCACCTTTCAGTTCCTGCATTTCCCGACGTGGACCAATTCGAGTCCTACGAGAACCACCGAGATAGAGTGCGATTTAACCGGTCGCCCGGCCGGGAGGATTTCGACAAGTCGGCCGTAGGCGTTGCGCATCAGAAGCGCAACTATTTCTGGTACCGCAAAGCCTTTAAGGCGCCGGGGCGTCGTGAAGTAGCGCTCCTCAAAATCAATAAGGCACAGTTTGGCGCCGCCGTCTGGCTCAACGGCAAGAAAATCGGCGAGCACCTGGGCTGCTTCAGCCCCGGCTACTTCGATCTAACAGATAGCTTGCGTTGGAACCAGGAAAATACCCTGGTGATTCGAGTCGGAGCTCACCCGGCAGCGCTTCCAGCCACAGTTCCCGCCGGCATGGATGGCGAAAAGACCTATTGGACGCCGGGCATATACGATTCGGTTTCGCTGCGCCTCGCAGATAATCCCGTTATCGAGAGCGTGCAAGTCGCCCCGCAACTGTCCCCTGCACAAATCTTAGTCCAAACCGTAGTACGGAATTATGGCGCGGCACGCACCTTCCAGCTCGTAAACCGGGTCGAGGGCCGAATAGCGGAGGGGCGGGTTCAAATCGGCGCGGGCGAGCAAAAAGTCCTGCTGCAGCGCATCGCGATGCCGGATGCGCGGCTGTGGACTCCCGAGTCTCCCAACCTCTATGTGCTCGAAACCAACACCGGCGCCGACAACACCAGCACGCGATTCGGGATGCGTGAATTCCGGTTCGACACTGCCACGAAACGTGCATATCTGAATGGCCGTGTCTATTTCCTACGGGGATCCAACATTTGTTTCCACCGGTTCATGGAGGACCCCAAGGGCGGAGCGTTGGCTTGGAATCGAGCGTGGGCGCATAAGTTGCTGGCGGAGATTCCCAAACGGCTACACTGGAACAGCTTCCGGATCTGCATCGGTCCCACGCCGGAATTCTGGCTGGATATCGCGGACGAGACCGGCCTGATACTCCAGTACGAGTTTCCGGTCTGGGGCTATCGCCCTGCCTGGAGCACGCAGGAAATGACCACCGAATACACGGAATGGATGCGTGACGCGTGGAATCACCCCAGCGTGGCGTGGTGGGACGCCTGCAATGAGACGCGGGCGGACGTGCTGGCCGGCATCATTCGGGACGTCCGGAAGCTCGACCTCTCAAATCGCGCCTGGGACAACGGCTACAACCCGCCCGTCGCACAGGACGATCCTGTCGAGGACCACAATTACCTTTTCATCGAAGACATTTTCCCCAACGGGCATCACTTTAAGACCGAAGATCTGGAACAGGGCACAGGAGCTAAAAGCACCAACAGTCCTCACCCTACCGGCCACGCCGCCGTCCTCAATGAATACGATTGGATTTGGGTAAATCGTGACGGGACCCCCACGATCCTGGCGGCTCCCATGTACCGGCGCCTGCTGGGCGAGAATGCCGGAGGGCAGGACGTCGTCAATTTAGCTGCCTACTTGTGGGCGGGATTGACCGAATACTGGCGTGCCCACCGGAACTATGCTGGCGTTTTGTGTTTTACCTATCTCACCATGAGCCACCCCGATGCTTACACGGGCGACTTCTTTCAAGACATCGAGACGTTAAAGCTGCATCCGGAATACGAGGAGGCCCTGACCAATGCCTTCAGCCCCGTGGGCGTCTACCTGAACTTCTGGCAGCCACGACTGGCAGCGGGTTCGACGCATGCGATGGCAGTCTCTCTGGTCAACGATGAGTATGAGGTCGCGCAGGGGCGACTCGAGGTCTCGCTAGAAAAGGAGGGCAAGAAACTGTCTCGCCAGGAAACGGACGTCACGGTGGGGCCGTTGGGTCAGCAAACTTACGTCCTGAACTTGCCGATCCCCGACGAAAAGGGTCCGTGCGCGGTGAAGGCAACCTTACATCGCATTAGGGGTGTGGAGGAAGTAGTCAGTATGCGAAAAACCGCCATCGAGTAAGAGAACGTATCAGGACCGGAGCGATCGTGAATTGGGGGGGACGCGCCATACCGTTCACCTCAACGCGGGACACCTTCTTCACCTCCTCCAGCGACAGATGCAGCGCTACAGTCCAGGCATTTAAAGTAGCTGTTGGCGCACACAAACCCTCGTAGCCTTTCGGCGATTTCTCAAAGCCGAGTACGGGAGACGTGAAACGATACTCCGGCAGCGGAATGGCAGGTCGGAGACTGACCCCTCAGCATGGGCGCGGCTGGCACTCAGCAAAAACCATACCCAGCCTAGTGTTGCGTTACGGAAATGGGTTTACTTATACGCGATGCGTCAATCCGTTGTAGCGCCGACCTTCAGAGCCTGCCCTGAGCGGAGCGAAGGGTCGGCAAGTGCTGACCTAAAGGTCAGCGCTACGCCAAACGTATTTGCGTGACGCAACACTAGTCGCATCTGAGGCCCCTCAACCTGTTTCTACTTCTCGGGCTCATTCGGCCCGGCGAGATCGTTCTGCGGGACGCCTTGCCGCGCCCGGTAGTAAACTTGGTCGATCTGCTTTCGTGAATTCTCCAACTTCTCAACGGCCGCGAGTTCGCGGCGTGAATCGGCTTCGCGGCCCATTTGCCGGTAGAGGTTGCCCAGATGGTAGTGGGTGGGGGGATAGAGCGGATCCAACCGGGTTGCGGTGAGCAAATGCTCGAGCGCCTTCTCCGGCTCGCTTAATTTGATATACGCCACACCCAGCTCCTGATGCGCGAAGGCATTATCAGGCTGGATTTGGAGGGCCCGCAGGTAATACTCAACGGCGGTTTTATAATCCCGCCGCAGCGAGCAAATGGTGCCGAGCCGGTACTCCGCATTGGCGTCCGCGGGGTTCTCTGCCAGGGCTGCACGAAACTCATTTTCGGCGTCTGTGAGAGCGGGCGCTTGGCGCGAGTCCTGAAGAATAGCCTCGCCCAACTCGTAATGGACACCACGGAGTTTAGGTGCGATCTCGAGCGCCTTGCGGTATTGGGCAATAGCGGCGCGAGCTTCACCCCGGTTGATCAACAGCTCCGCCATGAGTTCGTGCGTACGGCCGGACTCCGGCGCGGCCAGGAACAGAGCGTCGCGGGCGCGATTGGCGAGGTCACTGTAGATTCGGGCGGTAGTATAGAGCACGTCCACATTAGTGGAATTGGAGGGGAGCAGGATCCGTACCACATCGACGGCCGCATCGAGGTCGCCGGTCTGATACTGAATCTGGGCCAGCTCCAAGCCCGCTTGGGTTTCGAACGGGCCCCCATGAAGTTGGGGGAGGGCCGTTTCGAGTAGCCGCCGCGCCTCGGCCGCATGCCCCAGTCGCGCTTCGCACATGCCGAGGTAGGCTTGCACTTTCCATGTTTTCGGTTGCACTTCAAGGACCTTGCGGAATTGCTCGGCGGCGTCCGCCCAATCGCCTTGAAAATAGCGCATCACGCCCACGTTTCCGCGCGCATCGAGATTGCCGGGATCCAGGGCAACAACGGCCCGAAACTCCCGTTCGGCAGCTCCGAGATCATTAGACCGTATTGCTTGTTGCGCCCTTTGCATGTGGGTCTGAATCTCCTGCTGTTTAGAAACGGCGCTTTGGGACCATAGGCCAGATGCCGACCAAGCCGCCAAGGCAAGCAACAAAGCGACCCGCTTCCCACGCGGGCGCCAATTCGCGCCAGCTCGCATGGCGCCAAGCCGCTTTCGTAAGACGATACACATGCAAAAACCCCTCCCCTCGTACAGGGAGTATTGTACAACTTGCAGTATCCCGTCCACCCGCCAAGGGGAGAAAATGGCGAGCAACAAAGGGCGAGGTGCTGTCCTAATTTGGTCGTAGCGCCGCCATCTTGGCGGCTCCATTGCCGGCTGGAAGCCGGCGTTACGGGCCAAATTAGGACACTACCAAGGGCGAGCAGCTCTTGACAAAGCGGCACACCCCGTGTACCTTCTCCGCATTGGCTCTCTGGTGTACATGCGACTGGCACTGGAGATCTGTGCTTGTCATTGCGTCGGGTTCTTGGTCCAACACAGGGGAAGGAGGCTTCCATATGACAGGAGAAAATGAGAGTCGCCCTCTGCGCAGGGCGAATTGGCCTGCCGTCGCTGTTCCGCTCCTCGTGATCGTAGCGATGATCGGCTTTCCAAGGGTTCGACCGACATTCGGGCAAAGCCGGGCCGCCGGCGAAATTCGGGGTACCGTAATGGATGCCACTGGCGCCGCAGTTCCGGGCGTAACCATCCATATCACGAACCAACAAACCGGCGTGGTCACCAATCTGACCAGCGACAACACGGGGGTCTACGATGCCGCGTCCGTGGATCCAGGCACCTATACCGTCACTTTTCAGAAGGAAGGGTTCAAGAAGGTCATCAAGCCCGACATCGTCTTGAACGTGGAAGCCATCACGGTGAATGCGACGCTGGAAGTGGGCGCCGTAACCCAGGAGATTGAAGTTAAGGGTGGAGCGCCGCTGGTCCAGACGGAAACCTCGGACCGGACACAAACCATTACCAGCACCGCGGTTGCCGAACTCCCCAGCGTCAATCGTTACTGGATGGACTACCAATACTTGGCGCCGGGCGCCAACGGACAGATGACATCAAATACGTTCAATGGCAGCAATAACGGTCTGAGCGTGGGGTACAACGGGCAAGGTGCCTACCAGAGTTTGGGGTTACAGGATGGCGGTAGCGCCACCTTCCTTCCGGCTCAGAATTACGTCGTGGTTCCCATCCAAGCCATCAGCGAAGTCCAGATGTCGACGAGCAACTTCAGCGCTGAGTACAGCAACGGCTTGAACGTCTTCAACGTGATCATTAAGAGCGGAACCAACAAGTTCCACGGCGAGGGTTTTGAATTTGTCCAGAACAACAAATTCGAGGCCCGCAACTTCTTCTCGCCCCGCACACCGCAGCTTCGCTGGAACATGTATGGGGGCACCCTGGGCGGACCCATCAAGAAGGACAAGCTGTTCTTCTTCGTTAGCTACCAGCGCAATCCCACCAACACTCCCTCGGCGGCCATAACCAGCTACCCTACGGCGGCGGAGCGGGAGGGGGATTTGTCGGCGCTACTGGGGCCGCCACCGTGTTCCGGCTGCCCTGCCCTTAACCAGATTTACGATCCCAATACGCTCGTGCAAAATGCGGACGGCACCTATTCGCGCACGCCATTTGCCGGGAACATCATTCCGAACGGGTCGAACGGTCCCAGCCGGCTTGACGCGGCGGCAATCAATGTCATGAAGTATATGCCCATGCCCAACCTTCCGGGACTGGTCAATAACTACTATTATGCTGCCCCTGCCCCGAATAACAGTTGGAACCTCGACTGGAAGGGCACTTGGAACATTGCCTCCGGGAACCGCTTAACCATCTCGGAGAATCTCTACGAGCAAAATCAGCCTGGGGAAGGGCCGACCTGCCCCATCGATTGCGTCACCAACAATTCACATTACTCCACGTATGTGATCAGCGACGTGTGGAGCATGAGTCCCAACATTGTCAACGAATACCGGGAGTCTATGATGCGCTCCCACCAACCGTTTTTCGAAACGGACACAGGCACGGATTATGGATCGAAACTCGGCATCGCGCAACTTACCTACCCGACGTTCCCCGGCATCACTGTTAATGGAACGGGAGCCCCCGCTGCCATTGGCACCTCGTTCAAGGACGCGCTGCTTGGCTACTCGACGGTTACGGAAGCGGACACGCTGACGGTGATCAGGGGTAAGCATATCCTGAAGTTCGGCGGCGAGTACAACAACAGCCGGGATGACAACGCTTGGGCGGATATTAATGCCGGCGATTTCACCTTCAGCGGACAGTTTAGTGAAAATCCGCAATATCCTTCTCAAACGGGCCTGGGCCTTTCCGACTTCTTGCTGGGCGTGCCGGGCTCCTGGAGCGATGGCTGGACCCCGATAGATGGCTCTCGCACGGGCAATGGACAAGCCTTTGTTCAGGACGACTTCAAGATTACTCCCAAGCTGACCTTGAACATGGGTGTACGTTGGCTGGTTCAACGCGGGTACAGCGAGCAGTTCAACCGGGTCGGCAGCTTCGATCCGACGATTATCAATCCCGCCGACGGTACCCTCGGCGCCATGTGGTATGGCGGCCAGCGAATTGGTTTACGCGCCCACGGTAACAATGCCTTGCAGGCCACCAAGTGGGCTAACTTTGAACCCCGCATTGGCTTCGCCTGGGCGCCTATAAATAACTGGACAATTCGCGGCGCTTACGGGTTATTTGACGACATGTGGGGCGGAGATACGTGGCAAGCGGGGTGGGGTTTGGGCACGAGCGTCTCCGGGAACGATTCCGCTGCCCTTCAGGGGCACCCTCTAACCCCATTTATTTCCCTCGACTCTGGGCATACGCCTCCGCCGATCCCCCATTTCCCCCCCAGCGCCGCCTTCTACAACGGGACCAGTGAGCCGTATTGGACCTATGATCACATCGCCATGCCGTACGTCCAGCAGTGGCACGTCAGCGTCCAGCATCAATTCAACAATAGTACGATGCTGGATGTCGGGTACGTCGGGGCCCGCGGCGTCCACCTTCCCAATCCTTCCGACATGAACCAACTTTCCGAATCCGCCATTCAGCAAGTTGTTGCGGCTGGCGGAATCAGCGTGAACGTACAGCCCTATCGTCGCTACCCCAATTTCACGGGTATTACTTTGCAGTCGGAGGGCGGGTGGAGCATGTTCAATTCGCTGCAAATTAGCCTGAGGAAGAACATGTCGCACGGGCTGATGGTGCAAACGAGCTATACCTATGGACATGCGCTGGACACCAACACCCAGAACGGCTGGAACGGCGCTGAGTCAGACTATCAGATCGCCGAGAACCCGAGACTCAGCTACGGTAACGCCCAAGTTGACCAAAGGCACACGTTCAACGGCTCACTTATTTACCAATTGCCCTTCGGAACCGGGAAGGCTTTGCTCAACAAAGGCACCATTTTGAACGGTTTTGTGGGCGGTTGGCAACTCAGCAACACCTGGCAAGCGCTGAGCGGCATACCCTTTAATCCCACCTGGGGAGGTGGCGGCTCCGATCTGTCCGGGTCAGGAACCTGGTACCCCAACCGGATTTGCAACGGGGCAATCAGTAATCCCTCCATCTCGGAATGGTTTAACCCGGCTTGTTTCCCCAGTGCGGCGATTGGCACCTACGGAAACTCCGGACGGGATATCCTGTTCGGACCGCACTTCTTCAACATGAACACTTCCCTCGCCAAGAGCTTCAAGCTCCCCTGGCTGGGTGAAGCGGGGCTGATGCAGATCCGTATCGACGCGTTTGACACTCTCAACCACGTCAACTTCGGTGAGCCTAACGCGTCAATCGTCGCCGGCCCCCCAAGTGTAACGGGTTCCTCAGTGATCACGTCGGCCAGCACGTCGAGGAACGTACAACTGGGAGCGCGTGTCGTCTTCTAGGTCCGCTGCTTGCTGGGTTTAGTCGACTGTTTTCACCTTCAGTTACTTGTTTTTCGGGGCCGTCCACCGGCGGCCCCGATTCTTTTCGGGCGGATAGTCTCAGGAAGCAAGTAGCGGAGGCCCCATCCGAATACCGCATTTTCGGCTAGCACTTTGATGTTTGCTAAATCGACATTTTGCACATAGAATTTATGTCGCGCGGCGATGTCGACGGAGTCCTAGAGTTCGATGTCGTCCCACGCTGCGCACAGAACGTCTCCACTCTTTGGCAAGGGCTGAGAGAGCGAGTGCGGCATGAAACGGACCGGAATAGCGACGATTGCCCTAAGCATGATAGGGGTGACCCTCGCGACTCTCGGCAGGGGACTTGCGGCCGGGCCCGCCGTCCCAGTACCGGCCCACAAGGTTAGTGCAAGCGTGGCCGCGATGTCGATCGATTATCCCCTCCAAGGATCGATCTTCCCGCCTGAGATCACACCCCCTACCTTCATCTGGCGCGACACCACGGAAGACGCCAACCGATGGCGAATTGACGTCACCTTTGCGGATGGAGCGACGGGAATCCACGTCGATTCCGTTGGCGAGCCCATGCGCATCGGGGAGATCGACAAGCGCTGCGTCGCGGCTACGAACAAGTTGCCCGAGCTTACGCCGGAGCAGGCTGCGGCACATACCTGGATTCCAGACGTCGCGAGCTGGGAAAACATCAAAAGGCACTCTGTGGCGGCTGCGGCGGTGGTGACGATCACCGGATTCAACGACGCCCGTCGGAAACGGGAGTTGTCTCGTGGCGCAGTTGAGATCCAGACGTCGCAAGATCCGGTCGGGGCACCCATATTCTACCGGGACGTTCCCTTGATGCCTTCCAAGACGGAGAAAGGCATCATTAAACCTCTAGCCCCCTCGGCGATTCCATTGATCCAGTGGCGGCTCCGGAACATCGGTGAGACGCAAAGTCGCGTGGTGCTGAAAGACGTGCCGACTTGCGCCAACTGCCATTCGTTTTCGCGGGACGGGAAGACCATGGGAATGGACATGGATGGCCCGGGGAATGATAAAGGACTGTACGCGATCGTCCCGGTCGAGCCGCAGATGAGTATCGACGTCAAGGATATGGTTACCTGGAATCCTTCGCACGACAGGCAGGTAGGGCTGAACCGCGTCGGTTTCATGTCACAGGTTTCTCCGGACGGGCAGTATGTGGTAACCACCGTCACGTCGGCCGACCAACCTCCGCAGAACAACTTCTATGTCGTGAATTTTGAGGATTACCGTTTTCTTCAAGTGTTCTACCCAACCCGCGGCATTCTGGCTTGGTATAGCCGGCACACCGGCCAACGAGAGCCCCTGCCAGGCGCCGATGATCCCCGGTATGTGCAGACCGACGGTGTGTGGAGTCCGGATGGAAAATTCCTGGTGTTTGCCAGGGCGGAGGCGAAAAACCCCTATGGGCCGGAGGGAGTAACCGCCCGTTACGCAAATGACCCAAATGAGGTTCAGATCCAGTACGATCTCTACCGCATTCCCTTCAATGGGGGCCTTGGAGGCCTGCCGGAAGCCATTGCCGGCGCTTCCGGTAACGGCATGAGCAACACGTTTCCTAAAGTCTCGCCGGACGGGCGCTGGATCGTCTTCGTCGAATGCCACAACGGCCAACTCATGCGTCCCGATAGTCAGCTTTACATCGTTCCCACGCAAGGAGGGCAGGCGAGGCGGATGCGCTGCAACACGTCGCGCATGAACTCCTGGCACAGCTTTTCACCGAATGGCCGGTGGTTAGTCTTTTCCTCGAAAAGCCGCTCGCCGTACACGCAGATGTATCTGACCCACATCGACGCGGAGGGTAACGACAGCCCGGCGATTCTGATCGACGACGCGACAGCGGCGAATCGCGCCGTGAACCTGCCCGAATTCGTCAACATTCCACCGGACGGAATGCTGGCGATCAGCGTGCCTGCGGTCGAGATGTACAGGAAATTCGATCAGGCGCTGGCACTGGGAGAAAAGGGCCAGTATGCGGAAGCCACCGTCGAATGGAAGGCGCTGCTCGAGACCAATCCCGACGATGTCCGGATCCTCAACAATCTTGCTTTCGCCTTGGCGAAGACGGGGCGATACGAAGAAGCGATCCCCGAGTATGAGAAAGCGCTGCAACTGAACCCCCAATACTACGCCATTCATAATAGTCTCGGGCGGGCTCTGGTGGCGGTCGGGCGTCTGGATGAGGCGGCCCTGCATTTCGAAAAAGCTTTGGAGGCATACCCGGAATCGCCGGAACTCCACGACAACCTCGGCCGCGTCCTGGCGGCTAAAGGCCGTGTCGATGAGGCAATCGCCGAGTTCGAGAAGGCGGTCGCGGTCGATCCGAGCTTCGCCGACGCCCATTACAACCTCGGCGTTGCCCTGGCATCGCAAGGAAAAGCGAAGGAAGCGGCCTCCGAGTTCGCGAAGACCGTGGAACTCAATCCCAGTTACGTCCCCGCTCGTTACAATCTGGGAAGCGTGCTGTACTACTCGCAGGCGCGTGTCGAGGACGCGCTGGCGCAATGGCGAGAGGTGCTGCGGCTAGATCCGAATTTCGTTCCGGCGATGAACGAGGCTGCGCGCGCGCTCGCCGCCAGTCCGGAGGCTAGGGATCGCAATGGGGCCGAGGCTGTGAAACTCTCAGAGCAGGCGGTTAAAATGTCCGGCGACCGCAATCCCGAGTACCTCGATACGCTGGCCGCTGCCTATGCTGAGACGGGGAGATTTCCCGAGGCAATTGCGACAGCACGCAAGGCGCTCGAACTCGCGACACAGCAGAACCAGCAGGATCTTGCGCAATCGCTCAACGCCAAGATCAAACTGTACGAATCCCACGAACCCTACCGAGACCCTGCCGTACAAAGCCCTTGAGCATGGGGGTCGGCAGGGTGTCCGCCAGCGGTCAAGTCCCGGTTCAACTTATGTTTCCCACTAAGTTCGCGTCCGCGTTCGGGTTTATCGATGCGCTGCAAGCTTTCGAATCCAGAAAGGCATCGGGCACTGTTGACACCCTCAGAAAAATTTGGCGATGCTTCAGGCGGTAAAGGTTGAAACTCAGGCCGAGCAGCATAGCCCAAGTATTAAGCTGAAGAATCGAGATGCGAAGGACAAAGACATTCAGACGCAATGAAAGGTTCATCTGTTTTCGTTCCTCTGCGCCTCTGTGGTACTTAAGGATCTAGGGGATGACACACATCCTTCGAGCCAATGGCCCGATCCGGCTTGTGTCGATAGACTGAAAACCGATTTTCGCGGCCGGTGAACCGGGTTTGAGAGTGAAGTCACCATGTGCGGGGTCGGCGAAGAGCGGGTCCGCCACCCATGAATGCACGTCCTGCCCGCGCCGTTGCCATTCCGCCATGGAGTCTTTGCCGAATTCAATCGGCTGCCCAGTTGCCTGCCAATAAAGGTTGTGATCGAAGAGGAACCGGCCGTTGCCCCACGCGCCGTCAAGGAGTCTGCCTTTTTCCCAATACACAATGTTGCGCTCGAAGCTGAAGCTGCGGTGAGCTTCTTCCCGCGTGCGCCTGAGCTGCGCCTCTTCGCCAAGAGCAAAGATGTTGTTGCGGACGATATTCTCGCGCCCATAGTGTTGATGGAACCCACCGTCCTGGGTACGGTAAACGATGTTGTTCTCCAGCAGGATTTGACTGCTGCCTTCGTCGGTATAGAGTCCCCAACCTCCGTAGTCATAGCGCGCCACGTCGTGACACAGGTTATTCCGCTCCACCGTGCCGGGCTGAATGCCCAGCGAGTAGATACAACCCATATCGCTCAGCAGGCCGCGACCGAGGTTGTGGAGGTCGTTGAACTCGATCCGGTTATGGTGGGCGGCAGTTGCCCCGTAGCCCCACGTCCAACCCAGCGAAATAGCCGTGTAGTAAGTGTCGGCAATTTCGTTGTGCGCCACCGTGTTGCCGCTGCTTTGGCCGATCCACACGCCGACCGCCGCCGGATAAACAATCCCGA
>Ga0181538_10004820_pt1 | contig 12380 bp, 12 predicted proteins | sample PEATcosm2014_Bin_40_FD_119773 | JGI IMG/M metagenome (GOLD analysis project Ga0181538, IMG submission 119773) | Peatland microbial communities from MTU Mesocosm Facility, Houghton, MI, USA - PEATcosm2014_Bin23_30_metaG | ecosystem: Environmental > Terrestrial > Soil > Wetlands > Peat | place...
CTTTGGCCGGTTCAAACCATTGTGCTTCTCGTTCATGGGACTCCGGCCAAGTATCAAGCTGCCGCTTGACGATCATCGGGAACACCCGCACTTCGCACGGCACGGTGACGCCGTTTGCGTCGAGACCCTTCTCGTAAGAGAAAACCCCAATTGCTTTTGCTCCGACGGTGCCCCGGATACCAGCTTCTTCGTAAGCTTCGCGCGCGGCAGACTTCGGCGGCTTGAGTCCTTTGATGGGCCAGCCCTTGGGAATGATCCAGCGTCTGGTTTGCCGCGTTGTAACGAGGAGCACTTCCAGTGAATTGGTTTCCGTAAACCTATAGGGCAACGCGCCGTACTGTACCCGAATCGCCCGATCCGTTTTATTAGATGGCTTCTTGCCGCCGCGCGGCGCTGTCTTTTTCGCTTGTTTCAATCCCATGACCTTCAAATGAAACGCTGCGGGCTTTTCGAAGATTTTCTTTGTCGAGAGGCTGTCTTTGCCGGACACGCAATGGTCGTGCCATCTTATACCAATCGCTCTAAGTTATGACCTGTGCCCATTCTCTCGTTCCAATTGAGGTGATGACCTCGGATTTGGCCATGAGGGCGTTCCAGGCATCGCAACTCGTGCGCGAAGTCGCTTCGAAGCAACACGACGCGCAAGGGACACGGCGCCGCGCAAGGGCACATCGAGATCGGGCGTTTCAGCCGCAGCCTTGGCCGATGCCGAAATTACCCGACACTGTATAAGGCGAGGCATTTTCCACAACTTCGCTGAAGTCACGGCCGCAATCGACGAATGGATTGAGCATCGAAACCAAGATCCGAAACCGTTCCCATGGACCGCCGCTGGCAAAACCATTCTCGTCAAGCACCGCCGAGCCAAAAAAGTTCTTGCCAAAGCGGGACGCAAATGAATGAGTCAGAACACAAGCTAGATAGGCAATTACGCAAGTTCGGTTCAATGCCGGCGGCGTGAAGAGATCCTTGCGGGCGCCTTCTGGCCGGATCGCACCTTTGCCGATGCCTGAATCTACGCACCAACATATGTGACGATAGGCAGGAACTGTCGATGCGACCAGTCTTTGTTCTTCTTTTCGGCGTGACGATGCTTGCGGCTGGTTTCGTACGCGCGGCGGTCGCACAAGATGCCGCCGTTGGTGTGGCGACCTATATCGAGGTCATGCCTCAATCGATAGCAGCGGCGGTCACTTCGCTCAGGACCGAGGCCGCAGCAAGTCGCAAAGACGAAGGCTGCCAGGATGTGCAGGTGCTCCGCGAGATCGGCCGGGACAACCGGTTTGTCGTTCTGGAAAGCTGGAAGGACCCGAGCGCATTCGACGCCCATGGAAAGGCTCCGCACGCGCAACAATTTCGTGACCGGCTCGGGGCGATCGAGACCGCCCCGCCCGATGAAAGGATCCTTGCGGGTTTTTGGCAGAGCCCGACGCCGAAGACACCATCCGCGCATTCTGTCTGGGTGGTGACCCACGTCGACGTCATGCCGCCCTATAAGTATGACGCGTCCGGCATGCTCAAGGAGCTCGGCGAGGGCAGCGCCAAGGAGCCCGGCAACCTGCGTTTCGTCGTGGCGCAACAGACGGGCCGCCCGAACCATTTCACCGTAAGCGAAATTTGGGCGGACCGGACCTCATTTGATGCCCATCAGGCGGCCGCCCAAACGAGGCATTTCCGCGACGGGCTCGGCCCGATGCTCGGTGCGCTTTATGATCAACGGATCTATCGGGCAGTCGAATAATCAACCCAGTGGAGCGAAACTAACCCTTGGTGCCCGCGCCTGACGACGCCGATGACTTTGTTGGAATCAGCGCTTAATGTGAAGGGCTTTGGTTCAGGATTGTGCTTGTGTAGGAAACGGTTGATGGCGGCTCTGGCACGGTGGTGCGGCCAGCCGATCGGCTTGACCAGGCCGTGCCGGTGGGGCACGGCGTGGATCGCGCTCTTGGGGGGGAACGCGCAGGTCGCCGTCCAGCCGCCGGACCAGAAGCTTGCGGATCTTGCGCGCCCCCAATGCGGCTTGTCCCGCTTGAGGGAGACGATCAGGCTCTCAATCTGGGGCCACAGCTGGTTGGCGTAGCTTGAACGGCAGTTGATTCCGATAGGCACATTGGGGCGTGCAAAACGAAAACGTAGACTGTGCCATCCAGGTTGAGGCAGCATGACTGCCCTGCTTCCTCGTGATCTCCTGTCCTTCGTTGTGACAACTGAACCGTGCGTCAACCCGGCTCAAGGGTACGCTTCAAGGGGCGCCTTAGCCGGTCGCGGGTCCCATTAGCGGACATTGTGTCGCCTCGTGGGGGCAGCTTAATCGCATCGGATGTTTACCTAGGCGCTGCGCCAACTTCGCCACGCACCCCAGGAAGCGGCCGCAGAGCGACCAACTCTGGCCTGGGTCAATCCCGAGATCGTGCTCGACCTCAATCGCGCCGACGAAACGGCGGCCGGGCCGGTGCGCTTCATCAACCTCCTCCCCTCGAAAGAGCGTGACCAGCATAAATCTAAACGAAGTTGCCTCGGCGCCCACGAAACACAAAGAGATCGCCGGCCCGCGGATCGCGCTTCAGCATCTGCTGCAACCTACAGGGCGAAACCTCGGTAGCGCTCACATGTCCCTCGTTGACCCGCATAATCTTGCGTTCCGCATAACGGCGCATGTCGGGTTGGCCCGTCGCGATCCACACCCGCGCACCGGAGGGGATGGGAATCATCGCCGCGGCAGTGCCTTCATCACCGCCGCCGTCAGGTCAGGATCGACGGTCCCGGAAGTACCTAGGCGAACGCCATAGGCGCACTGCAACCAAGATAACACCTGTCGATGACAAAAGTTTAAGCACTAAGGCTCGGGGTGGCGTTGCGGCGTTCATTGGTTTTAAGTGTCGATAGCGCGCAACGTCCACACAGCGATTGTCTGCGTTACTCTCGCTTGGCATAACGCCTCGAACAGACGCCGCCGCGAAGAGCGGCAGTGGTTCGTCGCGCAGCGCCTTGATCGCCCATAGCGCCTCGCGCCGCGCAAGCCGCAAAGAAGGCCGGAACGCGTCAGCCTCGCCAAGCTGCATGAGCGAGCTAGCCGGGACGCCGGCACGGCGCCAGAGATCGTCGACCAAGGAGGCCTACTGTGCGGTCACCGAGGCTAATCGCTCTTCGGCGTGCGAAGGGGCTTCAAGGCGCCACCCCAGGCGATGACCTGATCGAGCATGCCGGTGACCGTCGGCTCCAGATGGGGACCCGGCTTGAAGGTCGTGAAATTCTCGAAATCGGTGAAGAGGGAGAGGCCGACCTGCGCCCGCACGTCGGCGAGCTCGACGTTGCTGACCACCTGGCGGAGTATTTCCACGGAGCGCGCCCCGCCATTGCCGCCATAGCCGACGAATCCAACGGCCTTGTTGTTCCATTCGCGGTGCAGGAAGTCGATCGCATTCTTGAGCGCGGCGGACGGCCCATGATTGTACTCGGGCGTCACGAAGACGAAGGCGTCGAACTGCTCGATCTTTGCAGCCCAGGCCTTAGTGTGCGGCTGACTGTACTGACCCATGGCTGCCGGGACCGGCTCATCAAGCAGAGGCAGATTGAAATCCTTTATATCCACGATTTCGAACGCTGCATCGTTCCGCTTGCTCGCGATGTCATAGACCCAGCGCGCGACGACCTCCGCCTTTCGGCCCGGCCGCGTGCTTCCGATGATGATGGCGACTTTCAGCATGTGTCAGGTTCCGTTTCGCGAGGGAGCCGAGCTATGTCGTCTCGTCGCCGAAATAGCGTCAAGCGGGCTCGCGGCTAGCCTCGTAGGCCGCGACGTGAATACGCGCCGAAGTTTGAGCCTACGTCGGACAGTCATCATCGCGCCGATTTCACGACGAAAATTGGCATCGTCCCCGCCGCCGTCACCATGGTCCTCATCTCGGCACGGCGACAGTGACGCTCCAATCGCGGCAAAAGTCCACTCCTTTCTGCGATGAAAATTAAGCGCCAATCGCCCCAGCGTTTGCCACGCGTCTTTGGATTCAAAAGTTCGAATATTTCCGTTCTAGGGCGGGCGCCGAAACAATGGAACCGGGAAGGGATTCCCACGCAGCGAATCATGATTCATCCTGCGGGACCCGCCAGGTTCGACGGAGAGATCGGGATAGCGTTCGCGAAGCATGGTCAGCGATGGGCCGTGCGTCGTGTTCCCGTTTGCCTCACGCCAGTTGGCCATGAAGTTGAGCCGCGTCGGCCCTTCGTCATCGTGGACCTCACGATAGTCAACGCCGTCATAGCGCACACTGGTCGCGCCTTCCGAGCATCAGCAACGCTCCATAGTCAGCACTGACCAGGCTCAACAGGATGTCCGTCGTCAGATAATTAGAGACAGATAGCGGCGATATTTAGACTAATGGAGGACGCGGCTCATCTTATGTTTGATTATATGCAACGTTCAATTGGTGTCGCAAGCGGCGATTTTGGATTGTGGCTCGGCCAGTTCTTGAAGTTCTGCGGCCTTGATCTCTCGACACAGCGATCCGGGCAGCATCGCGGGCAGACGCAATTATCAAAGTTCGGCAATGCCCGCTTGCGTTGGCGCGCCGCGATTGTTTGCCAGCAATGCTCAAGAGGCCGCATTCAATGCGATCATTGGAGTGGGCGCGAGTACCCGGCAGTTGAATTGGTGGCGCGTGCTCCACAGCTGCACGAAAGCCGCGTCTGATTCCACAAATACGTATCTTTTCTCTCCGTGACGGCGGATAGCGTGCTCGCTTCACGCGCAATGGGGCATGATGCTTTCAATTATGCAGACTTTTGTGCTGATACGGCGATGTTGCGCACCGGCGGGGCCATGAATTCTGGACCGATCGGATCGGTGACCATTTCCCGCAGGATGCGATCGATCTCCGCCTTGGCGGGCGCATCGAGCCGCCACCCGCTCACCTCGTCGACTGGCTGCAGCTGGCTGGGGTGGCGCGCGCCCCACAGCGCCGTGGCGATACCTTGATCGAGCATCCAACGGACCGCCAAATGAATGACGCGCTTGCCGAACCGCTGCTGCGCGAGCCGGTCGAGCCGTTCCACGGCGGCCAGATATTGGGCAAACCGGGGTTTGAGAAACTTCGGATCGCCGCGGCGCAGATCGTCACCATCAAAAACGGTATTCGGCCGCATCCGGCCAGAGAGAAGACCGCGGCACAGCGCACCATAACCTAAGGTTGCGATCTTGTTGTTGTGGCAATAGGCAAGGATATCGGCCTCGATGCCTCGCTCAAATAAATTATAGGGCGGCTGCAGTACATGCAGGGGCGCAACGCGGCGGAACTGTTCCATTTGGCCGACCGAAAAATTGCTGACTCCGATGGCCCGGATCTTTCCCTGCTTGAAAAGCGTATGCATCGCCTCGGCGGTTTCTTCGATCGTCACCAGCGGGTCTGGCCAGTGGACCTGGTAGATGTCGATGTGATCGGTTCGAAGCCGACGCAAGGAATCCTCGACTTCCTGCAGGATTCTCACCCGGCTGGCATTACGAAATACCCTTCCATCCTTCCATTCAAGTCCAGTCTTGGTGGCGATGAGTACTTCTGAGCGCAGATGACCATCGGTGATTGCCTTGCCAACAATCTCCTCAGAGCGGCCAAATCCATAAACCGGGGCCGTGTCGATGATATTGATGCCCTGCTCGACCGCGGCACGGATGGTGGCAACAGATTCAGCTTCGTCGGTCCCGCCCCACATCCATCCGCCTATGGCCCAGGTGCCAATGGCGACGCGCGATATCTTGAGAGATGTGCCAAAGATTTCGGCAAGTTCCATGTTCATTTTGTGAGCTTCGGCTTGACGAGTCATAATTCCCACTCCTTCTGTTGATGCTTGCGGCTAGCTAGGTCGTCTTGAGTTGAAAGGGCGTGGGGCCTCAAACCTGCCGCCACGCTGGCAAATGCGGATCGGCGAGCCGGATGTCGACCGGGCCAATGCCGAAGATCGCGATCACGACGGGCTCTTTGATGCCGTGAGGCACGCCGTCATAGTGGAAGGTCCGCGCGGTTCGCTTGACATAGCCGCCCGCCGGCACCGGCACAGCCATATCCGGTGTGAAATCGGCGCCACTGTTGACACACCACGTGCCCGACATGACCATTTGGATACGATCGGTGGCATAGCTGTGCGGCGCGCTGAACCAGCCCGAGTTCCACTTCATCAAGACAAGGTAAGGGCCTGGCTGGTCGATATCCCCATAGAGCTTGGCCATTTCGCCGCTGCCGGGCGGCAACCCCGCCCATGGCGCGAATTTGATGCCGTCGCGCTGCAAAACGAAGGTCTGCTTTTGATCGATTTCCGTAGCCTCGGCCGTACTGGCCAGTAAGGCTGGCAACAGTGATGTCAGAAGGAAAGTGCGGCGGTGCATGTGGTTCTCCTTGTGGTGGTACGAGGTGTCATGGGGTTTTGGTGCAAAGTTTCTGGCTTCAAAACAACGAAGCGGTCGGGCGGTATTATGTGCATCCATGTAGCGAGAGCTGCATTCCAGGTTTCTGGTCATCATTCGGCGGGCAGTGGCTCGGCGTGGCCCGAGGCCGCTTGCTTCCTCTTTTTTCGGAAGATCCAGGATTGCAGCCGGTCGAGATAGATGTAGACGACCGGCGTTGTATAGAGCGTGAGAATCTGCGACAAGGCCAGGCCGCCGACGATGGCATAACCAAGCGGCTGGCGAATCTCCGAGCCGACCCCCGTACCCACCATCATCGGTACGCCACCGAGCAGCGCCGCCATCGTGGTCATCAGGATCGGTCGGAAGCGCATGAGGCAAGCCTGGTAGATCGATTCTTCGGCCGTCAAGCCTTCGCTGTGCTCGACCTGCTGGGCAAAATCGACCAGCATGATGCCGTTCTTCTTGACGATGCCGATGAGCAATATGAGGCCGACGATCGCGATCACGCTCAGATCGGTGTGAACCGCCATCAGCAGCAGCAACGCGCCGAGGCCAGCCGAGGGCAGGGTCGAGATGATGGTGATCGGGTGGATCACGCTCTCGTAGAGTATGCCGAGGATCAGGTAGATGACGAAGAGCGATGCGGCGATAAGGATAGGTGTGCTCTTCAGCGATGCTCCGAATGCCTGGGCGTTGCCCTGGAAACTCGTCTGGAGCGAGAGCGGCGCGCCCAGCTCCTTTTCAATCCGCTGGATGGCGCTTACCGCGTCGCCAATCGCGGCACCATGTGCGAGATTGAACGAGATCGTCACCGAGGGGAACTGGCCCTGGTGGTTGATCACGAGGGGCGCGACCTTCACCACCGAATCGACCAGCGTGGATATCGGCACCTGCTGCCCGCTCGATGATTTGACATAGATGCCGGTGAGCGCTTCGGGTCCGTACTGGAACTTGGGGTTGACCTCCAGAATGACATGGTATTGCTGCAAAGTGGTATAAATGGTCGAGACGATACGCTGGCCGAAGGCGTCGTCGAGTGTGTTGTCGATCGTGTAGGGCAGGATGCCGTAGCTCGAGGCGACGTCGCGCTTGACTGTGATGTCGAGCATCGGCCCGGCATTCAGCTGATCAGTGGTGACGTCGGCAATGCTGGGGATAGCCTTCAACTTATCGATGAACAGGCCGGCCCAATGATTTAGCTCACCCTGGTCGGCGTCGTTCAAGGTGAACTGAAACTGGGTTTTGTTCAGCCGCGCGCCGATCGTGATGTCCTGGGCCGCCTGCATATAAAGCGTGATCCCCTGGATCTTGGCGAGGTTGGTCCGCAGCCGCGCGATGACCTGGTCGATCGGGTCACGCTGGTCATGGGGCTTAAGCTGAATGAAGACACGACCGTCATTGAGCGTGTAGAGTCCGCCGCCCGCACCCACCGCTGAGCCCACCGACTCAACGGCCGGATCCCGCACCAGGGCATCGAGCAAAGCTTGCTGACGTTCCTGCATCGCCTGGAAGGAAATGTCCTGTGCGGCTTCTGACTGACCGATGATCAATCCGGTGTCCTGCTGGGGAAAGAAGCCCTTGGGAATGACGACGTAGAGATACCCGGTCAGCGCGACGGTGCCGAACATCACCATGAGCGTGGTGAAGCGGTGCCGCAGCGCGACTTTCAGGCCCGCCTCATAGAGGTTGAGCAGGCTATCGAAGCCGCGCTCGGAGAACCGATAAAGCCATCCGTGCTCCTTGCTCTCCGGCTTGAGCAGGTATGCGCACATCATCGGCGTGAGTGTCCGCGAGATCACCAAAGAGAGAACGAGAGACACGCTCACCGTGATCGCGAACTCGCGGAACAGCAATCCGACATAGCCGCTCATCAGGAACAGCGGAATGAACACGGCGACGAGCGAGAACGTGATCGCCATGACGGTGAAGCCGATCTCGCCGGACCCCTTCATCGCCGCCTCGTATGGCGAGAGGCCTTCCTCGATATGCCGCGTGATGTTCTCGATCTCGACGACGGCGTCGTCGACCACGAATCCGACCGCGATGGACAAAGCCATCAGGGAGAGGTTGTCGAGGCTGTAGCCAAACTCGTAGAGCACCGCGAAGGTGCCGATCAGCGCCAGCGGCACGGTGACGGCCGGGATAATGGTCGCCCAGAAATTACGCAGGAACAGAAAGATCACCATTACGACGAGCGCAACCGTCAGCAGCAATGTGAACTGTACGTCTTCAACCGAGGCCCGGATGGTCTGGGTTCGGTCGGAAATGACCGAAATCTTGACGGCGGGGGGTATCGACGCCTGGAGCACCGGCATCATCGCCTTGATCCGGTTCACCGTCTCAATGACGTTGGCTCCGGGCTGACGCTGGATGGCCAGCAGGATTGCCCGCTGCTTGTTGTACCAGGCGGAAATCAGCTCGTTCTCGCCGGCACTGATTGCGCGGCCAATATCGCGTACGCGGACCGGCGACCCGTTGCTATAGGCGACGATCAGGTCGGCGTATTGATCGGGCTTAAACAGCTGATCGTTGGTATTGAGCGTGTAGGTCTGGCGCGGGCTGTTGAGCGTACCTTTCGGAAGGTCGACATTCGCCTGGCCGAGCACCGTGCGCACATCCTCGAGACTGATGCCGCGAGCTGCCAGCGACGCCGGATCGACTTGCACGCGGACGGTCGGCTGCTGCTCGCCTCCGATACCCACAAGGCCGACCCCGGATATCTGCGAGATCTTTTGTAGCAGGATATTTTGCGCATAAGCGTCGACAACGGTCAGCGGCAAGCTGTCCGAGGTGGCCGCGAGCACCAAGATCGGCGTGTCAGCCGGATTGACCTTCCGGATATAGGGTGGATACGGCATGTTCGTGGGCAGATACGCGGTTGCAGCTTGGATTGCCGACAGCGTGTCGCTGACAGCCCCATCGATTTGGCGGCTCAATTCGAATTGCAAGGTGATCTGGACATAGCCGAGCGCACTCGCCGACGTCATCTGGGTAAGGCCGGGAATCTCACCAAACTGCAGCTCAAGCGGCGATGCCACGGTGGATGCTACGGTTTGCGGGTCGGCACCGGGCAACTGCGCAGTGACCGTGAGGGTCGGATAGTTGACATTCGGCAGTGCCGCCACCGGCAATAGCGGGTAGGCGACCAGGCCGCCGACCAACAATCCGACCATCAGCAGGGTGGTCGCGATCGGCCGCTGGATGAACGGCGCGGAAATGTTCATGGGATCAGCTCCTGCTGTGCGCTTTGTGCGGCGGCCTCTTCGGCGGCCTTGCCGGTCAGGATCGTGACCGGGACGCCGGGCTGCAGCTTGTATTGTCCATCGACCACCACCCTCTCGTTGGCCTTGAGGCCAGAGTTGATGAGGGCTTGCCCGTCGCTGATCTGCGCGACGGTAATCGGCCGGATCTCGACCGTGTTGTCAGGCTTGATCACGTAGGCATAGGCTCCTTTCGGGCCCTGCTGCACGACCGATGCGGGAACGGTCAGGCCGTCATGCCGGGTATCGAGGAGCAGCCGCGCGTTGACGAGCTGACCCGGCCACAAGAGATGCTTCTGATTGGGAAATTCTGCGCGCAGCCTGATCGTACCAGCGGTCTGGATGATCTGGTTGTCGACGAGGTTAAGTCTGCCCTGATCGAGCTGCTTGCCGTCTTGACTATCGACGAAGACGGTGACCGCTTCTTGGGACATGCGTTCCTGAATGGGAACGAAGTCGGCTTCGGGCAGCGTGAAAATCAGAGAGATCGGCTCGATTTGGGTGACGTCGACCAGGCCGTTCACATCGGTCGGGTGAATGATATTGCCGATATCCATCTGCCTGATGCCGGTCACGCCGTCGATTGGCGAGGTGAGGTTGGTGTAGCCGAGATTAACCTTTGCGCTTTCGATGATGGCTTCGTCGGATTTGACTATCGCCACGAGCTGGGCGACGATGGCCTTTTGCGAATCCGCAAGCTGTTGCGCGATCGATCTTTGCTTCGCGAGCTCGGTGTAGCGATTGAGGTCGATCTTGGCGTTCTCCAGGTGCGCCTGATCGCGGTCGCGATTGGCGATCGCCTGATCGAGCTCTGCTTGATACGGTCTCGGGTCGATCTGCGCGAGCGCATCGCCATTCTTCACAAGCTGACCCTGGTGGAAGCTGATCTTGACAAGCTGCCCAGTGATCTGGCTGCGGATCAGCACGTTGTTGTAGGCGATCACCGTGCCGACGCCGCGCAGGTAGATCGGAACATCATGGCTTTGCACTGAAGCCGCAACGACGGCGACGGCCGCCGGCGCGGTGGGGGCCTGTGGCGCCGGCGCCGAACGCAAGGCGGACGTGCGCGTCACCGCTACTGCGCCACCGGCGATGACCGCGAGCACCGCGATCATGTTCATTAATTTAATTGCGCTTGGCCGTCTGTCCATGGTGTCTACTCACTGATCATGCACGGCGCGCCGGCGGCGCTCGTTGCCGGCAGACTTGCCTCGCCGGCAAGAGTTTGTGCGGGGTCGCGAAGCCCGCTGCCGGCACCCAGTGCCGCTGGATCCCGCACGATACCGCTTTGTGTGATCTCGGCAGTGGTAGTGGATGTGGCGGGATTGGAAATGGTGGATGTGGTGGTGCTGCCGCCGGAGGCGCCTGAACAGAATGTCGACGAGCCGCCGACGCCCGTCGAGGGGGGAGTCGCTTGCGACGCCGATCCGGACATGGTCGGCAATGAGCCGAGGCCGGTCGTGCCGAGACCGCTGGTGCCGAGGCCGGCGGTGCCGAGGCCGGCGATGCCGACACCCGCCACATCCAGCGAGCTTGCAGAACTCGATGAAGGGGAGGACAGCGAGGAGGCACTTGCGCTCGTGGATGTCGCCGTCACGGAGCTGGCGTAACTCATGAGGCCGGAGCTGCTAACAGAATTGCAAGGGGCCGACGTACTGGTTCCTACGCCGTAAGGGCCCGGCAACTCGGATACAGCGGAATTCGTCGAGAGGCTGATCCCTTCGCCGTCGAAGGTCGGCGGCGCCGCCATGCCTAGATTTCCCGTCGAGCAAGGCGCCGGATTCACGGTTCCCGAATAGGGTAGGGTGGCACTTTGGAGGTCAGCGGCAAATCCGCTGAAACCTGTCCCAAAAGGCGAGGTCGCGCTAATACCCGGGGGCGGGCTGCCCATCCCGGCAATCTGTGCGAACGCAGGGATGCAACCAAAACACGCTGCCAGAATTGCGGCAATCAATACGCGTCGCATCATGAGCTCCATTGTTCGGACGCAGCGATCTACTCGGCTCGGCAACGGACGAGCCATTGGCCATGTCCCGCAGTTAGGGCCTTTTCAATTGTCGCGGCTGGTGTCAGTCGCTGACGTTGCCGGGCCCTTCGGGACGCCAGGGGCTTGCGCCGAGGCCATCACGGCCGCGCGTTCCCGAGTGATCGTATCGAATGCGATCCCAACGTGAAGGAGCCACTTGATTTGGGCTCTGGTGGACGCTGTAAAATTGTTCTGCGGGCAAATGGTTGCGCGGTTGCGCCGGGGCCATGCCGACCGAAGCGAGCAAAACACCAGTAGCAAGCCCCATCATGATGGAGCGATGCGCGCCGCTATTTCTCTTGATAACAGCGAAGCATTGTTTGGTCTCGAGGCCGACAACTTTTGCAAGACCTGGTGTAATGATATTCGCGTTCATTTTTTTCACTCCGTGTTTGTCTGACTACGAAATGTTTAGACAAATCACGGACGCTACTCCATTGTACCTTCGGAACGCTGGAACATCATTTGGTTTAGAAACCTATACGTAGGTTTAGGTGTCATTTCCTCTCAAAAATCCGTCGTGAAGTGCCCGCGTGCCGCGATCTGAAGAGGGGATTCCGTAGCGCTCGAGCGGATTGTAAGCTTTGCGCCCACCTTCGAAAGACGCCATTCGTCTCTTCGCGGCGTCAGTGTGAAGACGCTCAAACATTCTTGCCGGCGATCGTCGTTGAAGCTCTCCTAAATTGCTTGAAGCCGA
>Ga0181538_10004822_pt1 | contig 12374 bp, 10 predicted proteins | sample PEATcosm2014_Bin_40_FD_119773 | JGI IMG/M metagenome (GOLD analysis project Ga0181538, IMG submission 119773) | Peatland microbial communities from MTU Mesocosm Facility, Houghton, MI, USA - PEATcosm2014_Bin23_30_metaG | ecosystem: Environmental > Terrestrial > Soil > Wetlands > Peat | place...
CCCCGCCAGGCTCTTCTGCACATTCAGGGGGCCGCGAACCGCTTCCATGAAGGCGTTCCACGAGCGAACGTCGCCCAAGTAGGTGATGTTCTGCGCCCGGTCAGGATCGTAGAGATCGAGAATCGAAGCCTGCGCGTAAACGTCAGTGCCGCCAAGGCTCGCCGGATGCTGCGGATTGCCTTCGACTTTCGTCGGACGGAAAAGATGGCTCTCGACCAGAATCGGCGAGGCGTAACCGCCGAGCGTAAACGCGGTCGCGTAGAACATCGGCCGGCCTGGAATGACATTTTCCGGCTGCCGCACATAGGGCACGATCTCGGTGATTGGCATGCGCGTGCAGCCGGTCAAACCGGCCAGCGCGAGCGACGCGCCCATGGTCTTCAGGAAACCGCGACGAGAAAAATCGTCAAGCCACTCGGAAGCACCCTTCGGGAACTCGCGGTGCAGCATCTCCTGAAACTCTTCGCTGCCCGCCAGCTCTTCGAGGCTGCGCCAGTACTCGGGCCCGGTCGTCTGCTCTATCTGCGCCTTCGCGGTCGCGAGGTCAAGCTGCTTGCGCTTGCTCGGGCAGATGTCGGTTCCGGCGTTGGCACCGACCGGATTTGTCTTGTGCTCTTCCATGCTCATCGTCGATCTTTGATTCTTCTCGTCTCTCTTTGCGTCATTAGGTCTGCCGATTTGCCGTTAGCGATGGCAGGTGTTGCAACTGGTGATGTCGTTGACCGAGCGCACCTTGTATTGCTCCTTCAAAGCGTTCCCTAGCGCTTCCTGATCGGAGTACGCCGTTTCCTTCCCATTTTCCTTCACCACGACAGGCGCGCCCGCAGAAGGCTCCTCGTAGCGCATGTTGAAAACCTGCTCGCGCGGGCGCAGATATTTTTCGGTGTTGCGGTGGCAGTCGAGGCAGAATTCCATCTGCAGCGACGCATACTGATACATCAGCGGCATCTGGTCGACGGGGCCGTGGCAGGTATTGCATCCCACGCCCTTATTCACGTGAATGCTGTGATTGAAATATACGAAGTTGGGTAACTGGTTGACGCGCGTCCATTCGAGCGAGCGGCCTGTTCGGAAACTTTCGCGGACCGGCTCCAGATAGGCTGCGTTCGTCCAAATCTGCGCATGGCAGTTGATGCAGGTTTTAGTCGGCGGGATGCCGGCAAAACTCGATTGCTCGACCGAGGTGTGACAGTAGCGGCAATCGATGCCCAGCCCGGTCACGTGGTGCTTGTGGCTGAACGGGACGGGCTGCGACTTCCGGACCCCGGCGTAGGTGACGTATGGAGACCGCTCAATCTGCGCCATGACCCAAAATATCCCGCCTACGGCAAAAACCGTCAGGACCATGGAGGCCCGGGCAATTGCATTGCTGCTGCGTGGAAAGATCTGCATCGATTGTGAAGTTTTTAATGTTGCGAAATTGGCTTGCGCCGTACCCGGCTGACCCTACTTGTATGACCTGCGTCACGTACTGTTGTGACACATGATACTGAAACAGGAGAGTATAACAGTTGGACGGAAAAATGGAATAGGCTGTGCGGCTTTTCTTTTGCGCCCTTCGGGATTCCCGTTCGCGAGATTCCATCCGGAGAAGAAACCAAAAGATTCTTGATCCGTAGATTAATGCAATATGAATTCGCAACCTCAGCGCAGGTGCATGACCAGCAGTTTGGGTTCCGTCATTTCCTGAATCGCGTCGCGCAAGCCCTCGCGGCCGAGTCCGGAGTCTTTAATTCCGCCATAAGGCATGTGGTCGATGCGGAAGGTGGGAACGTCGCCGGCAATCAAGCCTCCGACCTCAAGTTCGTCGTAGGCCTGAAAGATGAGTTTGGCGTCGCGGGTGAAAAGCCCAGCCTGCAGGCCGTAGGCAGAACTGTTGATCTGCTTCAGCGCGGAGGCGAAATCGTTGTAGGGCTCGACGGTCACGACCGGCGCAAAAATTTCCTGGCAATTCACTTTCATGCCGGGCTTGGTGCTGGTAAGCACGGTGGGCTCGAACAACGAGCCCTTGCGGTTGCCGCCGCAGAGCAGGCGCGCGCCGCCGCGAACCGCCTCCTGCACCCAGTCGGCGGCACGGATGGCGTCGCTTTCGCGGATGAGCGGGCCGAGGTCGCTTGACTCGTCGAGCGGGTCTCCCACTTTCAGTTTGCCGACTCCCGCCAGGAACAGCTCGGTGAATTTTCCGTAGACGGAGTGTTCGACCAGAATGCGCTGCACGGAAATGCAGGACTGTCCGGCGTATGCAAAGCCTCCGGTGACGCAGCGGTCGGCGGCGTAAGCAAGATCGGTATCGCTGTGGACGATGACGCCTGAATTCCCTCCCAGTTCGAGAACCACTTTCTTCTTTCCCGCGGCGTTCTTGATGGCCCAGCCGACGGCGGCGCTGCCTGTAAAGCTGATGAGCTTGATGCGTTCATCGCTTACCAACAGCCCGGAATCTTCGTTCGAGAGCAGAACCGCGTTGAATCCGCCGTCCGGCCACCCCGCTTGCTGAATCACTTCCGCCAGCAGCAGCGCGGTGAGCGGCGTTTCGGGCGCGGGCTTGAGCACCATGGAACAGCCGGCGGCAATAGCCGGGGCAACTTTGTGGGCGACCAGGTTCAAGGGGAAATTGAAAGGGGTAATACCGGCGATGGGGCCGAGGGGAAAACGTTTGACGATGCCCCAACGCCCGGCGGTCGACTGCTGCCAGTCCAGCGGCAAATATTCGCCGTAGCCGCGCACCGTCTCTTCGGCGGCGATATTGAAGGTAAAGACGGCGCGGTCAACTTCGGTGCGAGCGCTCTTGATGGGCTTGCCCGCTTCCAGCGCAATGGTGCGGGAAAATTCGTCTTTGCGATCGTGAATGCCAATCGCGATCTGGCGCAGAACTCGTTGGCGTTCGAAGGCGGGCAGACGCCGCGTGGTTCCGAAGGCCTTGACGGCGGCGGCAATGGCGGCTTCCGCGTGTTCGCGGCGTCCTTGGTGGACACGTGCGATGAGGGCACCGTCGTAAGGTGCGTGCACGTCGACGATGTCACCCTCTTCCTGCCACTTCCCGTCCAGGAAAAAACCGTGGGTTGCAACCGGAGTCACCGTCATCTCGGCCATGCCTCACCTCTTTCGAGCGCGCTCGTGCTTCAATTCTTATGATTCGATTCTGGATTCGCCCCGACGATTCGCGTGCTGGTTCAAGTGCCATGATTATAGGACTTCTTGAGGAGAGCGTTATCAACAGTCGCGCGAGCCACTCGCTCGCAGGTCACTTGCCGGTCTGCGGTTTGAAGCGGCCATCGACTTCCACCTGATATCCCGCAACCAGGCGATTGGTTTCGTTCGCCATTCCGACCACCGACATCAGCTCTTTGAACTGCGCGTCGGTCATCCCTCTGTTTTTCGCCGAAGCGCTATGCGAAGCGATGCAGTATTCACACTGGTTCGTGACCGAGACCGCGAGGTAAATCATTTCTTTGGTAAGCGGATCGAGCGCTCCCGGAGCCATGATCTGCTTGATGTCCTCCCAAGTACGCTTGAGGAGGATGGGATCATGCGCGATGGCTTTCCAGAAATTGTTGATCCAGTCGGTCTTGCGCGTAGCCATGATGTCGTCATAGACGGCGCGCACTTCGGGGCTGGCGTCAGCGTATTCGATAAGGCCAAAGATGGACATGCGTTTCTCCTATGATGGCTTCGTTGGAATGCTGTTTTGAACGATGAGCTTGCGAAGCTCCTCGCAAGATTGCCCGATAGTCAGAATATAAGTGGCCTCAATCATCACAGCACCGCCGTCTCGTGAATCATCCGCCCTTCGGCAAATCGCGAAAAGTTCAGCAGAGACGCGTCGATCAAGCCGGTCTTCCCCGTCAGAATCAGGTCACTCAGAATCTTCCCGGTGGCGGGCGCGTGCATCACGCCGTGTCCACTGAAGCCGTCGGCGAAGAAAAAGCCGGGGACTTCGGGAGATTCGCCAAGAATTGGGTGATGGTCGGGCGTCATTTCATAGAGGCCGGCCCAGGCTCGCTGGGGATTGACCTCGACATTTTCGAAGACGGGGACGCGATCCGCGGCTCGGGTGAGAATCTTTTCGATGAAGCTCGCGTCGAAATCGGTTTTATAGCCGGGAGTTTCTTCCGGGTCGTTCCACGCCAGCAGGAATCCGCGGCTCTCGGGCCGGAAATGAAAGCCGGTGGACATGTCGACGATCATGGGCGCGGTGTGCGGAAATTGGTCGAAGGGCTCGGTCGGAACCAGCATGCGGCGCAAAGGTTCGACGGGAAGATCGATGCCGGCCATCTTCGCAATCGGAGCGGCCCACGGTCCGGCGCAGTTAACAACCGTGAGTGTGGAAACCGTGTCGCGCGTGGTCGAGACCTCGAAGCTCCCATCCTTGAGCGTGATTCCCGTTACGCTCGCGTTCTTCCAGAGAGTGGCGCCGCGATCGCTTGCCCAGGTCATGAAGCCGATCATGGCGCTGTACGGATCGACAAATCCGTCGGTGGAGCAGAAGCTGCCGCCGACAATGTCATCGGCGCGGAGTTGCGGAAACTGGCCACGGATTTCATCGCCGGCAACAAGACGCACGTTCTTCAATCCCATGGCGACCTGCTTTTCGAAATTCGCGCGCAGGTAGGCCATGCGCTTTTCGCTGGTCGCGCAAAAAAGGTACCCCTGCGGGCGATAGTCGCACGGGTAGCCGAGCCGTTCTTCAAAACTGGCATAGAACGGGATCGAGTACAGCGACATCTGGATATTGACCGGCGTAGAAAACTGCGCGCGCACACCGCCCATGCTTTTGCCCGTGGATCCCTTGCCTTGGGCGGTCTCGCGCTCAATCACGAGAACGTTCTTGCAGCCGGCCGCGACCAGGTGGTAGGCAACGCTGGAGCCGACAATCCCTCCGCCGATGAGAACGACGTCCGCGGTGTGCATGGTTTCTACGACACGTCAGGAAGTTGCCGCGGCAATGGCAACCCTGACCAGCACCACGACGGCGAACCAGCCGAACACTACGGCGAACGCGGTGCCACGCTTAACCTTGCTGATGCAAGTAATGCCGATGGCGGTCAGGACCAATGTCCAGATCGTGACGATATCCAACGGTGTCAGCAGAGCGCGTAGTACGGCAGAGCCGCTCGGATCGATGAAATATCCGGGATTGACGGCCACAGGGTTCTCAATGTTAAATCCGTCTCCGCTGACTCCCGCCAAAATCGAAACGACTGCCAGCAACGCCCGCAGCAACTCCGGCAGTCGTGTATAGACAATCAGAGCAAACAGGGCCTTGAATTTCACGTCGGCGCTCGCGCCAAACTTGAGGGTCGCAAATAGAACCCCGGCGAGTATTGCATACAGGACGAGCGCAAACACCGGAACCGCGTAGGAGATTACTTTCGTGATCGTGACCTGTTGCGCCATGACTCTTTCCCGTTGATCGGCCGGTAAGCGGTCAATGCGCTCGGCCTGCTTCGGCCGCAACTGGATCTGATTATCCACCACCTTGCGAAAGCCGACCTTTTGATCGACCACGTTGACAAAGAGCAGGGAGACGATCGCAATGATCAGGAATGGCGCCCACCAACTGGCGCTTCTCCGCAGGTCGGTGAAGGTCTTGCTGGGCGCAAAGAAAGTGTTGACGAGCCGCTGCAACTCCGACAGTGGCGCTGGTTCCTGTAGAGCTTGCGAAGGTACCTGCGATAGCTGCTGTGGTTGCGACGGCACGGAAGGTTGGGTCGTCATATCTCCTCCGGAACAGGAGCAAATTCTAATTTCCTTCCACCGTAATGACAACAGAAAGCTGCGGAAGCGATGCCATGCTACGAAACCGCCATCTCCGGCGTGGCCGCCAGCAGTTTGCGCGTGTACGCGTGCTGCGGTTGGGTAGTGACCTGTTCCGTGCTTCCGATTTCAACGATCTTGCCTCTGTACATCACCGCGATTCGGGTCGAGAGGTAGCGAACCACCGGCATGGAGTGCGAGATAAACAAATAGGTGAGGCCGAAATCGCGCTGCAGTTGCCGCAGCAGATTCACGATCTGAGCGCCGACGCTGACGTCGAGAGCCGAAACCGGTTCATCGGCAACGATAAACTTCGGCCGCAGGGCCAGAGCGCGGGCAATACCGATGCGCTGGCGCTGGCCACCGGAAAACTCGTGCGGATAACGGGGCATAGCCGATTCATCCATGCCCACGGCCCGCAGAAGTTCGCGCACGCGCAGGCGGCGGGCATCGCGGCTCAGGCTTTCATGGATGATTTTCCCATCGACGATCTTCCGATGAAGCGTCTTCCGATGCAGAATCAGCGGCTCGTCGATCACGTCTTCTACGCGGTAGCGCGGGTCGAGCGAGCCGAACGGATCCTGGAAGATGATCTGCATGTCGCGGCGAAGACGGCGCAATTCCGAGCCGCTCGCTTTCAGCAGATCGACGCCATCGAAAACGATGGCGCCCGAAGTCGGTTCGATGAGGCGGAGGATGAGGCGTCCAAGCGTGCTCTTGCCAGAGCCGGATTCGCCGACCAAGCCGAGCGTCTCGCCTTCGTGAATGTCGAGGGAGACATCGTCCACGGCGCGGACTTCGCCTGCGCGGCGCATGCCGAACGGCGATTCGGCGAGGTCGAAAATCTTCCTGAGATTGCGAACTTCGACAAAAGCCACGGATCACCTTCTCCCAGCAATCTGTTTCATACTCATTCCATATTCCAGAATATGGAATACGGTTTGATTCCCTCACCCCGCGATCATCGGCACGGCCACAATCGCGGCAACCATGCCAAGGGTATGGGCGCGGCTGAAGTGCTCGTGTAGAAAGATGCGCGCAAGCAGAACGGTGACGGCGGGATAGAGCGAGCTGAGCACGACCGCGTTGTCCAGGCGTCCGATTTGTGCCGCGCGGATGAAAACCACGCTGCCTGTGACATCGAGAATTCCGGCAACCACAGCGATCGTCAGCACCGGAACAGCCACGGCACGGAGCTGTCTCGTAAACACGACGATGCTCGCTGTCACCAAGAAAGAGGCCGACCGTGAACAGGCAGCCACCCACAACGCCGAGGAGTTGCCCGCGCGATGGGCACAAAGGTACCAACCAGCAAACCCGATTCCCGCCAGTACGGCCACGCCCAACCCTTTGGGACGTCCGGCAGTACCTTCGGTACGTGAGATGAGCCAGACGCCGATGCCCGCAAGAATAAATCCACTCACCTGCCGAATGCCGGGGAAGCCCGACGCAAACGCCGTGACGATGGCCGGAATCCCAGCGCTGAGAACCGCCGCCACCGGCGCAATCAATCCCATATTTCCGCAGGCCAAGGCGCGATAGAAAAACACCAGCGACACGCCCGCGAGCATTCCGGCAACAAGCGACCAAAGCAAACTAACGGTGCCCAAAAATGGAGCGTGGGTCATCAGCGCCAGGGCGCCGACCACGACCAAGCCGCTTCCGTGCACGATGGCCGTGAACAGAAAGGCGCTCACGCGGCGCGCGCCCACTCCGCCAAGAAAATCGCTGGTGCCCCACACCCCAACCGCGGTCAAGCTATAAGCAGCAGGAATGTATTGGGCTGCGGTGGACATGGGAATTTGAGATTAGCACGCAGCGAACTCGTGTGGTGAGGGGCAAAGCTCGGCCAAAACACAGACACCGAAAGGGCCGGACCACCCCGAGCGCAGCGCGGCAGCTAGACTGTCACCACTTCCGGTTGCGTCTTCCCCGCCAACAATTGCCGCAGCACGTACTGGAGTATGCCTCCATTGGCGTAGTAGAGAGCCTCCTGAGGAGTGTCGATGCGAACGACAGCTTGGAATTCCGCCTTCTTCCCACCCTTTACGCGCACCGTGATCTTGCGGCCGGAAGAAAATTTCTCGACCACATCGCGAATCCCCGCGATCTCGAAAACTTCTTCGCCGGTCAACTTCAGCGTCTCGGCATTTTCTCCGGGCAGAAACTGCAGCGGCAGAATGCCCATGCCGACCAGGTTCGAGCGGTGAATGCGTTCGTAGCTTTCGGCAATCACGGCGCGAACTCCGAGCAGGCGCGGTCCCTTGGCCGCCCAGTCGCGCGAACTCCCGGAGCCGTATTCCTTGCCCGCGAGAATCACGAGCGGCACTTTTTCGGCATGATACTTTTCTGACGCGTCGAAGATCGACATTTCGGCGCCATCGGGCAGGTGGCACGTGAATCCGCCTTCGGTTTTCACCATTTTGTTGCGCAGGCGGACGTTGGCGAACGTGCCGCGCACCATCACTTCGTGATTGCCGCGACGCGATCCGTACGAATTGAAATCCGCAGGTTGCACGCCGTGAGCAATTAAGTATTTGCCCGCGGGGCCATCTTTCTTAATAGAACCGGCGGGCGAGATGTGGTCCGTAGTAACGCTGTCGCCAAGCACGGCCAGCACGCGCGCGCCCTTGATGTCTTCGACGGCGGACGGTTTGAGCTCCATGTCATCGAAGTATGGCGCCTGCCGGATGTAGGTGGAATCGTTTTCCCACGCGTAAGTCTCGCCCTTCGGAACCGGCAGACCGCGCCAGCGCGCGTCTCCCGAATACACCTCGGCATAGCTCTTGCGAAACATCTCGGACGTAATCGCGCTCGCCATCGCCTCTTGAACTTCCTGCTGCGAGGGCCAGATGTCGGCAAGATAAACAGGCTTGCCGTCTTTGCCTTTTCCGATGGGATCTTTGCGCAGATCGACATCGATGCGGCCGGCGAGTGCGAAGGCCACCACCAGCGGCGGCGACATCAAATAGTTGGCGCGGACTTCGGAATTGATGCGGCCCTCAAAATTGCGATTGCCGGAGAGCACCGAGGCGACGACCAGATTCTTCTCGTCAATCTCTTTCGAAACTTCAACCGGCAGCGGGCCTGAGTTTCCGATGCAGGTGGTGCATCCGTAGCCGACGATGTGGAATTTCAGCTTCTCCAGATACGGCATCAGACCAGCCCTTTGGAGATAGTCAAGGACGACTTTCGATCCGGGAGCGAGCGAGGTTTTAACCGTCGCGGGCACTTCCAGACCGCGCTCCACCGCCTTCTTTGCCAGCAAGCCGGCAGCCAGCATTACGGACGGGTTCGACGTGTTGGTGCAACTGGTGATCGCCGCAATCACCACACTGCCGTGATGCAGATGCCCGTTGGCGGAAGTTTTCGGCTCGCCTTTCGCCGCTTCTTTCGCCACTTTGATCAAGCCCGGCAAAGCCTTCTCGAACGACTCGCCTGCTTTCGACAGCAGCACTCGATCTTGCGGTCGTTTCGGCCCAGCCAGACTCGATTCGACGCTGGCAAGATCAAGACTCAGCAACTCCGAGTACTCCGCTTCGGGCGTGATGGTGTCGTGAAAAAGTCCCTGCTCGCGAGCGTAGGCTTCGACCAGCGCGATCTGCTCATCGCTGCGCCCGGTAAGTTTCAGGTAGCGCAGGCTTTCTTTGTCGATCGGGAAGATACCGCAGGTGGCGCCGTATTCGGGAGCCATATTGGCGATGGTCGCGCGATCGGCGAGCGGCAGGTCTTGTAGGCCTGGGCCGAAGTACTCGACGAACTTTCCGACGACGCCGTGCTTGCGCAGCATCTCGGTGATGGTAAGAACAAGATCGGTTGCCGTGGCGCCTTCGCGCAGGCGTCCGGTAAGCTTCACGCCGACGACGAGCGGAATCAGCATGGACACGGGCTGTCCGAGCATGGCGGCTTCGGCTTCGATCCCGCCCACGCCCCAGCCCAGCACGCCGAGTCCGTTGACCATGGTGGTGTGCGAGTCGGTACCGACGAGCGTGTCGGGATAGGCGGTGCACTTTCCGCCCTCGTCATCTTTATGCACAAAGACCACGCGCGCAAGATATTCGAGATTGACCTGGTGGACGATCCCAGTGTCCGGCGGCACGATGGCAAGATTGCGGAAGCCCGTCTGCCCCCAGCGCAGAAATGCGTAGCGTTCGTTGTTCCGCTGGAATTCAAGCAACGCGTTCACGTCGAAGGCGCCCGGCGATCCGAATTCGTCGACCTGCACCGAATGGTCGATGACCAGTTCGGCAGGCTGTAGCGGATTGATGAGCTTCGGGTCGCCGCCCAGGCGCTTCATGGCGTCGCGCATGGCGGCAAGATCGACCACCGCCGGGACGCCGGTGAAATCCTGCAGCAACACGCGGCTCGGTGTGAAGGCGATTTCCTTTTCCGGCTTCGAATTCCGGTTCCACGCCGCGAGCGCGCGAATTTCTTCCTGCGTCACGTTGCGCCCGTCTTCGGTGCGCAGCAGGTTCTCCAGCAAAATGCGCAACGAGAAGGGCAGATGCCGGGTCGAGATGCCCCGCTTGTCGAGAGCGTCGAGCCGGTAGAGCTCGTATTCTTTGTCGCCCACTTTGAAGGTTGCGCGAGCGCCAAAACTATTCGATGACATGATGATTTCCCTTCGCAATCTCCGGCGCATGACCGGAGTAATTGCAGCCCCCCGAACTAATAGTGTAATTCGTTTCGAGACCTAGCAGAAATTGTCATCCCGGCAGAGCGAGGGATCTGCAGTTGTGAGGAGCCGGAAACACTGCCGATTCTCGTTCCCCTCGCTCAACGATTCCTAGCGCACGCCCGTCCAAATCTGATAGACCACCACGCCAACCATGAAGACCAAGTAAATTCTGAGCGCCCAGAACAGAAGCATCTCGGTCCGAGTGAGCCGCCGTCGCGGACAATGATGTTGCTCCTTGGTGAAAATGATCTGGTCAGGCTCCAGCGATGTCATCACCGCAGTCAACTCTTCGCGGCTCACTTCCGAGCCGGGTGCGGAATCGAATTGTTTTTCCATTTACCTGCCTCCAATGATCGCCAATGCATTGGGCGCAATCACGCTGATGCCAAACAAGAGGCCGGCGCCGATCAGAATGATCACGACCCCCAGTGCCAGCACATTCGCCCACAGCGGACTGACCAGCACGCCCATGATTTCACGATCGTTCACCAGCATGTACAGGAACAGCAGCGCCGGCGGCATGGCCAGAACGGCGATCACATTCACCAACAGGACGATGTATACCAGTGGAATTCCCGGAATCAGGACCAGCCCTGCGGCGGCAACCGCTTCGACCAGCAGAACGAGATAGAACGTCCTCCCCTGCCTGAAGGGAAGATTCAAACTATGCGGCCGCCGCGCGACTTCTCCGAAAGCGTACGCGGACGAAGTCGAAATCGTGATGGCCGCGACCATCCCTGCCTCGAAGATGCCCAGCGCGAAAAGCGCCGCTCCCCAATGTCCGATAAACGGCTGCAGCGCCTGGGCGAATTCGGCGGCTTCGAAGTTCGCTGTCGACATGTGGTGCATGAACAGCGGGGTCGTCGCCAGCATCGTCGCCAGCGCGGCGACGGTCGCCAAAGCCGCTCCCAGCACTGTGTCGATGCGTCCCATGCGGATGTCGCGCGTGGTGAGGCCCTTATCGGCAATCGCGCTTTGCTGAAAAAACAGCATCCACGGAGTGACCGTCGCGCCGATATCCGCCAGCAGGATCAGAACCGTCTCCTGCGGGATCCCGCCTGGCAGCGGTCTCCAAGTCACCAACGCGCGGCCCACCATTCCCCAGTGCGGATGGGTCAGCAGCGCCACTGGCACGAACACCAGGTTAAACATGGCCGCGCCCAGGATGATCCGCTCCCACGTCCAATACCGGTGCGTCATGAGCGCGACGGAGAGAACCACCAGCGCGCCCAGGACCGCAACCGCCGGCCGCACTCCGAAGAACCCCAGCCCGGCGCGGATGGCGATAAACTCCGTGACCAGCGTCAGAAAGTTGCCTATCATCAGGTCGATCATCGAGAACCAGCCCCAGAACGGGCCAAAGCGATCGAAGATCAGCTCCGCGTGCCCGCGATGAGTGGCCGCGCCCAAACGCACGGTCATTTCCTGCACCACGCAAGCCATGGCGAAGGTGAGAACAATGAACGGCACAAAGAAACCGATGCCGAACCGCGCGCCCGTCGCCGCATACGACAGCATGCTGGGCCCGTCATTCTCTCCAAGCATCACCAGAATGCCGGGGCCAATGAGCAACCAGAACAACCGCAACCGCGGACGGAATCCGCGACGCGCCCGTGTCTTCGAGACCTGCTCGCGGTCGTGTGCGCGATCGATATCCTCATGCGTGATGACGACGTCGTTGATGGACGCTCGCGAGTCGTTCTTGAGGCCGGATCGGGGTACGGCATCCCCTTTCAGCTCCGATGTTGTCTTTGCTTCTTTCATTCAATCGACGAAGTCCAAAAAGGAAAACCGGCGGCTCCGGCTCGTGTATTAGCGAGAGTATACATCAGGAGATAAACTATGGTTAATCACTTTTGTGAATGGCAAGTTGCGAAAAAACTAGCCCTTCGTTTCGGGGCGTCGCTTTAGCGATACGGTAAGCCGTTGAAAACCAGCTGCC
>Ga0181538_10004824_pt1 | contig 12369 bp, 5 predicted proteins | sample PEATcosm2014_Bin_40_FD_119773 | JGI IMG/M metagenome (GOLD analysis project Ga0181538, IMG submission 119773) | Peatland microbial communities from MTU Mesocosm Facility, Houghton, MI, USA - PEATcosm2014_Bin23_30_metaG | ecosystem: Environmental > Terrestrial > Soil > Wetlands > Peat | place...
AGATATGTTCTGCGATGTCCGGCTTAAGCCGGTATAACTCCTCGCCGCGCCACCGTGCACTTGTCCTCGGCTGGTACCCGAGACACAGAAGCTTGCCCTGCATCTGGTATATGCTGAGCCCGGTCGGCTGTCGCTTTGAATGAAGGCGTTCGACATGTTCGTTCAATCGTGTGCGGCGGTCAACGAGTTGCTTGTGTACCTTGTCACAGTCAGCTGGAACGGCATTGCGAACCTTATCAAGCGCCTCTGCGACTTGCTGCATGACCTTTCTCGGGGAGAGGTCGGCCCCGTGGAGGTCAATGGCCAAGTGGCCGAGGCCTATATCTTTCAATCGCCGGAGCACGACTTCCAGGGCGGCGCGCTTTTCGGCAACAAAGAGAACACGGTGACCCGTTGCAGCCAAAGTTGCGACAAGGTTCGCAATCGTCTGACTTTTTCCAGTTCCAGGTGGCCCGTGTATGACGGCATTCTGGCCGGCGAGAACGTTTGCGATCGCGCACTGTTGGCTTGAGTCGGCGTCGAGCACGATGAACTCGTTGTCTGGAGGAATACGGTCGAGTTCCTTGGGATCGAGGTCTTGTTGGGGTGCGCTGACTGCGTTGCGCGCCTCGTTGTCGCCCGCGATTGCCGCAACAATGTCGTGCGCAGCCAACTCGCTCGCGCGCTCTTGAAGGTCTTTTACCATCGCCATTTTCTGAAATGCGAAGTTCCCGAGGACTGCGGAGGACTTCACTTCAAAGCCGGGGATATCGCTAGCCAATCTGCATAGCTCACTATTCAGGGGGGCCGTGTCAAATGGTTCACCTTCGTCGTCACCCAGCAGATGAGCGATTAAATCCTCAGCGTTCACCTTCACGCCAAACTGCGTATCGAGCACATGCAGGAGAACAAGATTGACCTGGACTGCTCCTGCGCGGCTAATAAAAAAGGAATGAGCGCCTTTGGTTTCCAGAGCAACCGGAAACAACAGAATGGCAGCATCTGCGGGTCGGCCACCGTCGCTGGCATTCCAGGTGGCCATACCGAGCGACACGAACAATGTTTGCAGACCCTTTTCTTCTGCGTTCGCCTGCGCACGCCGGGCAATGTCTCGTACCAGATTCGTGACCGAGTCGTCTTTCCCATTCGGGAGCAACTTGCCAACGGATACGGGCTCGACACCGGATAACAGCGCAGCCATCCCGGACGATTCCGCGAGGGTCAGATCCAGGGTGCCAGTCTTAAGCGGGCGGTAGTACAGAAGATTGTTACGCCGGGAAAGATCGATGAGTTTACGAATCCAACTTTGCCGCGCTCTGTCAACAGCTTCGCGTCGTGCCGCAGAAACCGGCGCCGTCGGCATGTCCGTTGCATTCGTTCCTATCGGAGCGGCTCTAGTTGACATTAGCTTTTGAGTGGGGGATGGCCAAATTATACCGAGAGTCAGCGCAGAGTAAAACAGTCCGTCACTTAACAGCAAGCTGCGAAAGTAACTTCGACCCAAAATCATCAAACGCACTGTCCGCCATTGCGCCGTAGACGGCGGTCGGCACCAACTCACTCGATTCGCCCGCGCTCTTGGTGTACGCAACCTTAAAAAGCTGAGCAGGCTCAGACTTCAAAGAAAATTGGAAGCGCGAGGACTCCTCATCCGGAACGCTTACAAAGAAGCCCCAATCAAAGCCAATTCCCGTATAGAAGTCTCTATTTGCGGTTGGGAGTTTTTCTTGGCTAACGGGAAAGTACATATCACCCGTCGCTTGAATGACATAGTTGACGGTGAAGTTAATCTCTTGAGGTGAACCCCGACCCACAGAGAACTGAAGGATGTCTCCCGGGATGACCTTGCCAAAGCTCTCGGATATTTCTTGAAGGATTCTCGCCTCTCGAACTTGGTTCATCGAGGGCGTAAACGAAGGCAGTATTGGAACGAGCTTCGAAAGCCCGGTTGCCCTCCTGAGTCGTGCCTCAACGTCGGACGGAATCTGGTCATCCCCCACAAAACTCACAAACACTTTGTAGTGCCCAGTGCTTTTTGCGTATTCGAGCATCTTGATTACGACTTCTACTCCCTGTGATGTCACATTGCTAGTAGTGGCAATTCGATACTTATCTACTGCATGTGTGTAGAGTGTTCCAATAGCTGCGTGTGCATCTGTAAGGTGACGACCGTCTGGGCGAGATGCAACATAAACACGATAACCGTTAGCAGTCGCGGAGGACTTCGCGGCTCCCCACCTAAGCTCATCGTCGCGGTAATCGTTGTAAGGGACGATGGCCAGAAAAAAAATGGCAACTCCCAATAGACTTGCAATCAATGCGGGACCGAGTTTTCTTAGCAGAAAGGCCAGTCCAGTGGGGTTGTTGCGCGCAGCTTGCGGACGCTGTTCATTTTGCACGCGCCATTCATACAACAGGTCGTGGAAATAGAGAGTACTTAGGTCTTGTCTTTGGACCAAGCCCGAGACATATTCCGGAAAGTGGTTGAGAGCTTCAATCAGGTCGTTGGTAGTTCTGATTGAAGTTGTTTTTAAGATCTTCCGTCGACCTGTCTCAGGTCGAAAATAAAACTTCGACCCGGTGTAGGCTCCCTTGGTGTCTTTCAAGTGCTCGACCGTCCAGACCTTATCTCCGGTAAAGGGGATGGCCTCTACGCGATTGAATCGAAAGCGCAAGAAATAGAGCGGATTGACCAGCACCTGTTGTTTGAATTCAGACCGAAACCAAGAAAAGAGATATGCAATCGAGTGCCAACCGATAACGAAGCAGCCTATCGAGAGAATCAGGTAGCCGAATCTATCGTCAGACTGCCATTTGTAATTGTCAGCTGCTGCGACCACCCCCCAGAGCCCCAAAAGACTTACTACCAACCCAATCGATGCCCATCCGAATTTCGATTCGCTGATGACAAATGTTCCCTGAGGTGGTTTCTTGAGTGCCGCTAGCAATCTCGTCTTGCTCATTTCCGGCAGGTCGGAAACTCGGATTTCCAAATTGCACCCATCACGCAAAACGCTATACTGCTTCGGGCGCGTGCCGGGGTGAACCGCTCCCGCCGGAGAAGCAACCGGGGGGGATTCCGACAAAGCAATTCTTTCCTCTAGAACTTTCCGAGCATTGCTAGCAAGTCCCGAAGAAGGATCGATAGCCAGGGCGCGTTCGTACGCGGCTAATTCCTCTTCGTGCCGACCAAGTTGGCCAAGCGTTCGCCCCTTGTTGTACCAGGCAGTGCTGTCTTCGGGATCGATAGCCAGGGCGCGGTTATACGCTTCCAGCGCATCCTCGTGCTGCCCCAATTGGCTTAGCGTCCGCCCTTTGTTACACCAAGCATTTCTGTATCCGGCATCGATGGCCAGAACGCGGTCGTATGCTTCCAGAGCTTCCTTATTTCGCCCCAACTGGTTTAGCGCACAACCCTTGTTGTGCCAGACGGTGCTGTTGCTGCTGGGATCGACGGTGAGAGCGCGATTAAATGCTTCTAGCGCTTCCTGGTGCCGCCCCAACTGGCCAAGCGCCAACCCCTTGTTGTGCCAGGCGATGCTGTTGCTGGGATCGATCGCGAGAACACGGTCAAATGCTTGTAGCGCTTCCTGGTGCCGCCCCAACTTCTTTAGCACTAACCCCTTGTCGTACGAGGCAGCGCTATTGTTGGGATCGGTGGCGAGAGCGCGGTCGTATGCTTCCAGCGCATCCTCGTGCTGCCCCAATTGGCTTAGCGTCCGCCCCTTGTTGTGCCAGGCATTTCTGTATCCGGCATCGATGGCCAGAACGCAATCGTATGCTTCCAGGGCTTCCCGGTGCTGCAGCAACTTATCGAGCGTCAGACCTTTTTGGAACCAGGTGGCGCTGTCGTCAGGATCGATAGCCAGAGCGCGGTCGTATGCTTCCAGCGCGTCTTCGTGACGCCCCAACTCATAGAGCGTCAGACCTTTTTGGAACAAAGTGGTGCTGTCGTCAGGATTGATAGCCAGAGCGCGGTCGTATGCTTCCAGCGCATCCTCGTGCCGCCCAAGTTGGACTAACGTCACCCCCTTGATGAACCAGACATTGCTGTCTTCGGGATCGATGGTCAAGGCGCGGTCGTACGAGGCTAATTCCTCTTCGTGACGCCCCAACTTATCGAGCGTCAGACCTTTTTGGAACCAGGTGGCGCTGTCGTCAGGATCGATATCCAAGGCGCAGTCGTACGGTCCCAGCGCTTCTTCGTGTCGCCCCAACTCATAGAGCGTCAGGCCCTTTTGAAACCAGGTGGCGCTGTCGAAAGGATCGATAGCCAGGGCGCGGTCGTGCGCATCCAGCGCTTCTTCGTGCCGCCCAAGTTGGCTTAGCGTCCGCCCCTTGTTGTACCAGGCAGTGCTGTCTTCGGGATCGATGGCAAGGGCGCGGTCATACGAGGCTAATTCCTCTTCGTGCCGTCTCAACTTATCCAAGTATTTTAGTCGAGACAAACGAGCGCCTTTTTGCACTTCGTTCTCGGACAACATCGCGCTCCGAGCTTTGTTCAGTGCGATTAAGACGCGATCCTGACCAGAATACCGACCTGAGAGCCGAATGAAAGCTGCTGTTGCTTCTGCCCTACTGGCACTAACGCTAACGCCGAGAGCCTCCTCGTACCGTTCGGCTTCAACCATTTCGATAAACAGCTCGCCGACTACGCCAGTATCGCCGTCGCTCAACTCGCGATCCTCGCTAGATCGTCAAGGTACACCCGGAACTCATCTTTCTTGATGACACCGATTTCAGGTTGTCGCAACAGGTCCAGAAATTCACGGATGCTGTTTGCAAGCCTTGCTGCCTCTTCGGGGTTTGTGTACGATACAGCACTGACAGATAATTGAAGCGCTTTGACCCCCTCCTGAAGTTCTTGGTGATGGTAGTCTTTTGCCAGCTCGAGGACCCGCATTGCCATAAGCACCAAGTCCTCCAACTCCTTCTTCGTCCAGGCGCTTTGATCCCGGCTATACTTCGCACGCCTGGCTTCAAGAGTACTGCTATCCGAGAACGGAATGTTTCCATTATCCAGAAGTTGCATAACATCGTTCTTGAGCAAGTCTGGCCTTTTGTATGTGACCTGGACTCCGGTGTTTTCTTGAATCAACGTGGCGGTAAGCTCCTTATTCTTTGACACACTCAAAACAATTTCAACAGTGTGCAGGTCACCCGTCGGTACCACACTCAGAGTGAAGTCTCCTAGATGCTCATATCGGAAGACTGGCTTCGACTCAGTGTGGTTGTCAGAGTCAGCGCTCTTCGCAACAAGCTCTACGGTTAGCGTCTTGGCATTCGGATCCGAAAACAGCAGTGACCGCTTGCCATCGATCGGATACATTGAATTTTCTTTGATAATCTGACCGTAATGACGGCCAAGATGAGAGCCAACCACGACCCCATACCCTTCTGACATCGAAGTACATGCGGGTGTGATCACCCCCGCAGCCTTGAGCGCTGCCCCCCGGCAGACACACTCCATCGGGTTCACGGGGAAACCCCTTTGCTCAATCGCATCTATCTCTGCCAGCACCTGCTGCCTGGCTCCCAGCGACGCCAACTCTTCACGGAGTACTCGACGGACGCATGGCATTTGGGTCGGACCACCGACCAAAAGAACATGATCAATAGCAGACGATTCTAGTCCGGCCTCTTTGATGGCCATCTGGATTGGCCCACGAAAACGCTTAAGGATGGGACTGAGCACTTCATCCAGTTCACCGCTTGTCAAAGTAATGTCGGAAAGCGGGAATGCTACCTTGGCCTTTTGTGCTTTCGACAGTTGGATCTTGGTCTTCTCGATTTCGTCCTGCAATAATCCTAGCTCTGCTGGCGTTGTCGATATCTTGTATCTGTCCTTAAGATGCTCCAGAATCAAGTCGTCCATATCCAGTCCGCCCAGAGCCTCGTGTCCGTTGGTGCAGAGTTCGCCGGAGACGAGATTGTCGCCGTCCTGAACGATTTGGAGAACTGTAACATCCAAGGTGCCGGCACCCAAGTCGAAGGCCAGGATTATCGACTCGCGATCGATCTTCAGACCGTACAGAAGCGCAGCGGCTGTAGGTTCCGCGATCGTATCCACTTCCTTGAAGCCGGCTTGCCTTGCGGCCTCAATGATAGGAGCCGTGCGGATGGCCCGGTAATAAGCTGGGATACTGATTACGGCTTCGTCAAAAGGCCTGCCAAAAAGCGGATTCAAGAGCTCATTCTCAGCGTCCTCCTTGATCTCTCTCAGAATAGCTTCGAGAATGTGGGATGGCGTAAAGCGTTCGTTCCCAACCCGGATCAGGATGCCATCGCCCGGTCCTCTTTCGATGTCATATTTGAAGCGCTTGGTCTCTCCCCGGTCTACAGCTGATTGATATGGTAAGCCTACTAATCGCTTGACGCCCCAAACCACAAGGCTAGGATTCTGCGCACGAGCCCTCTTCGCCCGAGCGCCGACACAAAGCTTAGAACCGTTGGGGTCAAATTGGACAAACGACGGGAAGTTCTTTCCATCCGGTGATTTCCCTTCCTTGCTCACCACCATAACAGTGTCACGCTGGACTGCTACTGCCGCACTGGAGTTGTAGGTGCCGAGGTCAATGCCAAGCCTGTGCCTCATGCAGGGCCCCCAGATCCAGGTTGTACTTCCGCCTGTCTCGCACTCACGGTCACCTCCGCAGCCCGGAGGATCACATCGCTCCTCCCGCGTACTTTCATCGCATAACCTTTTCGTGAAACTTCCACCACAACCCCTTCCGGACTGCTACTCCCAACCGCGCTCGTCGCGACTTGCACAGCGCTGTCGAAGACCTCGCCGGCATTGACTGGTATTTCTTCGATCTGAGCCCTTTCCAATAGAGTGCAAAGGCGACTCCTTGCGGCGCGCAAGGAGTTGACTGGCTCGCCCTTTTGTTCAGCCCGCTGGATCATGATGTCTAGGTGATCCAAAAGGAGAATACACTCGCGCGCAATTGTGACGCATTGCTCTTCCGCCTCTTGGAGCGCTTGGTAGTTCGACAAGGCGTAACGTTCAACTGCAGTTTGGAATTGGTTGACCCTGGAATTCGTTTGCGTCAGCAGATCGGTAGTGTTGGCAAGTTCGCGTGAGACTTCGGTGCCCTGCTCGCGGAGTGCCGACAGTGATGGAACCGGGTGCGCCCCCTCGCCGGCGATTGCAACGATCTCAGGACTAGGCCGCTTTGTACGCTGCGACCACCTTCTTGCAAACGCCACCCCCAGCGCTAGAAAGACCAAGGCGATCGCAGTCAGGGACGCCAGCATGAATTGACGTCGAAGGGAACTCGTCTGTACCGGGCCTCTTGGATTGACTGGAGTTGGCGTCCAAGATTCGGCGTTGGCGACTACCTTTGTCAACTGATCATTGACCTGCGCGAGGGCAACTGGCATGAGCGCTGGTGTCAGTGCTCGGTAGTATTCGCCCCCAGTTGTGCGCGCCAGAGACAGAACAAGCTGGTAATCGGCGGCTTGGCTCACCGTGACAGCGAAAATGCTAATGCCCAAACGCTTAGCCTCCATTGCCAGGTCCTCCCGGAGCCAGCGGGTTTTCCTGGCGCTCGCTGCTTTGCTGCCGACATTCAGGACCCCGTCCGTAACAAAAACTATCGCTCTCCGGGCATCCGGACGGCCATGCTGCCGCAACTCATAGATTGCGCGCTCAACCCCGCCAGCCAAATCGCTTCGTGAACCGCTATAATCTATCCTCCTTAGAGTTCCCCCGACGTCGCTCTGGAATTGTCTACTCGCAGTTCCAGTCAATTCCAAGATGACCTTCACATCCTTATCAAAGATCAAAACTCCAAGTCGAGAATTCAGGGGCATTCGGTCGGCGAAAGTCGCCAGAGCGCCTGGCATCGACAGACTCGGATCGTATTGCCTCATGCTTCCAGAGTTATCAACTACTAGAAAGACTTCTAGGGCACGCTGCTGAGTCTGACAAAGCAGGAGAGTATGACTTATGCAAGTCAAAAGGAGCATCGCGACACGAATACCGGTCAAGCAATCCTCTCTTTCGTCTTCTGAACTGTGTCAATGGCATCCCGGATATGGTTCATCGTGACAACCAACCCAGACTCCTCGAAATGGGCGTCACGGAGGGCCTTCATAGCCGCCAATCGGCATGATTCCGATATTTCAGCCCCGGAGAAACCGTCGGTTCCTTCGATAAGTTCACGAAGATCAATCCCCGACTCGACTGGTTTATTGGCTAGATGTACCTGAAAGATCGCGCTTCGAGCTGCCGAATCTGGAAGGGGAACCTCGACTTGGTAATCAAACCTACCAGGCCGAAGCAAGGCTGGGTCCAGCAACTCTGGCCGGTTGGTGGCACCAATAACGAAAATGCCTTCAGCGGTCTCAATGCCATCCATCTCACAGAGGATCTGATTTACGACGGAATCAACGTCGGAAGAATATTCATGTCCTCTTCTCGCCGCTGCAATGGCGTCGATTTCATCGAAAAAAATGACGCAAGGGCTCGCCTCCCGCGCCTTGGCAAAAAGAAATCGAATGCGCTCTGCCGACTCGTGCTGCCATTTGCTTAGTACCTCAGGGCCCCTCACGGAGATAAAGTTTACCGCGCATTGACTTGCCACGGCTTTAGCCAAAATCGTCTTTCCTGTACCCGGTGGACCGTAGAGGAGGATGCCCCTGGCCGCTTTCAAGCCTGCCTTCCGAAAAGCTGCCCGCTTTGTGAACGGGTAGACGATATTCTCAACCAGAAGACGCTTCACCTCGTCAAGGCCACCCACATCGCCCCACGAGACCTTCGGCACCTCAATGACGAATTCCTTCAGCGCTGATGGGGGAATACTCGGGATGGCGTGTTCAAAGTCCGCCATGCTTACGGTGATTCCCTGCCAGTTAGCAATCTCACCCTTCTGGAATTGTTCCTCGGAAAACGAACGGCGCAGAGAGTTATACGCGGCTTCGCGACATAACGAAGCGACGTCAGCCCCGACAAAACCGACACACCTTTCGCCGAGCACATCCAGAGAGACGTCACTCGACAGCGGCATCTGGCGAGTGTGGATCTCAAAGATCCGCTTTCGCCCAGCACTATCCGGCACGCCGATGTGGATCTCATGACCGAAGCGCCCTTGTCGCCGTAGTGCGCTATCTATTGCATTCGGCCGGTTGGTTGTGCCGACAACCACGACACCCCTCTGTTTGGTTATCCCATCCATCAAAGTGAGCAAGGTAGCAACAATACGACGTTCCATATCGCCATGGACCTCGTCTCGCTTAGGAGCGAGGGCGTCGAGCTCATCAATGAGAATGACTGACGGTGCGTGTCTGAGAGCATCGTCAAACACGTTCCGAAGGTGCTTCTCGCTCTCTCCGTAATACATACTTACGATTTCCGGACCGTTTATAGAACAAAAATGCGCCCCAACTTCGTGAATCAGAGCTCTCACGATCAGAGTCTTGCCGGTGCCAGGCGGTCCATAGAGAATGATCCCTTTTGGCGACCCTGTACCCAGGTACTCAAAAACTTCAGGGAATCGAAGAGGGTACTCGACAAATTCCCGGATGATCTTGATTTCCCGACTTAATCCACCAATGTCAGCATAGGTAATCGGAATATCGTCGTGACCAGTTTCAGTGGCACTGGAGGTCAGGATTTCTGTAGTACTTGACAGCAGAACGATTCCAGAAGGTTTCGTATCAGCGATTTGAATGATCCGCGGCTCGCCAGCCAAAGTGAACACTGCTGTTTTTTCGGACTTGATAACCGGCTTTCCAACAAGCCGCACGACATCCCGGTGCAGGAACTCTGAAGGCACAGTGACCCGTACCTGCTCTGCGGGTGACGGATCAATGAATTCAACGTCTACCGAGTCGCCATCTTTCAGGTTAAGGGTGACCAGCTTGAAACGGTCAATTCTGATGACGTTCTCATTGGAGTTTGTGACATCTGCGAGTATGCAGGCGCAGCTTCTACCGAGTTTGTGAAGCTTGATATAAACGGTTGAGCCGGAGGCTCTGGCTAGCGGAACAGGCAGGGTTCTATCAGTTTCGACAATCGCACGATGCGTCCCATCGAGATCTGCCCGCCCATAAACGCGAAGTTGGAATTGCATATCCGTCTTCTCATTATTCAGTTCCAGACGCCTCAGAGCGTCGTTGGAATTCCAAGCTTAACACTGTGACCGGGCTTCTCCTCAGTGATGGTTCGGTGCTCGAACTTCTACCCGCAAATCCAACCATAACCGTAGGGTTCTTGTGATTCCAGTTGGTGGGTTCTGTCGCGGCCTTCTCGGCATGATTGGTAACCTCCGATGATTTTACTGGGCCGTCCGCTTCGATGTGGATGCGCCGAGAGAAAAGACAGCGTAGCACAATAGAATAATGAAGAAGGGCAGACTTCCATTCAAAATGATGATTGGGTCATATATGGACGAGAGCTTCGACAAGAAGCCCGCTGGGATGTTTGCCGTTGGTGGAATCTTAGGCCGTGGCGTGCCCATCTTTGAATTGGAGCGCGGCTGGGAGAAGTTGCTCAAGCGCGAAGGTCTCAAATTCTTCAAGGCATCTGACTGTCAAAACGGGACTGGCGAATTCGCAAAGTTTGTTGTTGATCCAAAGAACAAAACAAGTGCAGAACGCTCCAAGTTGGATTCCATCAGTCATGAGTTTTTCAAGTTGATCGGCCATCCGGTCCCGTTTGATCGTCGTAATTTTCTCTGTGTTCAGGGGACAGGTATTGTGCAATCTGATTTTTACGATGTCACGAAGGATGCGAAAGCCAAAGCTGTTCTGGGCAATAGTCCGTACCGTTTAGCATACGACTTAGCAATGATTCAATGCGCCTGGGCCATGAAAGAACTGGGTGATGGAGAACCGCGTCACTGTGTTTCCTTTGTTTGCGACGAAGACGAAGAACACAGTGACTTGGCTGAGCCAGCATTCAAGAATTTGAAAGAGACTAATCCGGTGGCTGCCGAGTATATAGGGACATTCTCCACAGCCGATGAGAAGAAATGTTTGGCAGTGCAGGCGGCGGATGCTGCTGTTTATGAGGTTCGACGCGCGCTGAATTTGGCTCTGAAATATTGGCCTGGAACCTTGCGAAAACAGTTTGATTTGCTCGCTGAAGATAAAGCCGTGTTTTTAGTCACTCATACGAAGAAGGAACAACTCGAATGGATTGTGGCGAATCACGAACCAGGAGATCCATTCAAATTGGATGAGCTGATGAATCAGCAACTTGGCGAACACATTGATCAACTCAGAGTGTGAGAAACCGTTGCCTTGATGGGGATGACAATGAGCACAGTACAAAACAAGGTCTGAATGTGTTTCACGAGCGAACTCAGTCTGAAGCGTGACCTCGAAACCGCTGCGCCGGTTTCCGATTCAAACTAAAAATGGCGGAGTGCAAATTAGCACTCCGCCAGACATCTAAGGCGATTGCCTATGCCGCCGTCTTGCGGCTCTTCGGCTTTGCTTTGGCCTTCGTCTTTTTATCTCGTTTAGCGGCAAGTTCCTCTGCCACGGCCTTTTGGAGTTTGTCAGTATCTACGCGGTAGCGTTTGGCGGCCTCCATGAGAACGTCGTCGCGGCAGGCGGTGGATCGCTGATAGGCCGAATCCAGAAGGCTGATTTCCAGCAGAAGCTTGCACAGTTCGGCCTCGTCGTAGCTGCCGACTTGCTTGGCTATAAGCTCCTGTGCGCAGCCAGACTCCTTCTTTGCCTCCACCTTATGCCGCTTCGCCAGAGCCGGGACCTGGCTGTAGGAGAGATGGCCAATCAGGTAGTGGGCAACCGCCAGCAAGTCGGCCTTCTTTAGCGGAGCCGATACGCGCTGGAGGATCGTTGCCAAGATACGATGGCGAGTCGTGATGGCTAGCTTCTCCTTTTCGATGCGTTTCCGTTCCTCGGCCCTTTCCCGCTCGACTTGCTGCGGAGAAGGCGTGTTGGGGTGGTGGATGCGGCAAGCGGGGTCGGCGCAAACCTTGACCACCTGTCCGCGCTTACCGCCGTCCATGACGATGGCCTCAGCCATCTTTTCGCATGGCTTCTGGTTCGCGGGGAGCTTGGCGCCTGCGTCGTTCGGCTTGGGTTTCTTGATCTCCAACTCGACATACTGATTCCGTCCCAAGGGAGCGCCTTCGCGGGAATTCCACGCCGCAGAAATCTGGATCAGCTGCGGCTTGGTTTCCAGAGTCTTTCTCACGGAAGCGTCGATCTTGGCTCGAAAACAGTCGGGCGAAGTGCAGGAATCCTTACGCACGTCGGGGAAGAGTAGCTTGTTGAAGCCAGTTCGCTTCGGACAGTTAACGCACGAACCTGCCTCGGGAACGAGTGTCTCATCCTGTTTGTCAAAGGGAGCAGACGCCAGTTGTAGCAGGATGTTCGATTCAATCCACGCGGCCAACTCGCGCACTGGAATCA
>Ga0181538_10004826_pt1 | contig 12369 bp, 6 predicted proteins | sample PEATcosm2014_Bin_40_FD_119773 | JGI IMG/M metagenome (GOLD analysis project Ga0181538, IMG submission 119773) | Peatland microbial communities from MTU Mesocosm Facility, Houghton, MI, USA - PEATcosm2014_Bin23_30_metaG | ecosystem: Environmental > Terrestrial > Soil > Wetlands > Peat | place...
TCGCTCGGCTTGGCGGGGCTGGCTCTGGCGTGGGCGCGGGCGCGATTGGTTGGGTTGTGCGCCCTCATCTTCCTGACCGGCTGGACCAATCACGCGCTCCGCACCGCCATCTTTTCCCCGCACGATTTGCGCCGCATCCTTGGCGAGCAGCCTGACATTGTCACGGTCCGGGGGACTTTGCGCGAAACGCCAACCCAGCGCGTCTATGCACGCGGGCAACAGGAGTCCTGGCGGACTATGGCGCGGGTGGAAGTCACTGCTCTGCGCCATAATCGCCAATCCTGGCAGCCGGCGGCGGGCCGGATGGCCGTCACCACGCAGGGAATCCTCTCCACGAACTTCTTCGCCGGGCAGGAGGTCGAGATCACGGGCGTTGCCGGCCAGCCTAAGATTGCGGCCGCTGAAGGTATGTTTGATTACCGGGCCTACCTGAGCCAGCAGGGGATATACTACACGCTGCAAGCGGCATCGGAGCAGGACTGGCGGGTGGTTGGTTCCCCGGCGAAGCCGCCGCTGGCGGATCGGTTCCGCGAGTGGGCGCGCCGGGCGCTGGCTCTCGGGATGCCGGTCGAAGACGAGTCGCTGCGGCTGGAATGGGCGCTGACGCTGGGTTGGAAGACGGCCCTGACGGAGGAGGTTTCCGAACCATTCGTGCAAGCCGCCACGTATCACATCTTCGCCGTGGACGGGCTGCGCATGGCGATTGTGTTCGGCATCTTCTTTTACTTGTTCCGCGCGCTGCGTCTGCCCCGGGCGGTGTGCGGCCTGGTGCTGATTCCGCTGATCTGGTTTTACGTTGCTCTGACGGGCTGGCCGGCCTCCGCCATTCGCGCCACCGTGATGCTGACTGTGGTTATTATGGGCTGGGTCCTGCGGCGCCCCAGCGACCTCGTCAATTCTCTCTTCGCCGCGGCGCTCATCATTTTGCTGTGGGAGCCGCGCCAGCTCTTCCAGGCAGGCTTTCAGCTCTCATTCTTCGTGGTCCTTTGCATCATCCTCACGCTGCCGGGCTTGCGCGAACTGGGCCGCCGCCTGAGCGCGCCGGACCCGTTGTTGCCCGACGAACTGCGTCCGCGCTGGCAGCAAACGTTGCGCGTGCCGGCGCGGTATGTTGGCGACCTGTCGCTCACCTCCCTGGCGGCCTGGATCGGCTGCCTGCCACTGGTGGCCTACTACTTCAACATCGTGACGCCGGTCAGCACGCCGGCCAATGTGCTAGCCGTCCCGCTTTGCGCGCTGGTCTTGATTAGCAACCTGGCCAGCCTGATGCTCGCGGGCTGGTTTCCCGCCACGGCGGCGCTCTTCAACCACGCCGGCTGGTTCCTGATGGAGATCATCCGGGTCTCCAGCCATTGGTTCGCGCACTGGCCCTGGGCCTATTTCTATGTACCTGCGCCGTCTCTTTTCACCAGCGGCCTGTATTACGCGCTTCTGCTGGGCGTTTGCACCGGTTGGCTTTTCCTTCCTAAACTGCGCGCCTGGAAGATCGCGGCGCTCGTTGCGGGGCTGTGCCTCTGGGGCTGGCAATATTGGCAGGCGCGCTCCGTGACTCGCCTGACCATCCTGCCGGCTAACGGAGGCATGGCGATTTACTTCGACGCTCCCGGCAGGTCAAACGATCTGCTGGTTGATTGCGGGGCGACGAACTCCGTGCAGTTCCTGACCAAACCTTTCCTCCGCGCGCAAGGGGTCAACCGCCTGCCGGCTCTGGTTCTTACGCACGGCGATTTGCGTCACGTCGGAGGCGCCGAACTGGTCGCCAATCTCTTCTCGCTCCAAAAGCTCTGCGTCAGCCCGGTCCGCTTCCGCTCGCCCGTTTACCGGCGGATTCTCAAGGACTATGACGGCGCCCCTGAGAAGCTGAAGACGATCAACTGCCATGACCAATTGGGTTGCTGGACCGTGCTTCATCCGGCGCCGGGCGACCGTTTCTCCCAGGCTGATGATAATGCGCTGGTATTGTCCGGGGTCATCGGCGGCCAGCGGGTTCTGCTGCTGTCGGACTTGGGGCGTCCTGGGCAGGATGCCTTGCTGCAAAGAACCCCCGACCTGCGCGCCGATATTGTCGTCACTGGCCTGCCGGTGCAACACGAAGCTCTCTCCGATGCACTGCTCGATGCCATCCAGCCGCGCGTGATCATCGTAGCCGATTCGGAGTTCCCGGCGGTGGAACGCGCCAGCCCAAAGCTCCGCGAGCGCCTCGCCCGGCGAAAAGTCCCGGTTCTCTACACCCGGTCAAGTGGAACCACGACCGTCGAATGGCGCAAGGGTGGGTGGGAAGTGCGGACCATGAGCGGGATCAGAATAGACGGCCGTCATCCAACCCCGCCACCGGAGCCGGCACCACCGGAGAATTCTACCGAGGCCGAGCCGGGAAGCGAGTAATCCTGCTGAGGCGAGGCGCTGCGAGCGGCAGAGGCCGAATGCATAGCTTGATGGGCACGGTCCCTTCCCTCTCAGGCTAGGGTGAGGGGGAAAGGGGCGTCCGAGCGTTCGCAAGCACCGACGTAGCGAATTCTCTTGGCCACTACTCTCCATCCTTCACCGCATGCACCTGCGGCGCAGCGCTCGCCGGCCCGCCTCCGCCGAGCAACCGTTTCCAGAATCCCGGGAGCGGCTCGTATCTTCGAGTGGCGGCGAGGCGGAACTCGGCGAGCAGCCTGTGCCGCGACCAGGCGCCAAGAGCGAGATCGACTGCGAGGCCCGAGGCGAACCACAAGGCGAGGAAGAACCTCATTACCAGCGTATCCTCTGGGTTCGGGTAAACCAAGGATGCCGCCAGCATCCCGAGTGTCGCCACCGCCCATGGCAGCAACAGGATGCACCCCACGTTGTTCGCGGCGGCACGGGTCGGATTCTTCGCTGTGAGCCCCTGCCACATGCCGAGCCAGTACAGGCCGGCCAGGTCGGCGAGCAGCATCACCATGCCCGCAGCCCAGACCAGGATCCATAGGCTGCGATCCGCCGGCTCCTGCTGCGACACGGCATCGGACGCGCCTAGGAGCATGAACAGCAGGAACACCAGCAGCACCACTACCACCGGACCCTCGAACTGGCGGCGCAAGGCCAGCAATTGGCCGTGCAGAATGTCCTTTACGGTCAGCGGCGTTGACAGCAGCAGCTCGAGCGCGCCCTGTCTGCGGTCTTCGGCCAATGGGCGTCCCGCTTCCAGGGCAAACCAGACTTTGATGAGCAGGTTCAAGAGCAAGCCGGTCAGGACATACGTCATTTCGTCGAGCCAGTCGCGACCCGAGCGCGCCAGGCCCCAGACCCATCCGCAGGTCACCAGCCCGAGCACCGCCCAAACATAAGCCGGCCGCAGTCGCGCCCGTGCGGCCAGCCAGAAATAAGCGCCCCGGTCCAGCAACCGTCTGCGGAATCCGGCGCGCTCCAGCACATTGCCGTAGCTCCACCAGTGCCAGCGCTCGCGCCAGCGCAGCGTTTGAGCGCCGGCGGGCCGGTCCTGCCATGCACGGGGCGCCAACAGGCTCGCCAGCGCGAGGAAGAGCCAAGCCAGCCCGTGAATGACCGCCACCGAACACCAGAAGTGTTGCCCGAGGGTCTTGTAAGGCAGGTCAAATGCCAGGTAGTAGCTGAAGCCCGTGCTGGGTATCAGCCACGCCCTTCCCACTTGTGGCGCCCTGGCCATTGCGGCCTGCCAGACGCCGCAGGCCGGAAGGACGGCTGTAAAAAGCAGGAGGAGCAAAAACGTCATGGCCATCGCCTTGCGCGGCGAGCGGCTCACGGCGGAGACGCATATCCCGAGCGCGAGGGAAAAGAAGAGGGTGTTGACCACCACCAGGGCCATGCGCGCGAATTCGCCTCCCGTTACCCCTCCCAACAAGAGCGGCAGCGCCAGGATCGGCACCACCGCCATAACGGCATAGAAGCCGTTCAACGAGCTGGCGACCAGTTTGCCGAACACCACGTCGTAGCCTTTTAGGTCCGTCAGGAATAACAGACCCAGCGTCCCTTCGCGCTTCTCCTGGCTCAGGCAGTCGGCGGTGAACCACACGCCGCTCAACAGGCAGTACAGCACCGCGCTGCCGGTCAGGATCGAGAATAAGCCGAGGGCGATCACATTCGTCGGCTCACGCCAATTCATCAGCATGAACCACGTGCCAATGACGAGGAGCGCCAGCGCTGCGCCACTGCGCACCCAGTAGGTGCCGGGCCGCCGGGCGGCGATGCGCAATTCCCGCGCGACAATGGGCAGGAAGGTCATCAGCTTGCTTCAGCCGCCTCGCTCACCAGCGTTGTAGCCATTCGCCATTGGGAGTTCGGGTTTCGGGTTTCGGGTTTCGGGTTTGCTAACCTTCGGTCCGCTCCAGAGGAAACACCCGCTTCTTCAGCCGGACAAGGAGCCGGTCCCAGCAGACCACGGCGAGGACCACCTGGCAAACTGCCGCCGACAAAGTCGGGCGCGGTTCCCATGAGAAGTCCTGGCCCGGGTTGAAGAAAGTCCACCACAACGCCCGCAGCGCCTGGGGCAGAACCAAGGGAAGCAGCAGCCCCATCGCGACGGTGACCAGGAAGGCGGTGATGAAATTGCGGCAACGCAAGGAAAAGTAGAGCCCGAACACAGGCACGGTCAGAAACGACGTGAGAAAGAACAGACCCATTCCAACATCGCCGGCATTAGGCAGGAAAGTCGAACAGTACGCCCAGACTGAGAGGAGCAGGCCGGCAGCCGGAACGAACTGGCTCCAGAGGCCGCCCAACCGTCCTGAGATGATTTGGTTCTCGCCCAGCGGCGATACGAGGAGCAGCTCCAGCACGCCGGTGTCGCGCTCGCGCCGGAAACTCCCCGCCGCGCTCAAGGCCATGGTGCCGATCAGCAGCCAGGCCATGATCACGTGCAGACCGTTGGCATTCATTAAGAACTGCCGATCGGTAAACACAAAGCTATAGATTGAGATCAGGACCGCAAGCCATCCCCAGGTCACCAGCCTACCGCTCCAGGTGCGTTGCTCCAGCCAGCCGATGGGATTACGTTCGAGCTTCCGGCGCATCCAGCGGCGGAAGAAGGACAGCCAGAGAACGGGTGTGCAGAAAGTCCGCTGCAGCCAAACCTGTCGCCGGGAGGGCGGCTGCTCCTGCCAGGAGCGGCGGATTTTTGCGCCCGCTACGAGAACTGCGACCAGCAGTGCGACCATGGAACAGACCGTCGTTTTTCCGAGCGCCCAGACCAGTATGCTGGCGGACGCCCACCGGGGATAATGGGCCCACTGCCCCTGCACGTCGGCAACCAGACCGATCCCAGCCTGTTGCACATAATCCAGGTTTATCTCGACCTGCCCCGGCCGCCTCGCATTAACCGCTTCTAGCAGGAACCAGCCAGCTCCTGTTAACAGGAGAGCAAAGAAGGCAGCGGCGAGTGTGGCCGCTCCCAGAAGCGCCCGCAGCCAGGCCTTGCTCCACGCCGAGGCCAGCAAACCGGCCGCCAGCGCCCAGCACATCGCGTTGGCATTCACTACCACCGAGAACGCGGCCTCCGTCCAACTCACACCGCCCATCAGGAAAGGGACCGTCAATACCGGCAGCACGGCAAGCCATAGCGTTATTGCTCTCAATCCGTGGACCAATCCTTTGGCCACGACGATGTCCGCCCCCTTCAACGGTGTCAGGAAGAGCAGCCCCAGGGTTCCTTCACGCCGTTCCCGGCTGATGCAATCAGCGGTGAGCAGCGGCACCAGGACCCAGGTTGCGCCGAAGAGTGTGCAATGAAGCGCCGCAAATAGCAGGCCCCCCAAAGCCGGCTTGAACTCGTAGTGCAGGCCAAACAGCAGGCTCACCAACAACAACGCCGTCACCCCCACCACTCGCAGGTAATATGTGAATGGCTGCCGCGCCGAGGCGCGCAGCTCACGTGCGATAACGGGAAACACAGTCATAGCGGCTTATTCATGACGGTGTCCAGTGGCGCGCCTTGCGGAAGGCCGCCACGACATCGCAGCCCGCGGATAAGATGGATTGGCACAAGTCGAACTTCATTGGATCAGCCCCCGCCAACTCGCCCAGCAGTCGGCGCCGGGCCTGCCGAATCAGGCCCAGGTAAAACACAAGGGTCACAACTTGCGGCAGCGACATCAAAATCCAGAAAGGCGGGGACCGAGGACCGACGCGGGAGTTGACCAGAGCGCTGAACAGGAACGAGCAAAGAACGGCGATCAAATACGGCAGGACCTTGACCAGGCTAACCGTCCAACCAATCGCCCGGGCCTGGCTACCAGCCTTGAGGCCGAACCACAGCCCCACCCAGCAGAGGGCTCCAACTCCAAAGAACATCTCGACGCAGCCGATCAGGCTGGAAACCGTGTATGGCAGCATGTACAAATGGCCCGGACCGAGGCTGCCTGGTGTTCTTAACAAGAGGTTTCCCAGTTCCAGGAGAGTTGGCGCGAGCATGACTAGTATCGGCCAGCGAAGCCGGCGCTTCAATACCTCCCATTGCGCCGACACGATTTCGCGCGCGCCCGATGGCGTCGTCAACAGAAGCTCGAGCTCACCCGTGCGCCGCGCTTCAACAAAGAACCGGCTCGCCGCCCATGCAAACAAAGCGCTCTCGAACGCGGACGTTGCCAGCCCCAAAGGCCAGGACCACCACAGATATGGACTCGGGCCCAGGAAGCGCAACAAGAACCGGAACGCAACGAAATGAGAGAGGCTGACCAAAACCCCCGCCCAGAGAAGCGCTTGTATGCCACGTTGCCGTTGCAGGAGCCAGGCGATCGGATTCTCATCCCCGAGAGGACGAACCGAAGGAAGCGGCGCTGTCTCCATGTCGCCTTCTCCAGCAGGTCCGGCCTCGGGCGGAGTCCACGAACAGGACAACCACGGGCCGTCCGGCTTCGCCGCGCCCTCAGCGGAAGGCCTTGGTAGGGACCCAGCGGTCTCTCCCCTCTCTTCTTGCCACGCCCTCCGCAGCCGAAGACCCGCGCCCAGCACCAGCGCCCACCCCGCCGTCTGGACAAGCACCAGCGAAATCCAGTAATGCGCCGCTGAGACCTTATACGAGGCATCACCAGCGGCAGAAACAGCGCCTAGCGGACCGAGCAATCCAATAGCTGCGCCGACCGATTTAAAGAGCAATCCGGCCAGACCAGGCGCCAGCACGAGCGCCGCGACAAGGAGAAGGGCGGTGCGTGCGGTCTTGAGCCATTCGTAGCCGCCTGCCGAAGCCCACAGCCCTGCGGCCAGGGCCAAGAACAGGGTATTAGGCAGCACCAACCCCTTGCGGAAAGCTTCGCCGCCCGTCACGCCTCCCGCCAAAACCGGAAGCATCAGCATTGGCAGAATTGCGACCAGGGCGCACAGGCTGGTCAGGCCCGCCGAGCCGAGCTTGCCCAGCAGCACGTCAAGAATATTGACCCGGGTGAGCAGCAACAACCCCAAAGTCCCTTCGCGGCGTTCCAAACTAATGACGTCCGCCGTCAACAAACAGGCGCCGCAACTGAGCAGGAAAGCAGTGCTCACGAGCCCGTTGAGGAGACTCCGGCCCAGGTTGGCGGGCGCCCAGAAAGGTCCCGACCACATTAACTGCGGCAAACAAACCAACATCCCCGCCAACACCACTATGGAGCGCGCCCAATAAGCCGCCGGGCTCCGCGCCCGCACGCGCAGTTCGCGCTCGAGGATGGGGAGGAAGGTCATGGGATCGGTGAGTGGCAAGTAGTGATCAGTGATCAGTAATCAGTGATCAGTGTCATCGCGTGGCGGTTGGCCCGCCATCAACCACTGATTACTGATTACTGATTACTGATTACTCATCACCGCCCATCACGCCTCTCATTGCGTCTCTCCCCGCGTCACGCGCATGAACACTTCCTCCAGCCCGACCTCGTCCTCGCGCAACTCGATCAGTTTGGCGCCGCCGTGGACGAGGATGTCCGCCACGATGCTGTGCTCGATATCCGGGCCGGCCAAGGTCACCTTGATCTCCCCATCGGCGGGGGCCACCTCGGCCACCTCCTTCCGTGCTTTGAGAAGATCAATGGCCTGGGATTGCTCGGTCGAAACGCGCACCCACACCACCCGGCCTTGCGACACCTGGTCGCGCACGCCCTGCACCGCTCCGCTGTAAATGAGCCGACCTTTCTCGATAATGGCCACCCGGTTGCACAAGGTCTGGAGTTCGCTCAGGATGTGCGAGGAGATGATGATGGTTTTGCCGAGCCGCTGCAGCTCCTGCAAGATGGCCATCATCTCGATGCGCGCGCGGGGATCCAGTCCGCTGGCCGGTTCGTCCAGGAGCAACAGTTGCGGGTCATGGATCAAGACACGTGCCAGGCCGAGCCGCTGCTGCATGCCCCGGCTCAGCGCGCCGATGAGCGCCCCCTTCTTCTCCGTCAGTCCGACCAATTCCAGCACGTCGTTTACCGTCTTTTCCCGCTGCGCCGTTGGAATCTTGTAACAGGCGCCAAAGAAATCCAGGTATTCGGTGACCTCCATGTCCTTATACACGCCGAAGAAGTCCGGCATGTAACCAATCACGTGGCGCACCGCGTCGGCCTCGCGCAGCAAGTCGCGCCCGAGGATCTGCGCCGTGCCGGCCGACGGGGCCAGGAACGTTGCCAGGATGCGCAGGGTGGTCGTCTTGCCCGCGCCGTTCGACCCGATGAAGCCGAACAAGTCGCCTTTGTTGACGGTAAGGTCGAGCCGGTCCAGGGCGGTGATGTTGCCGTAGAGGCGCGTCAAACCGAACGTCTGAACCGCGGGGATGGGGGGGGCGTTCATAAATTAGTCTGGAGTCTAAAGTCTAAAGTCTAAAGTCCCTAGCAGGAGCGCCCTTTGAATTTGTGGCCGCCTATTTGTGATTGTCGAAGGTAAACCATGAAGCCGCCGACCAAACGGCTGACTTCGTCGGCCTTCGCGTAAAGTTCACCGAAGCCAGCAGTGGAGATGTAGCTCTGGTCCAACGCCACGCAAAGTTGTGATTTCACCTCACCGCAAGAACCTTTGGAGTTGGAGAGGAACTGTATGAACTCTCGATCCCCCCCTCGCTCGAACCCTTCGGCGATGTTGGACATGGTGGAAACCGAGGCCCGTTGGATTTGGTCCTTTAGTCCGTAGTCCTTGGCGAACTGACCTACTCTTGTGGACGCGTAAACCTCTTTGGTCAACGCGCGAGCCCTCTGCCAGGCGATGATATCTTCGAATCGCTCAATCTTATTCATACGTAATCAACTTCCCGCCCCGGACTGGACTCATTCGTTTGGTGCTAGATCCAGTCACTGGGCACCGGACTTTAGACTTTAGACTCTAGACTCTAGACTTATTTGACTGGCACAGCGACGCGCCACAAGGTGTTCTTCTGGCTGCGCCGCGGGGTGAACTGGCGCAAGGGTTTCACCGGCGAGTAATCTCCCGCCCACGCCAACAGCACCGCGTTGCCGTGCTCGGCCACGGGCGACAGATCCAACCCGGGCGGCGTGATGAACTTGTGCATCGAATCCTGGGGACCACTCAGGCGGGAAAGGAACGAGGCGGCCATGGCGCTATTGGCCAAATCATCAATGCGCCCGCTTTCACCGCCGCCGAAAGTCCTCTGCCGCGCCTGCACGGCGCCTTGAAAGCCCGCGCCGTGCCGCAAAACGAAATCGCGCAAGGATGTCCCCTTGTCCTTTGAGACCGTGAAGGTCCTGGCCTCCCGTGCCGGGACCTCGCCCAGCTTCATGATGTAATCTTCGATGACCACTTGCGCGTTGGACAGGCCGCGCTCCGTCCGGTTCTCGACCTTCACCTGCCACTGTCCGCCCTGGGGAACCACGGTGAGGCTCAGCGGCACCGGCGCCGGCTGCCACCAATCGCTCACAAAAAGCTGGCTGGTCCAGACAGGGACGAAGATCTCCGCGTTGAACGAACCGTCGCCCTCCTGCATGAAGACCGCCTTCTCGCCTGGTTGCGAGCCCGTCCAAGTGCCGGCAAACTCGCTGCGCAGCGTCGCGAATTCCTGCCGGCCCTCCAGCCGGTACCGCTGATTGGACGGGGAATAGACCGACGCGTAGGTTTGCCCGCGTAGCTCCGCCTGCTCGCCTTTGAGCAAGACATCCACCAGGTGAAGCTCGTTCCATTCCGATTCCCCGGCGCGCAACTTGTAGCCGATGAAATAAATCAGCAGCGAGAAGAGCACCACGTAACAGGGAAACGTAATCCACGTGAGCATCGGCCGGCCAATCCGCTTCAGCCAGCGCTGATCCAGAGGGCCAATGACGACCAAATAAACCACCAACAACAGCAACAGCCACGTGACCGGCAGCTTGTGCACCTGCCGCGTGTCAATCATCGCCCCGAAAATGCCGTCGCTGCTCCAGCCACCCTGCTGCCGGTAATCCGCCGAGACGTACCACGCGCCGGGCACCTCCGCCAGCTTCGCCCAGAAGGTCGGAAGGTTCTTCCACGACCGGAAAGGCTCGCGTTCGGGGCTGAATAGCAGCAGCGTCACCCGCCCGCGTCCCCGGTTGGCGGTGACGATCAACGGCTTGTCCCCCGCAGACACCACTACTTGCCCGTCCTTCAGCTCGCCCATCGCTACCTGCAAGCCCGCCGCTTCAAAGGCTGGATCATCCGGCAAGTCCTTGAACGGCTCGGCGGCGCTAACGCTAGGTTGCGCTTGGGATCCAGACTGTTCGACTGGAGGTGGAATTTGAGACGCAGTTCCCGGGCGCCTCTGCGAGGCTGGAGGTGGCAGGCCATACCTTCGCTGCCCGTACGCCGCCGCTTGATTCTGGGGCAATTCGACGAAACCCGTCGGCCAAGTCGCGCTCCGCAGCCACTCCTGAAGCTCTGGGTGCGCTTGCACGGGTCGTATGTCATTCAGTGAGCAGGGCAGTACGCTGCGCAACCACGGCGTCGCGCTAATGTCGGAGATCTGCTCGACGCCCACAATCAAGTGGCCGCCGCCGTTGAGCCAGTCGAATATGGCGTTGACCTGGTTAACCTTGAGATCGAGGGCCTTCTCCGAATTCAGATAAAGACAATCCATCCCCTGCAACACCACCGGGTTGTCGGGAAAAACCGTTGGCAGGAATCGGGCCGAGCCCGGCTGCAACACGGTGTCCTGTGGCAGGATCGGGCGGATAACCGGCATGCCCGCCGGGGTCCGAGCGAGCGCGCCAATCAGGGGCGCGTTGGATGAGATTCCTCTCTTCGCCCGCAAACCTGTTTGTTCGGCCCGTATCTTGCCCCGCTCATCCAGCAAACGCACGTCCCAGGAGCCAAGATTGCCCGCCGTCGCAAATACCGGGATTACGAAGCGCTTTAGGGTTCCGGTCGGCAGCTCGATGACCGCGCGGCGCGTCTGCTCCTGGTTAAAGCGGCCCCCATCCAGTTCCACCGTCCCCACGAACGGTGGCCCGTCGTTCTTGATTTCGCACACCACCGGGAACCAGCTTGCCTGCGGCACAATCCAGTCGTAGCCGAGGAACACATCGAACTGGAGCGCGGCCCGCGACGCGAGCGCGCCCGCGCAAAAGAGGGGTAGCCCCAACGCCCGCACCAGGCGGCGAAACCTCGTCACTCGCGGTGGTGAGCGAAGCGTGGATTCAGAATGCCCTGCCATGTATTCCTCGCGACAATGTCGAATTGGCTACTCTATAAGCAGACCGCGTCAGTTTGGCAACGTTCATTTCGCGCTCAGGTCATTCCCCCCCAGTTAGACCAGCCGCCCGAGCCGTCGTCACGCAAGACTTCGGGAGGCGAGCGTCCTCCCAAATGGACCGTGAAACGGGCGCTAGCAGGCTGGCAGGCCTGTTCTTGCCGGGAGGCCCATCACCGGTTAATATCCTGGCGTCATCGGCTGCGGCCTTAAGGCCCTGCCGGCACGGTGGAACAGATCGAGGAAGCTATGAAAAGAAAAGAGTTGGTTACACGCTATCGCATCGCGGAGAATAGGAAGTTTCGGCTGGCCGACGTGGATCCGGCCGACACATGGAAGCTGAAGTCCAAGGAGCACGCGCAGAAATGGCTGGAGCAAGGCGTCGCCCGGCTGAGCGAACTGCAGGACAAGCTTTACGCGCAAAACCAATGGGCCGTGCTGCTGATCTTCCAGGCGATGGATGCCGCCGGCAAGGACGGCACTATCAAACACGTCATGTCGGGCGTCAACCCGCAGGGTTGCGACGTGGCGTCGTTCAAAGTGCCGTCGGAGGAGGAGCTGAACCATGATTTCCTGTGGCGCACGAACCGGCGGCTGCCGGAGCGCGGGCGCATCGGAATATTCAACCGCTCCTATTACGAGGAGGCGCTGGTGGTGCGAGTGCATCCCGAGTTGCTGACCACCGAGAAACTACCTCCTTCGCTGATCACCAAAGACCTTTGGCAGGAGCGGTTCGAGGACATCAACGCCTTTGAACGCCATCTCATGCGCAA
>Ga0181538_10004829_pt1 | contig 12363 bp, 9 predicted proteins | sample PEATcosm2014_Bin_40_FD_119773 | JGI IMG/M metagenome (GOLD analysis project Ga0181538, IMG submission 119773) | Peatland microbial communities from MTU Mesocosm Facility, Houghton, MI, USA - PEATcosm2014_Bin23_30_metaG | ecosystem: Environmental > Terrestrial > Soil > Wetlands > Peat | place...
AAGAATCCAAGTGAATGTAGCAATGGGGTACGCGTCGGTCACCGAAGGGTCGGGAACATAAACACGCAGATTCTCGGGCATCTCGGCCGAGTCAAGTGCCGCTTGGAGGCTGGCTGCGTTGGGCTCGATGAATCTCCCTGCCTTGTTTTCGAGCAGGGCAGTTGGCAATCCGTACTTGTGGGCAAATTCGTACCCGACATAACCCAGCCCGCCGACTGCATGCTGGAGAAGTCCAGCTACGCCCTCGTTACCTTTCGTCCGCATAGCGTTTCCGGGCCAGTCAATCAAGGTGGAGGGCCCGTAGTGGCTGCGCCAGTCTTCGCTGATCGCATTAAGGTGTTTCGTGAAGGCGAAAGTCGTGCCGCTCGCGTCCTGCCGCACCACGGTAACAATCGTAAGTTTCGGCAGCTTGACGCCGGGGTTGGCGGCGGCGATCAAGGGATCGTTCCAGTTCTTGATCTTACCTAAAAAGATGCCGGCATAAGCACGCCGCGAGAGTCTGAGTCCGCCCAGTACTCCGGGGACGTTGTAAGCTAGCGCCACTCCTCCAGCAGTCACCGGCAGCATAACCACGCCGCCCGGAACCTGCGCGACTTGGCTATCCTCCATGGCCGCGTCACTGGCGCCAAAGTCTACTTTCTGTTCATCTTTGACCTCGCGGCCCAGGAATCTCCTGATGCCCTCGCCGCTTCCGACGCTGTCGTAGGTGATCACCGTTTGGGGATGGGTTTGTTGGTAGGTGGCAAACCACTGTTCGTAGAGCAAGGAGGGAAAGGTTGCACCTGCTCCTCGCAGGAGGATGCCGCCCGGAGGGACTTGGGGTTGGGGCTTCTCGGGGCTCCGCGTCGAACAGGCAAGAAAACCGGCCAAGATTGTCAATGCCGCTGGGGCCAGCAGCAGGAAATTGTGCTTTCTCCCAAACCTGCTTCCCGATCCCATGAGTTCTCCCTCTTCAGTGGTACGGGCCACGAACCGGCCTCGCCACGCATTCCTTCCCGCCCTGGAACGCAAATGATTGAAGGCGCGGGCAAGGAGTCAACGAACTACCTGAAGACCTGCACGCTAACTGAACTCTCCGCGGATGTAATCTTGCGTGTGTTTTTCTTTGGGGTCTTCGAAGATCTGCCGGGATTCTCCAAGCTCCACAAGATAGCCGGTGCGGCCACCTTGGGTGGTATCGACGTAGAGGAACCCGGTGGTGTCCGCGACGCGCTGGGCCTGGTGCAGATTGTGCGTAACGATCGCAATCGTGAAGCGGTTCTTCAGCTCGAGCATCAATTCCTCAATCTTGCGCGTCGCGATGGGGTCCAAGGCGGAGCAAGGTTCATCCATCAGCAGCACCTCGGGCTCCGTAGCGATGGCGCGGGCGATACACAGCCGCTGCTGCTGCCCGCCGGAGAGGGAAAGTCCGCTTTTGTGCAATTTGTCTTTGACCTCTTCCCACAAAGCCGCCCGTCTCAACGCCTCTTCGACTTTCGCGTGTTTATCTCCCTTGAAATTGTTCAGGCGAAGGCCGAAGGCCACGTTGTTAAAGATACTCGTGGCAAAGGGATTGGGCTGTTGGAACACCATGCCGATAAAACGGCGAACGGCCACGGCATCTACGGACGGATGATAAATATCCTTACCCCGGAAGTGAACATGGCCTTCAAACCGAAAGCCCCGCACCAGATCATTCATCCGATTCAGGCAACGCAGGACTGTGCTCTTACCACATCCGGAAGGGCCGATGAAAGCCGTGATGGTGTTCTTCTTGACGGGTATGGCAGTGTCCCGGACCGCCTTGAAGGTCCCGTAATACAATTCTCGGATGTGGCAATCGATCACCACCTGCTGGTTCGTTGCGTTCCGGGATTCGTCCCCCTGCTGTTTGCTGTCGGGCTGGCGTTCGGGGGTGTGACTTGTGCCTGTCATAATCTGTTGCTCCTAGGATTGCACTTGGCGTCGAGAAAAACTCTGGCCAATGAGATTCGTTACCAGCACCATCAGGACCATTACCAGAGCCGCGGCCCAAGCCAGTTCGACTTGGTTTTGAAAGGGCATCCCAGCGAAGTTATAGATGAGTACCGCCAGTGACGCCGTCGGCTTCGCCAAGTCGAGATGATGGCCGGTGACCGGCCAGTAATTACTGAAGAGAGCGGTAAACAGCAACGGGGCCGTCTCCCCGGTCGCGCGGGCTACGGCCAGCATGATGCCGGTCAGGATCCCCGGAAATGCCGTGGGCAAAAGCACCATGAGGACCGTTTGAGTTCTCGTGGCTCCCATGCCGGTCGCCGCTTCTTTCATTTTTGCCGGGACCATACGGATAGCGTCTTCGGCGGTCAGCATAATCGTTGGTAACATCAGGATGGAGACGGCCACCGCCCCGGCAATCGCCGAGTAGCCCCCCATCGCCAGAACCACCGCTCCATAGGCGAAGACGCCCGCCAGAATCGAAGGGAATCCCGTCAGCACCTTGGCGGAAAACCGGACGGCGCTGGCGAGACGGTTACCCTCCGGCGCTTGCGCCATGAATACGGCACTGAGAATGCCGAGCGGCACGCTGATCAGAGCCGCTAGCAGCACGATCATCAGTGTCCCTACGATGGCGTTTCCAAATCCTCCTCCTTGCTCCAGCGGGGCGGGAGGGAGCTGCGTAAATAAGGCCACGCTCAACTTTCGTCCACCTCGCCAGAGGAGCATCCAGATTACGGAAAACAACGGAACGAGCGCCACCAGGGTCATGCAGGTCACCAGCCCGCCGAGCAGATAATTCATCAGCGTGCGGGGGCGGCGCAGCGACTTCTCCAATTCGTTGAAATCCACCCCGGTGAAGGGATTAAGCTCCGGTTCACCATGGATTGGGGAGAGCAGCGAGCCACCCGTGGCATCGTGCGTCGCCATTATTTCCCTCCCTCGATTCCGGCAGAAGCACGTTGCAAAATGAAGGCGCCAATCATATTGACCACGAGCGTTATCCCTAAGAGGACCAAGGCGGCGTACATCAAAACTCCGATCTCTTTGGGATGTGCCTCCGGAAAGTTGTTGGCCAGTAATGCCGCCAGGGTGTTGGCGGGCGAAAAAAGCGAGACGGTGATTGTGTTGGCGTTGCCCACAAGCATCGCAAGTGCCATGGTCTCTCCCAGCGCCCGGCCGAAAGCCAGGAGGATTCCGCCCAGGATCCCGCGTGCCGCCGTCGGGAGAATCACAGCAAAAATCGTCTCCCATTGCGTGGCTCCCAGTCCGTACGCAGCCATACGCAGTTTGGATGGCACTGAAACTAGAGCCTGCCGACTAATGGCGGTAATCGTCGGCAGGATCATGATCGAAAGCACTATCACCGCAGGGAGAACACCAGGGCCACTAAGGTCGGTGCCAAACGGCGCGAACCAACCCATCTTCGTGTGGAGCCAATCGCAGGCAGGACGAATGAGGGGAATGACGACAAAGTACCCCCAAAGGCCGTAAACAACGCTGGGGATTGCGGCGAGCAATTCAATCAGGTTCTTCAATAGATTTTCCACCTGCTCGGGCAGCTTTCCCCAGAAGGGGTGAAACTCCAAGTGGAAGATCTTCAGTACGGAGAAGATGAATCCCCCGAGGTATCCCTCACTCAGAAACACGGCCGCCGCCACGCCGAAAGCTGTGCCGACCCCGAGCGCCAGCATCGACGTGTACATCGTCCCCCAGATTTCGGGGAGAATCCCGAATTGTTCCTTGTTGGGATCCCACGTTCGCGTGGCAAGAAAGCCCAAGCCATACTGGCGAACCGCCGGCGCGGCAGAGAAGGCAATCCGCAGGACAATAAAGATGACGGCGAGGACCGACAGCCACGCGAATGAGTAACAAAGACCACGAAAAACGGAATCCGTAGCGCGCTGCAAACCCGTCGGTGGTTGTGTTATAGCTTTAGCTTCTGCCACGATTCACCTGAGTTTTCTGAGTCCCCCGAGTTGTTTCCATGGCCTAGACGCCGTGAAACAATCGCCAGCGCGAGAGGTAGCGGCGGGTTTACCCCGCCATATCCCTGGCGTTTTCAGAGCCGCGATGGCGGGGTAAACCCGCCGCTACGATTCTTTCACAGCTTCCCAACCAAAGGAGCTTGCCTCACAGAAACCGCTTTCTCTCTCGCCTGCCTAGCTAGGTGGCATTGGCAGCCAGCGTGATGTTCTGAATGGCGGCTTTGGCCTTGTCCGCGACTGCGGCCGGCAATGGAATGTAACCGAGGGTCTCGGATTCCTTCTGCCCGTCGGTTAAACAATAAGTTAAGAGGTCGCGCAGAACTGGAAACTTCGCCTTGTCGCGACATTGTTTGTAGCAGATTATCCAAGTGTAGGTGGCAATCGGATAGGCATCCTTGGCGTCAGGGTCGGGCACCCAGGCAATCAGGTCGTCGGGGAATTGCGCGGTCGCCAGGGCGGCCTGAGCTGACGCCGCGGTGGGCGCAACGAAGCTGCCCGACTTGTTTTCAAGAATAGCCATCGGCAAGTTTTGACTTTTGGCATAGCCGTATTCGATATAACCAATGGCCCCAGGGGTCATCATGACGCCGGCCGTTACTCCTTCGTTGCCCTTGGAGCGAGTCCCGGAAGGCCAGTTGGGAAGAGAATTCACTCCGGGATTCTGGGCAAATTCCGGACTGATAGCGCTCAGGTGTTTGGTGAATACGAATGTTGTGCCGCTGCCGTCCGCGCGCACCACGACGTTGACAGGTGTGTCGGGAAGAGCTACCCCGGCATTATCTTTCCTGATGAGCGGATCGTTCCACTTCTTGACTTTTCCCAGAAAGATCCCCGCATAGGCGGCCCGCGAGAGTTTCAACCCGGTGACGCCTTTAAGGTTGTAAGTCAGCACGATGCAGCCTGCGGTCATCGGCAAGAGCTGCACCCCTCCGTCCACCTTGGCCATATCCTCGGGGGTCATCGCCATGTCGCTGGCGCCAAAGTCCACGGTCTTATCGATGACGCTCTTCACGCCGCTCCCGCTGCCTACGGATTGGTAGTCAATCTGCACGCTGCCGTGGTTAGTGCTGTACGACTTGAACCACTTTTGATAAAGGGGGGCAGGAAAGCTTGCCCCGGCGCCTTGCAGTCTGACGCCTTCGGTAGAGTCCTTGTTTCCACTACACGCAGCGAAACTTAATGTGACAATTGCGGCCAGAACCATCATGCCCCAATGGATAGTCTTCATTTTCAATCTCCTTCGCGGCGGATCGAACATGTTAAAGATTTGAAGGCTTGAGTGTATGGAGACCGTGTTACTCGAATGTTACGACTACATTGCAATTCCGTTTAGACAAGTCGTGGGCCAGTACAACAAAAACATGCCGGCCGCCGCCTATTTGGCGGAGAGTACAATAACGAGTTGCTCATGGTCGATAGGTAAAAACTGAGCGATTTACCTCCTTAGCGGGTGCTCACGGGGGGCTCAGGTTTCGCCGATATGAACGAAGGGGTGTTGAGCCTGTCCGAAACGAGGTGTTCATGGCTTCGAAGGTAGAGACCAGAGTGGGGGCCATTTCGTTGCTCGCAGCAGCCGTCCTCATCGTGGTGGGCGTGCTGTCCTATCATCAGACAGGAAACCTGATTGAAGCGAACCGCCAGGTTGCGGAGAGCAACGAAGTGTTAACGGAGGCTTCCGCCGTTCTGGCCGAAATGCAGGGCGCGCAAAACAAAGCCAACGACTATGCAATCACGCTCGACCAGCGGCTTCGAGATCAATACTACTCGAATGTGGGCCTGGCGCAGCGCTCGCTGGACCGGCTTCGGCTGCTCACGGGTCATGAGTCGACGCAGCAGGCACGACTCGAGGCCCTGGACCCGCTCATCGAGAATGCTTTCAGCGTTTTCCATATTGTGATGAACCCTTTTCCGGGCAGCGAACCAACCCGGCAGGAGGCGGCGCGGCACCAAGTACAAGAGGAGCAAAGCATGGATGGTGTGCGCCGCACTCTGGGTGAGATCGAAGCAGAGGAACATCGCGTGCTAGAGCAACGCAACGCGGTCGCAGCCGCCGCTGCCCGCTCCACAAAGAGCATCGTGATTCTGGGTAGCCTGTTGGCTTTGACGATTTTCGTTCTGGCGAGCCTGGCCCTCCACCGTGACGTGGGCGAGCGCCAGCGTGCCGAAGAGGAGCTCTACAGGTCGAAACAAATGCTCGAGACTGTGCTGGACGCGATTCCGCAGCGTGTCTTCTGGAAAGGCCGGGACCTCAAATTCCTGGGTTGCAACAAGCCCTTGGCGGCGGACACCGGCATGAACGAGCCCCAGCAGGTTATCGGCAAAAGCGACTTCGACCTTTCCTGGAAGAATCATGCCGGGTTGTGCCAGGCCGATGACCGTGCAGTGATGGAGCAAGGCCAACCCAAATTGGGTTTCGAGGAACCGCTGACGCGGCCCGATGGAAGCGCGCGCTGGCTCCGCACCAACAAAGTCCCCCTGCGCGACCGGGAGGGTGAGGTGATTGGCGTGCTCGGCACGTATGAAGATATCACCGAGCGCAAGCGCGCCGAGCAGGAGCTCATTAAGGCCAAGGAAGCTGCAGAGGAAGGCAATCGCCTGAAAGGTGAGTTTCTCGCCAACATCAGCCACGAGATCCGCACTCCCATGAACGGCATCATGGGGATGACGGATTTGGCACTCGGCACCGAACTCACGGACGAACAGCGGGATTATCTGACCATCGTGAACCGCTCGGCCGAGAACCTGCTTTCAATCATTAACGATCTTCTGGACTTCTCCAAGATGGAGGCCAAGAAACTTACCCTGGAGACGGTCGAGTTCGCGGTCCGTGACAACTTAGAAGAGGCGCTGGGACCATTGGCGCACCACGCATTTAAGAAAGGATTGGAGCTGGTCTTCGACGTCCGGCCAAATATGCCCGAGCGCGTTCTGGGCGACCCGGTCCGGCTAAAGCGCATCATCACGAACCTGGTCGGAAACGCTGTGAAGCTCACTGCTCACGGCGAGGTTGTAATTCGCGTCGAAACTGACTCTCTCGAACCCCACGCCGTCGTGACGCATTTCACCGTGAGCGATACCGGAATCGGGATCCCACGGGACAGACAGCAGGCGATCTTTGAGGCCTTCGTGCAAGCCGACGGTTCATCCACGCGGCAGTTCGGCGGCACGGGCCTGGGGCTGTCAATCGCCGCGCAGTTGGTGGAAATGATGCAGGGGCGCATCTGGGTCGATAGCCAGGTCGATAAGGGCAGCACGTTTCACTTCACAGCGCGTCTAGGCGTGCCGGAGGCAGCACCCACATCCAGCCCCCACCCGTCCGCGAATCTGGTGGACACGGCGGCCCTTGTGGTCGACGATAATGCCACAAACCGGCACATTCTGGCCGAGGTCCTCACCCGTTGGGGTATGAAACCCCAGGTGGCGGACTCCGGAACGGAAGCCCTGAGTATTCTGCGCCAGGCCAGCGAGGCGGGGAATCCCATCCGCCTGGTGATCTCCGACGCGCAGATGCCCGGCATGGACGGCTTCGCATTTGTCGAGGAGATCAAATCAGATCCTCGACTGGCGGCGGCCACCATTATGATGATCAGTTCCGGCGGGCAGCGGGGTGATGCGGAGCGCTGCCGGAACCTTGGAGTGTCCGCCTATCTCATGAAGCCGATCCGGCAGGCGAAGTTGAAAGAGGCGGTCGCCGCAGCTCTGAGAGCCGGCTCTACGCCTCTGGTGTCCCGGCGCCTTCGTTCGCACCACGCGCTGCCCGAGGCAGATCACAAGCTCCGAATTTTGGTGGCTGAAGATAATCCCGATAACCAGGCAGTGGCCATGGGGTTGCTCAACAAGCTGGGGCACGAGGTGACCGTCGCGGCCGATGGGAAAGAAGCCCTGGCTCTCCTGATCGGGTCGGCGCGCACATTTGACCTAGCTCTCATCGACATTCAGATGCCCGGAATGAATGGCTTCGAACTCACGGCGGCAATCCGCAAGCAGGAGAGGGGCACGGGTTCGCATCTGCCCATCATCGCCATGACCGCCCACGCCATGGTGGGCGACCGGAGTAAGTGCCTTGATGCCGGCATGGATGACTATGTCGTGAAGCCCATTCGGGCGGCTGAGCTGTCGGACGCAGTCCGGCGGGCCGTGCCTGATGCCGGCCAGCTTCCGAACGAGGCTTGGGACTCGGCGTGAGTCCGGTGATCCTAAGGCCCGTCAATTGTACGAACCCGATGGAAGGGCGTCGAAGGTTTCTTCGCTGTGGGCGATTCGCGCGGCGTGAAAGGCCTCGTAGGTTGCAAAGAACTGGTCGGTCACCCTCAGCCAGTTGTGGTGTTCCGCAACCAGGCGTGCTTTTTCAGCCTTGGCACGCGCCGCCGAGGAGTTTGACAGGACCTCGAGCACTGCACTGGCAAAGGCTTCGCCCTCAGGATTGGCAAGCCAGGCGCAACTGGAATCGGCGTACTCGAGTATGCCTCCCGCCTCGGGCGCAACCACAGGTGTGCCGGAGGCCATGGCTTCGAGCGGACCGATTCCGAATGGCTCCCGCGGGTTCGGATGGACAAACACATCGACGCTGGCCAACAATCGCGCCAGTTCCGCGCGGCTGTTCACGTGCCCCAGCAAACGCAGTCTCCCATCTGCTCGGTCGTTCTGTTGTCGCAGCCAACCCTCGAGCGGTCCGCTGCCGGCAATGAGTAGGCGGTAATCCGTGAAGGCCCCAGAGCGCAGCGCCGCCGGCCCGTATCTTACCGATCTTCCGAGATGATGCATCATCTCTACCAGCAGGTTGAGGTTTTTTTCCCGCGAAATCCGGCCGGCATAGAGCAACAGTGCAGTGGCGCTAGTTCCGCCGGTTTCCTTCTGGAGTCGAGAACGCAGTTCGGGGTCGCGGCGATGTGGCCCCAGACTCTCGATGCTCACTCCCATCGGCCGGACTCTGACCCTGTCGCCGACCGACGAGTTGTGGCCCCTCAACTCGGCGGCGACGTATTGCGAAACGCCGATGTGGAAATCAAATAGCGGCAGGTAGATTTTGTTGATGTACAGCCTGGCAAGGCGCAAGGCGGGCGGCGTCGACGAGAGGTACGCGCTCACATTATCGTCCATGCGCTCGCAGCTCAGACCGACCAACGTCGGGCGCAGCACTCCGGGAATCCACCCCCGGCGCAGCGCCCCGGCAAGCCAACAGAGCGAGTACTTGTCACAGACCTCAACCAACTCGGGCTGTTCGCTGCGAAGAATTCGCTGTAGTCCCTCGGCGCGCGAAAAAAGAAAGCTGTGCGGGAGGATTAGGCGATATTGGCCATTGAAGAACGGGCTTCGCGGCGCCTTAAGGTAGTAGATTCGGCCGAAGTCGCCTACCTCCTCCACCCGGTCTTCGCTCCCCGGCACCACCAACCGCATGGGACGACGGAGGCGGTTGGCCCCCTCGAGCAGCGCGAGATAGAAGGTCCGGATTCCTCCCGAAGTGGGGTGATAGCTATTGGTTAGATGCAGTGTCTTGATGGCCATCGAGGTCCTTAGTCGGAGGATTCGCGCACCTCGGGGCGGATGGATAGAGGTGACCGAAGGACAGGAGAGAGCCTCCGCTCGATGAGCCGCCAAGCCGCCAGAGGCCCGCAGATTACGAATCCGGCGACCAGCCGCGGCATTCGTTTCATATCGCTGCGCAACGTCTGCTGGCCTTCACCCGTGATCAATGCTCCGCGGCGCATGGCATAAAGGTTGAAGAGTGTCGAGATGGCCGTGAAGCAAACGGAGGCAATGGTACTCGTCTTCAATTTCATGGTTCCTCGAAGGAGATGGACGACAAATTCCGCAGAGTGGCCTGCCAGGGGCAGCAGAAGCATGGCGACTAGGGAGGCAGCCCATTCCGGCTCCGCGCAACGGAAGGCTTCCGTGAGCGCCCCGTAGAAGCCTGAGGCAACACCGCGAAAGCTGAGCTCCGTGAGAAGCGCCGCGAAAGCCGCATGGCGGCCCGCGGGCAGATTTACGAGGAAGAAGATCAGCGCGCGGATGGTGGAGCTGAGTACCGCTGATTTCCAATTCCAGCGGCGCGCGATCGTCTCGATCGGATGCTGAACGATCGCTCGTAGAACGTGGGAAACGGAACGAGCCGGCGCGCCGAAGGCGCCGCGATTAGAATTCATAGATACCTCTTGGGTCAAATGCTCGGGAGTGCGGCAGTTGGCTGGACGTGTATTGAAGCGCTGACCTGGGACGATAAGGCGCGAGCAGGATGGCGGGAGGGATGCGGCAACTCGCGGCCGCACTCCGCAGTTGGCGGCTCAAATTCCCTCGCCAGAACACGCGACTTCGACGCCTCAGCTCACGTCTCCACAACTCGATCATGAGAGTCGCTTCCAGGCTACGCCGCATGTTCACTTTCCAGTGGCTGGCCTCGGGGCACCGCCGCCTTCTTCCCGGGAAGCTGAATGCAGATTTCGTAGGACTTCCACACTTCCTCGAAGACCGTGTCCCAGGAAGCCGTGCATGCGGCCCGCCGCGCCGCGAGACGCATTCGCCGGTGCGTCTCCGCATCGGTCATCAGCGAGATCGCCTTTTCGATGAAGTCGCGATCGCTCTCCGCCACATACCCAGTTTCGCCGGAGGTGATAAGGAATTTTGGACCGCCTTGATCGGTGACCACGCCAGGCGTCCCCGAGGCAAGGGCCTCCTGCACGACATTTCCAAATGCATCGGTGCGGGACGGAAATAGGAAGAGGTCCATATTCGCGTAGGCCCGAGCCAGGTCGTTGCCGTATAGCACGCCTGTGAACTCAGCCCGTTGCAGATTCCGCTCCAGCCAGGAACTCTCGCTGCCTTGCCCGACGATTACGAAACGATACTGAGTCCTGCCGGAATCCATGATGGCGCCCTCGAGATCCGCCAGGAGGCGGAGGTTCTTCTCGCGCGTCAGCCTTCCCACATAGCCCAGGCGAAAGACACTGTCTTCCTTTGTGTCGCGGCGCGAAGGATGGAACAGCTCGATATCGACCCCCCGCCGCATAAGACGGCTGGGCCGGCCAGTGCCGCATTCAAGCCATTTTCGGATTTCGGGATTGGGAGCCAGGAGCAAACGCGGGATCTCGTAGTATTTCAGAAGGCCTCTGCCACAAGCCCGTTCAACGGCCCGGCAGATTGTGCGACGCTGTTGCGGGGGCAGGAAACGCAGGAGTTTTTCCAGGCGGGCGGAAGCGAACTCATGCAGGTTCGTATGAAAAGAACCGACGATCGGAATCCCCAACTTGTGAGCCCAGATCGCCCCAAGAATGCTGAAATCTCCCGGGCCGATGATGTGTACCACATCCGGCCTGAAGGCCGTCAGTGCCTCCCGGATGCGCTGTGAGTAACGCCACAGCAGCGGATCGAAGCCGAAGTCCACATCCACTGCGAAAGTGGCCCGGCCGCGCTTCAACTCGAGTGTGCGGACAGAGCCCATTTGGAAGCTTTGGGTTTCGCCTCCACTGTGAACCACCAACAAGGGCAGGCCCCGGCGTTGCGCGAAAAGCTGGTACTGACGGCAAGTATGGGCGGCGCCGTTGACCTCATGAAACGAGTCGGTGAACATCGCGATGCGTAGGGTCTTCATGCGACACTCCCTTCGCCGCTCGGGAGAGCGGGCCGCGCGGCGGATCTTCTGCTCTGGCGCTTCGGCGGAATGCGGTCGCTCGAGCCTCGCAGGCTCCAGGCGGCATGCACCAGCGTATGCCAAGGTTGTCGTTCGAGTTGCGCCATCGCACTCGTCAGCAGGCGTAACTCTTTCGGCAGACCATTCTTGAAGCAACGTGAAAGAGGCCTGACCGTCCCGTCGCCCCACTCAAAGAAAACCCGGTCGGCCCAATGTCTGCGGCCGTTAGGGTGGTCGGGATACTCGCGGAGAACGTCCCAGGCCACCTGCATCATACGCAGTCCGAACGGCTCCTGATAATTGGGCATCACGGCGATCTCGCTCCGACCGTCTTGGCGGATCTCCTCGACGAATTCGGAGAAGCTGCCGGCACTCGTCAAGTTCAGCATCGTGTTCGCTTCCCATCCGTGCCTGTCGCCCCCTGACACCACCGGCATGCGGAGTCGCTCAGCCAGTTCGAGGACTCTCTGGTTTTCCGGCCAGGGTCGCAGCCCACTCACTTCCAAGGCGTGGATGTATCGCCCGTAGGATCGCAGGAAGGAATGGAGTATGGCGTCAAGAGAGATGGTGTCGACGGCTTCGACCTTCCAGAAGGGATGATTCAGGACCAGCAGGACATCGGGAATCCGGTCCAGCATCGCCAGCAACTCCCCGAGTTGGCATTCGTCGGGCAAGGCGGTGTAAGCCAGCAATCGAGCCGTCAGTTCTCGAGCCTGGGTACGCGGCAGATTGTGTACACCCAGGTGAAAGTAGGCAGGCCCATAAGGCAGAGTCCACTCCAGCGAGGCCAAGCCGTCT
>Ga0181538_10004832_pt1 | contig 12360 bp, 7 predicted proteins | sample PEATcosm2014_Bin_40_FD_119773 | JGI IMG/M metagenome (GOLD analysis project Ga0181538, IMG submission 119773) | Peatland microbial communities from MTU Mesocosm Facility, Houghton, MI, USA - PEATcosm2014_Bin23_30_metaG | ecosystem: Environmental > Terrestrial > Soil > Wetlands > Peat | place...
AGGCCTCGAACGCCAGCCGGTCGTCTGCCGCGCCAATCGATGGCCTCAAATCGTGAACAACAACTCCGGTGAAGGGTTGCAGTTCTACCAGTCGCCCATATACGATGTGCGATACTGGCTGCCCGCTTGATGCAACGCTAGATCAGGATACGTCATACGCAAAACGAATAAGCACGCGCAACCCGAGCTTGCAAGCTGTGGTGGGGCCAGACGCCACCATTGCGGCACTCGGCTGCTACTGGTTTCGATGCGAACGACTCGTAATTGTTGGGAACTGCCCTCCGACATCAAGCGAAGCTGGAACGGGATGCTTACTCCAACGCAATCTCGCGTCTGAAAAGGAGAACCGTGCTGACGAACCCTGTGGAAGACAACAGTTGGATTTTCGGCATCAGCCAAGCTGCGACAACGGTCGCGCTGGCGGTGGCGATTACGTTTGCGCTGACGTTCGGCGCAAACCAGTCGGCCCAGGCCCAGACATTCAGTGTCATTCACCAATTCACCGGTGGACAGGACGGAGCAAATCCCTATGCTGGCTTGACCATGGATGCGGCAGGAAACCTCTACGGCACGGCGGCTAGCGGAGGCAATACCGGCGGCGGCTGCGCCGTCGACGGTGGTTGCGGTAGCGTCTTCAAGTTGGCTTACAAAGGCTCCGGTCGGATTTTCGCACCGCTTTACAGCTTTCAAGGGGGCAACGACGGGTCTACTCCCTACGCCAGAGTAATCATCGGCCCGGACGGGGCTCTATACGGTACCACGCACCAAGGAGGAGGTAGCGGTTGCGGCGGAAGTGGGTGTGGCACGGTTTTTAGGCTGAGACCCCCCGCGACAGCCTGCAAAACCGCACTCTGCTACTGGACTGAAACCGTGCTTTATCAGTTCACGGGAGGCAGCGATGGGGGTCTTCCCGGGAATGGCGACCTCGTTTTCGATCAAGCGGGCAACCTCTACGGCACGACGACCACCGGTGGCGTGGGGAGCTGCAACGGCGGGACGTGTGGTGTTGTCTACGAGTTGACGCCCTCAAGTGGCAGCTGGACGGAGAGCGTCCTTTACAGCTTCGCCGGTGGCAGTGACGGGGGAAGCCCCTTTGCCGGCGTGATCTTCGATAAAGCTGGCTATCTCTATGGTACGGCTTCTGCAGGCGGCAATCTGGCTTGTAATGCTCCATATGGATGCGGAACGCTTTTCCAGTTGACGCCCTCAGGGTCCGGTTGGGTGGAGAACGTTCTCTACACTTTTCAAGGGGGCTCCGACGGCGCAAGCCCTTTCGGCGGCCTGATCTTTGATCCGTCAGGCAATCTCTATGGTACGACCCCCAGCGGAGGCTCGGGCGGGGGCGGCACGGTTTTCATTCTGACACCCTCAAATGGCAACTGGACACTCGGCGTGGTTTACAGCTTTACCGGGTCGGGGAACTCACCGGGGCCGTCTGACAACCTAATTATGGACGCGACCGGTAATCTCTACGGCACAACGGCCGACGAGGGCGCTTATGGGTACGGCTCGGTTTTCAAGCTGACTGGATCCGGCGGCAACTGGACGAACACCTCGCTTCACGATTTTGCCGGCGGCAGCGATGGGGGCAATCCGGCAGGCAGCGTGGTACTGGACGCGAGCGGCAATCTCTACGGCACCACCTTCTATGGAGGAGCAAATGGCAAGGGTGTCGTCTTCGAGTTCACGCCCTCGACGTGGGGCATAGGGTTTGACTTCCGCAACACATCGACCTTTGTGACCGATCCTCCGGGGGACACGTATGTTCTATCGGGCACGGCCTACCCCACGACGTTCAACGGCATAACCTTTGGTTGGACGAACGTGAACCTGGTGCAAGCGCGCGATCGCAGCACATCGGTGGACCCGCGGCTGGCGGGGATCAACTTCGTGAACAATGGATCGCCGGCGACGTTCTATGTTGACCTGCCAGCATCCGGCACCTACAACCTGTCGCTGGCCATGGGCGATGCCGGTTATTGGGCATGCACCGTCGAGTGCCAGATTCAGTTTCTGGACGGCAGCACGGTGTTGGCTACGGTGACCGGGGGGTATGAGGGCGTAGGCTACTTTTACGACGCGGTGGCATATAACTGGTCAGCGCCGGCCTGGCCGATGAACAACGTCAGCCTGCCGGTGGCGGTGGCGGGTAGCCGACTGACGGTGGTAGTGGGAACGAACCAGAGCACGGGAGATACTACGCCGATCGCTTTTCTGGGAGTGACGGAAGTCACTTTGGCACCGAACTTCCTTCTGGCGGCCTCGCCATCGTTGCTTTCGGTCGTCCAAGGAAATCAGGGGACAGCAACCATAACGGCCACCATCAGCGGTGGTTTCAACAGCGGGATCAGCCTGTCGGCTTCAGGGATGCCGTCGGGGACGACGGTGAGCTTCAACCCGAGCACGATACCGGCTCCAGGTACAGGTAGCTCGACCATGACCGTTACCGTTGGCAACAGCACGCCGCCGGGAACTTATCCCATCACGGTGAGCGGCAATGGCGGCGGCGTGCAGCAGACCACCACGGTTACCCTGACGGTGATCTCGGCTATTCAGCCGAGCTTCATACTGACGGTTTCGCCCCCAGTAGTGACCGTGGCGCAAGGGTCGATGGGGAACACGACGGTAGAAACAGCGATCTTGGGTGGCTTCAACAGCGCAATCAGTCTGTCGGCTTCGGGTATGCCTGCGGGCATAACGGTGAGCTTTAACCCGCAGACAATACCAGCGCCAGGCGGAGGGACCTCGACGGCGACGGTCACAGTAGCAGCGAATACGCCGCTGGGCACCTATCCCATCACCGTGACCGGCAATGGGGGCGGGGTACAGCAGAATTTCACCATGACCCTGATGGTGATCTCTTCGGTGTGGCAACAAGGGTTTGACTTCCGTGGCTCGGCAGATCTCGTTACTGATCCGCCCGGTGCGACCTACATCATAGGCACAACGATTTTCCCGACATTGGGTGGCCTAACAAGCTACGGCTGGTCGCTCTCGGCAACTTTTTACGCTCTTGATCGCAACAACATGATTGACCCGCGGCTGGCGGGGATCAACTACACTGACAACGGCACGCCAGGGGCGTTCTATGTGAACCTGCCGGCGCCTGGTACGTACAACTTGTCGCTGGCGATGGGCGATGACGGTAATGCGCAGTGCGGGACGCAGTGCCAGGTGCAGTTCCTCGACGGCGCCAACGTGCTGGCCACCGTGACCGGGGGACCCACGAACCAAGGCTACTTCTACGATGCGCAGGGGAATAACTGGTCGGCGGCCCAATGGCCGACGAAGAACGTCAGCCAGCAGGTGACCCTTGCGGGGACGCAGTTGACGGTGTTGGTAGGAACCAACCAGTACACCGGGGACATTACCCCGATTGCTTATGTGGGAGTAACGCAGGTGTCGACTGGGCCGACCTTCGCGCTGCAAACACCGGCTTCGGTCAGTGTGGGGCAAGGCCAATACTCCACCGCAGACGTGTTCACCGTGCTCATCGGGGGGTTCAACAGCGCCGTTAGTCTGTCAGCGACGGGCGGGCCGGCAGGCACGACTGTGACCTTCAGCCCGAGCACAATCCCTGCTCCGGGTGCGGGCACGTCAACCATGACGGTAAGCGTGCCAAACAACGCACCTCTAGGGAACTATCCTTTGACGGTCACCGCCAAAGGTGGCGGCATTGTCCAGAACATGTCCGTTGTGCTTACGGTTACCACGGCCGATCCTCCGTCCTTCACGTTGACGGCGCCGAGTGCGGTGAACATCGGAACGACGGGAGGAAAGGTGACGGGGACCATCTTGACCACAGTTTCGGATGGGTTTAATAGCGCCGTAAGTTTGTCGGCCACAGGAGGGCCCAGCGGGACGACCGTCAGCTTCAATCCGAGCACGATCCCGGCCCCTGGCTCGGGCAACTCCATCATGAGTGTCAACGTTCCGGCTGGTGCTGCCCTGGGCAGCTACCCGATCACGGTGAATGCAACCAGCGGACAAGGCAACCAGACGGCAACGGTTACGCTTACGGTTTCGGCTTCAGGCAACATCAACCTGCCATCCGGTACAGGATGGGTCTCGTTGAGCAACGAACTCAGTTTCTGCAATGTCAGTCCGGGATATACCTATTACAACCCGGAGGTAGGCGCGGTAGATGCATTCGACTTCCTCAGTTACTGCGAGAGCGGAGAGATGATTACGTGGGGCGGGGGCGCAGCCGATACCACCAATGAGCGCTACTTCCTGTGGACATCAGGGCACAACAACTACCAGGGAAATGAGATGTATGAGTTGAACCTGCAGGGGGCGAGTCCCACGGTTTCGCGCATTACGGATCCAGCGTGGACAGTTGACAACACCGATGTGCCGCCCGACTGTGCGTGCAAGGGCACCAACAACTGTGGCCAGGGGCTTTGGCATGATGGCGCGGGAAACCCGGTAAGCAGCCCATATTATGAGTCGGGCAACGGTGGCCCGCTGTTCGAATCCGTTCCCGCCCCGGATGGGAGCGATAGCCAGCCTTCGTGCGGCTACGGGACGAGATTCACTCCTAATGCCCGCGAGATTTATGCAGGGATGGTTTATCACGCTTCGGTTAACAAACTCTTTACTTGGGGCGGAGGTGCGGCGGCGAATCCCTCAGGTCTCATGTTAAGCAATTGGACGTTGGATCTAAGCCAGAACCCGGCTGCGTGGACACGCCTCAAGGACTCTTCCTACCGATGGTTTACAGCCGCTGCTTATGATTACACCGTCGGCCATTCAACCAGTGGGTCTGATCTGGTTTTTGATGAGAACAAGACGCTCTATGCGTACAATTCTTCAACCGATACCTATACGGTGCTGGCAAACAAGCTGCCGTACATTGGATATAACACTAATCTGGATCTTGATCCGGTGCATCACTATCTGATCATGGAAAACGGCGATAATAACGATGGCTATCATCTGCGAATCCTCAATATTGACAGCTGTAATGGTACGAGCTGCCAAGAGACCAATCTGGACAGCACGGCGTCGTGCGCAGGTGCGCTGGGATACTGGGTTGGTGTCACCTGGGACTCCAAACGCAACGTGATGGCCCTCTTCCCGTCATCGGAAAACTGCAGCGGACCGGCGTGCACCCCCCCCTTTAATACTGCGTATCTATTGAACCCGGACCCGAACAATCCGGTCACCATCACTTATCAGGGCCAGCAGCAGACCATTCAGCCGCAGCAGTGTTTTGCGGCCAGCTATGGGCCAACCCCACCGACATCTTTAGGACCTGGAGTCTACAGCCGCTTTAAGTACTATCCAAACGAGGACATTTACCTGTACATCCCAACCTCGACGAGCCTATGGATACTGCGGCTTGAACAGTAGCAACTGCGCATTTATAGGTTGCGAAAAGCCCTGCCTGCGGGGCCTCAACACCCTCGTACACGAGCATCTCGCAGATTTGAGAAAGATTTTGCTGCTCGTCATCAGCTATGCGCTCAATATCGCGCTTGAGTTCGGGCTTGACCCGAAAGGTCAAGACGTTTCTGCCGCAATCTTCAATACTTCCGAGAGGCGGGTGACTGGCGTTATTCGCTGCTCTCAGCTTCCTTCAGAAGCTCGATCATCGAGGCGGGAGTAATAATCCGGGTGGATTTGTGACGTTTCAGGGAGAGGAGCCGCTTGTCGCCGGTCACGAGAAACTCGGCCTGGCTGGCTTCAGCCAGCGCGAGCAGATGACGGTCCTTGGGATCCGGGGCGACGGGGCCGGAGGGCAGTTCCCGGCAAAAAAAAGAGAAGTCCTGAACGCCCGCCGCGAGCAGCTCGGCCGCGCTGGCGCGAAGTCTCGCCCGGAAAAACGGCCGGCTGGCGACGTCGCGAAGTTCCGCTACGAGTGCCTCACAGGCGACGAGCGTGAACGTCTTGCGCTCCCAGGCGTCGAGCAGCTTAGCCGGCGCGCCCAGGGGCGAGAGAAGAGCGGACAAAAGGATGTTGGTGTCGAGGATGAGGCGCATCAGGACCGTTGGGCGCGCTCTCGGTAGTGTTTTGCGCGGACGTCTTCGACGGCCTGGTCAATCATCTTCTGGAGTTCGTCCGGGGGAACGTCGGCGAAGGCTTCGCGGGCTTCGCGGACGGTCTGATGAAAGATCCTCCAGCGGACGGCTTCCTCGATGAATCTTGAAATGTCGCCCTTTTTCATGCCCTGTGTGCCCAGAAAGGAGCGCAAGGCATGATCGGCCTCTTTGGACCAAGTAATGGTCAGACGGGTGGTTTCTGTCTCGGACATAACATTCCTCGTCATATAAGCATATATCAGCTTATGAGTATAAGCTACTATGAGACTTCGTCTAGCGCCGCGAAGCTAGCCTTCTGAATGGATGCGTGCTTGGCATTCGGCGCACAGCGTGATGAGGTTCTGTTCCTGGTCGCTACCCGATACGTTATAACCTCGGACCGCATCTGCGGAGAATGACTCGCCGGAATACTCGCGTTCCACGAAAGCCTCACGCTGTGCGGCCTGGAGGACGAGGCCGCGGATCCCGACGGCGCAGCAGTAACGCTTGAGGCTGGGTTGGCCTGCGAATCGCCACGACAGTTTTGGCCGTCCTGGACGTTGTAGTCGTTAGCCTGCGAACTAATTCCGACAATCAGAAAAGCGACCCCCAAGGCGGCCTGAAGCATTTTGAGCATCTTGATGCCGTTTCTCGCACACGCCGGTGTCCACTACGGACAACCCGCGCGTTCAGGCAAACATTCTTATGGAACACTGGTTCTGGAGCACCATTCACCTTTGAAGCAGCTTCGATCTCTTCGTGTTCGCCGAGAGGTCAGAAATGCGAAAAGTCTTCTCTTGCCTGGGTTCCCAGCAGGACCCCAATGCATACCGACTTCAGGTACTTCAACATGAAGGGAATTGCGATGGTATCCGGCCAAAGAGTGTGATCGTTCGACCAACAAGACAGAAAACGCATTTCCGGGGAACTGGGAAATGACGTGCCCTTCGCGCTGATTGCGGCCTTTCCGCGTTGTGTGTTTCGCCGCGACTCATTCGAAGTCCAAAGGGGGTGAGACTGAGATCCAGACCACGTCCGCTCAGCGGTAATACAAAAGGCCTGAGGGTGAGAAGAACCCAAGGCCTGGATCCAGCTTAGATCGTCAGAAAAGGGACCAATGAAAGCGACGGAACAAGCCGCCGAACAGAAGCGCCGAGCACGCTAGCAGTGCCGTTACCGGCGGCTCGGGAACCTGTCCTTGCAGATTGCCAGTGAAGTACGGCTCATCCAGGCTGGTACCGTATTGAAAAACGATCGAACTCCCGAGTTCGCTCAGCGAGAATCCCGGCGCTGCCTTTAAAGTGAACTCGATAGAGTTCTGGATGATCGGGTCTTTGATCGAGGCGTTGCCGGTGTTCGTATATCCCGCAGGCGCGATTCCGTAGTTCGACCCAGCCAGCTTCTGGCCGGTCTTGTAGAAGTTCCCATCTGGGCCAAAGACACCAAAGCCGGCGGCGCTGATGCCGCTGTTCTCGTTGTGGGCGCTGATGCCCGACTTGTATTGCCAGCCTTCGCCAACGTTATTGACGAAAGTGCCGTAGACGGTGGAGCCATTCAGCGAGGCCGAGACCGGTGTGAGACCACTGCTGTTAAACAACACGGCGAGCAAAATCGCTGTGGCATCCTTCGCATCGCCCAAGGACGTGTTGGTCAGTGTCACCGTCAGCGTGTCAGTGGTTGTATTTAGATCAAACAGAGCCGAGGCTGACAAACCTGCTGCGCCCGTGAGAGAAGTGCAGGTCCCCACACCTGCCGTACAGCTCCCTACATATAAGGCGGTATTGTCAGCTCTTGCCGCCATGGGGCATAGAGCCAAGGCCAGCAATACTATAGCCGCGACCATATAACTTGAGAGTTTGCGCATAGAGCACTTCTCACTCATCCGTTTCACGCCCTGGTTAGCGCCGACGTATCCCTACTGTAGCGCGACGCTGCTTCCTGTCAAGACTGATAATGCTTGCATCCGGTTGCAAGCGATTGCAACTATCCACGATCGAGCCACAACAATCCGTTTATTTTCAACTGTTTGACATGGCGTCAATTCATTTGTTGAAGAGTCTGCCGGGCGCGTACTGCGTCGTCGCCTGCGAGCTTGAGTCTCAGCGCCGCCTCAAGTTCGGATCGGGCACTTCGCATGTCGCCGTCTGCGACCTCGGCCATTCCGAGATGGTAACGATAGGTTGCGCTCTCTGGGACCTTCTGAACGCACTCGCGCAGCAAGGGAAGCGCGTTGCGATAGTTACCCTTCAAGTAATAAATCCAAGCGAGTGTATCGCTGACGCTGGGCAGGTTGGGGAGCTGTCGCTTGGCGTCTTGTGCCAGGCCCAGTGCCACGTTCAGATCGCCTCCCTGCAGGACGTACAGCCATGCGAGGTCGGCACCGGCCAGACCGGAGTGCGGATCAGAGGCCAAGGCGGCCTCGTAGTATTGCCGAGCCGAGCCCAAATCGTTGTTTTGGAGATACAGATTTCCCACAAGAACTTGTACGGCGACGAGCTTGGGATTCAGGACCAACAGTTTCTTGTACTGCGCGATCGCCCGGTCGATGTCGCCTTGCACCCAATAAAGATTGCCCAGTTCCAAGTAGGCTTGATTCGACCTGGGGTCGAGTCGAATGGCCCGCTGAAACTCCGCCTCGGCGTCGGTGTACTGCTTGCCACCGGCTTGGAGCCAGCCCAAGATGAGATGCGCGCCTGCGTCGTTGGGCGAGTCAACCAGGAAGCGTTGTGTGCGCGTGATCGCCTCCGACCTGCGGTTCCGGGAAACCAGGAATTGCGACAAACTATCCAGTGCCGGCGTGTAATGAGGGCTCACCTGCAGGGCGGTTTCGAATTCCTTTTCCGCACTTTCGTCCTGCTTCTCAACCGCGTCGACCGCAGCCAGATAAACCATGGGCAGGGGGCCATTGGGAGCCAGAGCCTTGGCCCTGGAAAACTGCTCTCGTGCGGCGGCAAACTGCTTTGTACTCAGGAAAACCCGGCCCAGCAGCAGGTGGGAGGATGCATCGTTGGGGGCCAGCCGAACGATGTGCCGGGCATGGTTTTCGGCCGCTTGGCTGTTTCCCTGGGTCAAGTCGGATTCCGCCAGAGCACGCAACGCCTCGATCATGTCAGGGAAGATGGTCAACGCTGCCTGAAACTCGGTTTGAGCCTGGTCTTTCTCCCCGTTCTGCAAGTATGCGGCACCCAAAAAGAAGTGGGCCAGGGCGGACTTGGGATCATCGGCGACCACGCCGCGCAATTCTGAAATCGCGTCCTGGACCTTTCCGGTGGCGAGCAGGATCCTTCCCCGCTGCAGTCGTGCCGTCACGTCCTTCGGACTCTGCTGCAACACTTCGCGATTGAGGCGCGCGGGCTCCTCGATTCGATTTGCCGCAAGATAGGCATCGACGATGCCGGTCTTCAGATTCAAGTCCTTGGGGAACTGCCTTAAAGCGGCCTCGAAGTGCGCGATAGCGTTGTCAGGCTGATTGCGGCTGAGATAGAAATCACCGATCAGCAAGGCTACGTCTGAGGAATTCGGCAGGCGTGCTGCCAGACGCTCCAGTATGGACTTGGCGCCCTGCTGGTTACCCTGTTCGTAAAGCAGGGTCGCACAGAGGAGGTAGAGTTCCTTGGCCTCTGGATCCGCGGCGATCCCCTGCTGAAGTGTCTGCTCGGCCAGAGGAAGCTGGGACTGCAGGCGATAGAGGTTGGCCAAATTGAGGTAAGCCTGCACAAACTTGGGGTTGAGTGCGATCGCTTTTCGAAGGGCATCCTCGCCGAGGGAGTACCGCCGTATCGCGATCTCCGCCAGTCCAAGATCCATCTGAACGGAAGCATCGTTGGGGGCCAGCTCTGTGGCCTTGGTGAAGGCCGTGATCGCTTCCGGAAAGGACTGTCGGCCCAGCCACGATTCTCCAATGAGTTGATAGGCAAGCGCATTTTGCGGGGCTATTTCCAGCGTCTGTTTGGCTGCGCTCTCGGCCTTTTCGTACTGCCCGGCACCCACATACAGTTGAGCCATTCCCAACCGGGCATCCACATTCTGCGGATCAAGCAGTGCAGCCGTCTCAAAACTATGGAAGGCATTCGCCGGGTCGTGTACCGCCAGATAGGCCTGGGCCAGCCGGTAATGAGCTTCCGCCGAGCGCGGATCTCTGTGCACCGCATTCAGGAACTGGATGCGTGCCGCATCGTATTTGCCGTTCTGCATGTAGCGCTGACCGCTCTCCAGATACGAGTGGGCGCTCCGACGGCACCCTGGGCTTAAGGCGAGCACCATAGCGGCTGCCGCAGTGACCAACAACCGATTCCCACAGAATCCCGAATTCATCTCGGCCCTATAGTTACCGCTTCACCTTGGGAGGCATCCACCACCGGGAAAGCTGGCTGGTACCTTTTCTCAGAGTTGCGGAGTGCCACTAGGATTGGAATCAATATAACCAACCCCAGCACGTAAAACACGATCCCTCCGGACGTGTGTAGCCACCCATGTAAGAATCCCCGATCCACGTAAATTGTGAGTAAGGAAACAGCAACGATTCGCACTCCATTTTTCAAAATGAGAATGGGCACGATCGAGGCGACCAGAACCGACTTCCGCCAGGCTGAGCGCAGGACAAACTCACCGACCAACAGAGTAGTGATCAACAAAGCCAAGCTTGAGCGAATCCCGCTGCACTGCTCTGCCACTTCAACCGTAAGAGTGGGAAGCTGCAGCGTGAATCCCTGCTTGAACACCGGCACGTTTAAGAGTCTGAGCAACCAATATGCAACCTCCGCAGAACCTGCTTGCAGCAGAAAGATGACCTTGTGTAACAGAAAGTCCGGAATCGGGACCAGAAACAAAAGGAAGAGCAACGGAAAACGCGCTCTGGCGAATGCCTGGGCACCGTAAGCAAGGACAAATCCCGACATCCAGAGCACGACCATGGCGAGGATTTCGGCAGACTCGTAGTCGCTCGGGAGAAATGTAAGTGCCCGACGATGTGAAAACCAGTAGAAGATCGCGCCAGCCAGGAACAGCATGGAACCAGCCAGGAGACCGGATTGCAGCTTCGAAAAGATCTCCCGCCTCTTCCGGTAGATGATGTATGCACTTACCGGAGCAACCAGGATAATGTGCGAGCCATAGTCGTGCGTAAGCGAGAAGCTGATCAGTCCGCTTAGGGGCTTCCAAAACACAAACAGTGAGCCCACAACAAAGAGAAGGAAGCTGAGGTGCCTTCGCAACAGCTGGCGGTGTTGATCAGCAGTGGACAATCTTTTCGCTCCCGCTCCCTTTGGTGGCATCCGCGTATCCAACACCAACTGCGAATCGGCCACGATCTTCCCGTGATCATAACCGGAATGGTCGGTCACGAACTGGATGCAGTCGTACTCTCCAAGGTTTTCATGCGATCCCATTTCATCTGCAGCTCGCATTCGCGCCCTCTGCCGCGTTGTCCACGATAATCACGTCAATTGTCCCATGTCGTCGAAAGTTTGAATCGACTCTCCGTGAATTGTCCGGAAAGCGAGGAGGCGGCGGTTGAGACCGTGCTTTGCAGACCCACAGCGGGCGGCATCCCGGGTTGGGTGCCGGCCTTTTTCTGTCTTCGCGGTGTCACTAGCTGCTGTGGCAGGGGTCACTGACAAACGATTAGCAATAGGCGTGAAATTTCTTTGGTCCGTTCCGTGCGCCTAGCGGCGGCAGCGCGGCGGCGGCGACCTGGCGTCAGTGGTGCCGTCTTCCAGAGCGGATCGGCGGTCCCGAGGCAGAGAAGACGCTCGCAGCTCGGACTGCAATCGACGAGTGTAATTAACCAGACGCCCGCGGCCGGCCCGACCTTGGTGATCAATCAGCAGCGACAAAGCGGACGTCTGTCATCGGCTTTCCGTGAGGCGGGTTCTGGATTTCAGAAATCCAAAACAGGGGTTGGGATCGTGAAACGCACCAGCATAGTCGAATCCTCGATGGTTTACTGACCTTGACGGTTCTCTGCGCTTTTGTCAGAGCTGACACCCGAGGACCGGCGCCGCAGTTCACTGCCCAGACGCTGGATGGTGAAACGTTCACCAATGCGCCCCTCAGCGGAACAGTAACTCTGCTGCAATTCTGGGTGACCTGGTGCCCGTGCTGCCGTCGCGACCAGTCCGCCGTCGACAACATCGAACGTGTGTTTGCCGACAAAAGGCTGATGGTTCTTGCCGTTGATGTAGGCGAGTCGGAGACAACGGTCAGGACATATCCACAAGGGAACCCGAGATCATGTCGAGTCGTGGTCAACGAAGGCGCGAAGCTTGGCGCACGGTTTGGGGCACACGGTTTTTCCTATTACGTTCTGATCGTCGGGGAGGGCAACATTGCTGGAACT
>Ga0181538_10004838_pt1 | contig 12354 bp, 9 predicted proteins | sample PEATcosm2014_Bin_40_FD_119773 | JGI IMG/M metagenome (GOLD analysis project Ga0181538, IMG submission 119773) | Peatland microbial communities from MTU Mesocosm Facility, Houghton, MI, USA - PEATcosm2014_Bin23_30_metaG | ecosystem: Environmental > Terrestrial > Soil > Wetlands > Peat | place...
GAGAGATTTTCCCCGCCCGAGTTCGAAGGTGTCGGCGGAGCCCGTTGGCGGAGGGGCTGCTCGTGGAGAATGTCGGCGACATCCAACGGGCCGAGCCCGCGGCCAGCCAAAGCGCTCAGAAAGTTGGAAGCGGGAGTGGCAGAGTGTAGATCTGCGATATCATCAGCCTGCTCATTCGCCTCTAACCGGACGAGACTGTTCATTGTGCGGGCGACCAGAATGCCGGTAGCGGCGCGCCTCCTCCAGATTGACTACGTGCCTTTGCCGCCGGGGTATGGGGTATGAGAAAATCCCACGGTCAGGTCTGGTCGCCCGCCATTAGGATTCGCGGACTTTCAGCCACGGTGACAGCGATGCTGCCGGCTCGCAAAATTCACTGGAGGTTAATTCAACGTAGATGAATCGTCGACAGTTTTTGGCCAGTTCGATGTTAGAGCTAAGCATGGCAGGGAAACGTTCACAGAGCGCGACCGTGAATACGATGGGCCAAACGCCGTCAGTCCGGTTGAATGTAGATCCGGAGCGGGTGTTCGGCGTGATCCCACCGGACTTCGTGGGGCTTGGGTACGAGATTTCTTCCGTAGCGAGAGTGGGTCTGCTCAGCGGGAGAAATCCTGCCTATGTCCAACTGGTCCGAGCCCTCGGGACGCAGGGCGTGATCCGAGTGGGCGGGAACACCTCAGATTACTCGACGTTCTCGCCCGAGGGACAGGCGGTGTCAGCGCCGGAGCCCCAGGCGACGCTGGTGAATGCGGCGGTGATTGAGGACCTGGGAGAGTTTCTGGATGCTACAGGCTGGAAACTGATCTGGGGCCTGAACCTTGGGCGGGGCACGCCGCAACAGGCGGTTGAAGAAGCGCAGGCGGTAGCTGCGTCTGCCCATGGCAAGCTGCTGGCGCTGGAAGTTGGAAACGAGCCCGACCTCTTCGACCAGGCGCACCGACCGCAGGGTTACGGATATGAACAGTTTCTCGAGGAGTATCGGCGCTACCGGGATGCGGTACGTGCGAAGCTGCCTGATGTTCCCTTTGCCGGGCCGGATGTTGCCGTCAAGACCGATTGGGTCACCCGGTTTGCAGCCGATGAGGGCAGGGGCATCAAGCTGCTCACGCACCACTACTACGCGCAAGGGCCACCGAAGAATCCAGCGAGCACGATCGAGAACCTGCTCAGGGGAGACGAGAAGCTGACCCGAATCCTGGCACAATGCCGGTCCGCTTCACGATTGGCAAACTTGCCGTATCGAATCTGCGAGACGAACTCCTGCTTCGGCGGAGGAAAACCGGGGGTGAGTGATACGTTTGCTTCGGCCCTGTGGGGTTTGGACTTTCTATTCACTCTCGCTACCGCCGAGGCAAGCGGGGTTAATCTGGAAACCGGCGTGAATCAACACGGTTTTGTCAGCTCGTATTCACCCATTGGCGACGACGAGCATGGTAACTATTCCGCGAAGCCCCTCTACTACGGTATGCTGGCGTTTGCACAGGCAAGCCGGGGGCGGCGGGTGAAGGTGCAATACGACGCGGGGAACTTGAACGTGAAAGCGTACGCGGTGCTTGGCGAGGACAAGCGTTTGTCGGTGACTTTGATCAATAAGGAAGCCTCACAGGGTGTGGAAGTGAGCATTGTTGGCACACGGGCCTTCGCGGGTGGTAGTTTGTTGCGTTTGGCGGCCCCCTCGCTTGAAAGCAAGGGAGAAGTGACCTTGGGGGGCGCCGCAGTAGCCGCGGATGGCCAGTGGGCGGCAAACCGCCGCGAGCAATTAGCAACTCCGCGCGGCAAGTGTGTAATTGAAGTCCCCGCTGCCAGTGCGGCGTTCGTGACCTTAGTGGGCTAGTCGCGAACTGCCTCAAAGTGAGCGCAGCAAATACGCCCGCGATTACCGCCACCATGATAGAGACCGAGAGTGGAACACCAATGCGACCATCCTCATTGCTTCTAACCCTCGGCGTAAGCCTTGAGACGCCACTGTTAGCCTTTCTGTTTTCTCTTCATCAGGCTACGTAACCTCCCTCCCCACGTCGGCTTTTGGAATGCAGCTTCTTCTGCAAACGACAGTGCGGCCGCGGTGTAAGTGAATCTGTATTTGCATATGGGACAGGCGAGTATCAGGTCTCCTGACTCCTCCGGCAATGAAAGCCGCGTTCCATCTTGTGGGCAAGTGATGATGCCGAACAAGTGCGGGGACGGGGGGCGGAAAGCGGCCCGTACCCTGGGGGTGACAGGCACGGCGGACTTGGCCACCCAAACCCTCGATTTGCGCGCTGACGCCGTGCTCTCGAAGGCCTTCAGCGATAAGCTGGTCAGCGCAAGTGGCGTTACTGGGCTCACGCCGTGGCCAATATCAATGCCCTGTGTTACGTGCTGGACTTTGCGCAGAACAATCCTACTGTGGAATCTCTCGCTCGGGTGTATGCGCCCTTCCTGGACGTCCTCCGCAGCGCTCACGCGGACGGCATCCTGACACGGTCCACGATCAAACCGCAACGTTTCTTTTGCTCCTCGGCGCTCGTACCGGTGTATTCGTCGTAGCTCGACAACGCTATGGAACGCGCGCAAGCGTATCTCAGGGCCGCGCCGAAGCAAGGCGAGGCAGGGGGCTTGGCTGAAAGTGAGAGCAAGCCGGAAGCAGGGCAAGTTAGGGTGTTATGAACGTACCAGGGACATCTCGGACAATTCTCGGACAATTGCGCTCTTGGGGCGCAAACATGCCAGCCGCCGAATCCCACCAATGGGCTTATTTTTCAACGGGAAGGATTGGCTCCTCGGCCAGGACTCGAACCTGGAACCCTTCGGTTAACAGCCGAACGCTCTACCATTGAGCTACCGAGGATTATTCAGTTTGTACCACTCTTTTGCTTCTCGCAGATACTAAACTCGTCGACGGCCGATGAGGAACAAGCGCGAAGAGAGAGCTTAGAAGGAGTGGAACCGCGGGGGAGACGATCAGGCTTTCTTCTCTTCGTCTTTCTTATCGTCCTTCTTTTCCGCACTGCCGTCCATGCCACCTCTGATGGCATCCTTGAACTCGCGAATTCCCTTTCCCAGGCCCTTGCCGAGCTCCGGCAACTTTCCGGGACCGAACAGGATCAAGACAATCAGCAAAATGAAAATCAAATGGGTTGGTTGAAACAAACCCTCCATAACATATCCTCCTCGCCCGCCCACCAAAGGTCAGCGGCGCGACAATCCGAACCATTATAACTCATGTGGCAGCGAAACCCAATTGCGATTTGCTCCGGGTCCCCGACGGGTTTCCCAGGGCTGCCACTCATCCCAGGGCGGACAAGTCGGTTTCACGCCAAGGCGCAAAGTACGCTAAGTTCGCAAAGAAGAGCTAGGTCGTCTCCTTGGCGTTTCTTTGCGAGTTTGAGCCTTCGCGTGGCTTGCTTTGGTTCATTCACACCTTCATGCGCCCTCGGCTACTCGTTGCCGCTGCTTGTGGCCCTTGAAGACCATATCGCCTGGCCTTCTTCCTTCCGCGCGGCAGTTCTGCAGGTACAGCGCCAGGTAGGTGGCCGTGATGTAGTCGCGGGGCGAGTAGCCAAGGCGGCTTGCGACCTTGTCAATCCACTTTGCCGGTCCTTCCAGTTCGAGGTAAATCCCTATGGGCGTCTCGTCCCACGTCACCTGCGGCGATCCATCGAGGGGCGCATGCATGCCTGCGGCGAAGACGGTCCGAAATTTTTCGTATGCAAACACTTCCTCCAGTTCCAGGTTCTCTAGAACCTGCCGCAGCAGCATTCCATCTTCGACTCGAGTTTCGATCTCGCGTCTTCTCCCGTATCGGCGCCCACTGATCGCCGGACCTTTGAATGTCAGCAGGTTCTCACCCGCTGCGAAACGCAAACGCAGCAGCCGTCCGGACTTGCACAGCCGAAGATCCGGGAAGTCGAAGAGGTAATTGCTCTCAAAATGCCTCGGCTTTATAACCTTGAAACCTAGTTGCGCCAACCGGTTCTCCACCCGCTCGGGGTCGCTGACCGGTAACTTGATTTCGGTTTCGAGGAGAGGCTTCCGTTTTCTCAAGATCAAGGCGGGGTTCCCTGCTGCGCTCGGAATGGAAGCTGCGCAGGGATCGGCTCCCATGACGATTGATTTCAGGCAAGAAGTTGTCGTCAAAACTCACGATCGAGCATGAAGTCAGGCAGTGATCGCAAGGCGTCCTTGTAGGGATTGTCGGGGAGTGTCTCGAGAGCGCGCTTGGCTCTCTGAGCAAATTCCTGGGCCTTTTCTCTCGCCGTCCGCAAGGTATCGTAACGGTCGATCAGGTCCAGAATCTCACTGAATCGCGGCTGGTTGAAACCGCCCTCGGCGAGCATCGACTTTACTTTCTGCGCTTCGTCCTGAGTACAGCGTTGCAGTAGATAGATGAGCGGCAGCGTGACCCTTCCTTCGCGGAGATCGTTCCCGGTCGGCTTTCCCAAGATCTTCTCCGAAGAAGTGAAATCGAGCACATCGTCGATAAGCTGGAACGACAGGCCAAGGTTGAGGCCGTAAGCACCCAACTGGTTTTCCTCCTCCGCACTCCTCTCCGCCAGCACCGCGCCCAGACGTAGACAGACCGAAAACAGGTAAGCCGTCTTGCGATACGTCAATTCGAAATACACGTCTTCAAGGACGTCTGCCCTTCTTTGCCAGGTCAATTGCAGCAATTCGCCCTCGATCATGGCCTGCGTCAAGGCAATAAAGAGGTCCAAGATCTTGAAATTACGCTCCTGCAGGGCGATGTTAAAAGCCTGCATGTAAAGCCAATCGCCGGCCAGCACACTCAAGTGATTGCCCCAGCGCGAATTGGTGGAAGGTCGGCCCCGGCGTGTATCCGCTTCGTCAATCACATCGTCGTGAACGAGTGTAGCGGTGTGGATAAGTTCAACAACCGTTCCCAGGCGAATCGCCACCTCCCCCTCGAACCCACACAGTTTCGAGGAGAGCAGCACCAAGGCGGGACGAAGCCGTTTGCCGCCGCCTCCACGCAGGTATTGACCGATCTCGGTGATGGGATGAACGCTGGAAACGCTCTGCTGGCAAAACTCCTCTTCGACCTTCTGGAGGTCAGCACGCACCAAGTCGAAGACTTCTTTGGTGGTCAGGCTATTGACGGAGGCCAAGTATTAGTTCCCCATCGTCCCTTCAGTTTTCGATTACCTACACAAGTTTTGCAGGGGACAGCAGAATCAGTCACAAACTTAAATATTCCCACAATTCAGAGTTGAAGGGAAGCGTGAAGTTCAATTGGTAGTGTCCTAGTTTTGGCGCAGCGCTGGCTTTCAGGCCAGCATCTGCCGACCCTTCGCTCCGCTCAGGGCAGGCTCTAAAGGTCGGCGCTACCAGTCAAATTAGAACGCTACCGTTCAGTTTGAATTTCTTGCGACAAGCGTGTTGGGATAATAAAAGGCAAGAATCTCCTGGAAGCCGCGTCCTTGCCTGGCCATCCAGGCCGCGCCCAACTGGCAGAGGCCTACGCCATGCCCCTTGCCGCGGCCTTCCACCATCACCACGTCGCCAAGCGGTTGTAATTCGTAATTGTTGCCGGGCACCACATCCCAGCCCAGAATGCGCCCGAGCCTCAGCCTGCTCGCTTCTGAGTGGCTTGCGAGCCCTGCGGCCTCTCCGGCCTCGAGTCGCACCTGCCAATGTGGTGAATACTGCAAACAGTAATTGCAGGGCACGGAGAAATAGGGATACGCGGCAGGATCGAGGCCGACCTCTCGAAGACTCCGGGTCCTGCCGCCGCAACTGCCGGTGAATAGCGCCGGGACAGCCGCGCCATCATAAATGAGAACCAGGCCCTCAGTGGCCGCGGCGGCCTGGGCAGCGAGAGATTGCGAGGATGGCGCTTCGCGGAGGAATTGGCAGTGAGTTGTGTCGCAGAAATCAATCTGCACGTGGCGCGCTCGCGAAGCCAGATAGTATGAACGCGTGGCGACCGCTTGGGCTTTTAACGCCTCAAGGGTAGCACCGGGCACGCTTTCCGCGGCCACCGCCGAAGCTACGGCCGTTTCCAGGTCCATTTCCACGACGGCAATCAATTCCTCGATCCCGCACGCGACGTCGAGTTTACCTCGAAACTGTCGCGTAAGTTTTCCGGGTTCGGAGAGCAGGAAGTCCGAACCTCTTGCCGTTGCGCCCGTCACGCGTACTTCAGTGGCCGCGAAGCTTTGATCGCTGATTCGCACGCGGACGCGGTCCCCTTCCAAAAATAACAAGGCCGAAGAGCCGCCGGAGAGGGCGACTTGGTGTGAGCCCGCGGTCAGCGTCAGCATTTGCCCGGGCGGACAGGCAATCGTCAACTGCTGGGGATGAAGGAGGCCGAAGACGCCGATCCGCAGATCTCGAGCGGCTGCGCAAGACGTCAGAAGAACGAACGTAAGTGCGGATAAGGCAAGCTGTTTGCTGATTAAACCCTCTCCGAAGCGCGTCGAAGCGCTTGTCCGAAGCTTGTCATCCCGAGCCCATTCGCTGTCATTCTGAGCGAAGCGAAGAATCTCCGCAGTTCGCACGCTCAGGGTAAACTCCGCGAAGAATCTCGCTCTGGTCGTTGCTCCTCGGTCCGATCCGAAGCAGAGCGAGATTCTTCGCTTCGCTCAGAATGACAGCGAATGGGCTCAGAATGACACGGTCTTCATGCACGGTAGTGAGGCGAAGAACCGTGACATCTGCGCGCGAAATGACAAGCATAGTTTCTACTCCAGACGAATCACAGTGTTCAGCATGCGGCCTCCGAGTCGGGCTGCCTGCGCGCCGGGAGCACCGTGCACGCGAACCAGCAGCGCCAGGCGAGGCTGGTCCGCAGGGTAGAGCATGAGTACGTATCCGTCACCGGGCGCGCGAGGCTGGTGGATGCACGGCGCGGTGCCTGTCTTCGCGAGGGCGGCCGCTCCGTGAAGATGAAAGCCCACACCCTCGGCGGTCCCGATTTTGGCCGAGAGCGTCATGCCGCGGAGCAGTTCGGCGGCCCCGCCCGCTCGCGGCGCGGCGGCGAGAAGGATGTATGCGTACAGGAGTTCCCGAGGGTCAATGCGCCAGGAGCCTCCCAAGCCGATCATCTCCGCCGCGCCGAAGGGCGCTTGCCCAATTGAAAAGCCGGAGCGTTGGGCCATAGACTCCACGTCTTCAGGCGTTAAGGTCGAAACTATGTTCATAAAGTAGGCATTACAAGAATATGCTATAGCCGAGCTAATATTCACCTGCCCATGGCCGCGCGGCAGCCAGCAACCGTCCCGCACCCCACGGCAAAAATAAGTGGGGTACCGAAAATCGTGTTTTTGCGCGTAGGCCAAGGCAAGGAACGGCTTCACAAGCGAGCCCACCGGCACGGGTTCTGCGATCGAGTCCCAACGGGAGGCAATCAGGCGGCGAGTGGCAGCGTCGACCAGGATGTACGACAAGTCGCCGGAAGTGTAGCGCTCTGACAGTAACCGGGACACCGATTGGTCATACAGCGAAGCCGCGGGCAAGGGAGACGCTGCGAAAAGGCAAGCCAGGACCATTACGGCAAATAACCCCTCACCCGTCACGCTCCGGCTGATGAAGTGGCGCAGGCACTCTTGCCTGCGAGGAGGCGCTCCATGCGCCAGCCTTAGAGACAGGCAGGAGTGCCTGTCCCACCTTCTCCCCAAGGGAGAGGGCTTTTCAACTGCATGCCGTCCGCTTTCTTTTCCCCACATACAACCTACCACCTACTTTGTCTTAAGCCTGTACGTTGCCGTCTGTACCAAAAGAGGGCCGCGGTCTTCGACGACAAGCGATTCGGATTCGATGCTCTCGAGCGACTGGCTGAGGCTTGCCAGATTCTCGGAAAAGAAAGCCGGTTCGCGCCCCTGTTCGTCCGCCAAGCCGACGTTCCCTCTTGGCAGTGGCATTTCAATCAGCCGCATCATGGTCACGATGTTTTCACGCGCGGCGGCATGGTGAAACCCCGCGGCGTAGACCACGTTCTGACCCTGCGCCGCGCCGGCAAGATCCGCTGCGGGGCCGGACGCCGCTCGCACCAGCAGCGAGCTCAGCGTTTCTTCAGAGTTCGCCAGCAGAAGGACTGGTCCCCGCACCACGACGGCAAGCGGAACCAATCCATCGAGGTGATAGTAGCCGGCATTTCCTTCACGATTTTCTACCCAATTTACGCCGATTTGTGAAGTGGTCCAAAGTTCCCTAATGGACGCGCGCAGGGTGTCGCGGACCGCCTGTGAATCCCAATCCGCCGAACTGCGAATGAGGATGGCCGTGTGGGGCTCGACAAAAGAGGGCGACCCGGCATGACGAAGCGAGTGGAACTCCAGCACGGCCTGGAGCGGAGCTCGATCGAGAAGCTTCTTGAGAGCTTCGACACCAAGGGCTCCCGCTGTCCCCTGAAGCGGGGCGACGTCAATCCGCGTCTCGAGGTCGCTCTCGCTGCCCGCCTGTCCCGGAGTCAAAGAAACCGCAGGGGCGATTTGGGAAGCCACGCCCGGACCTGCGCGGGGCATCAGAACCTTCTCCTCGACCAAGCCGAGCACCATTTCTGAGGCGGGATTTCTCCAGGCTCGGTAAAGGCCTTCCTGCGAAGGGAGCAGGCTCAGCAACTCGCCCACGGCGGCGCCGCGAGGCTCCGCCTCTGCGGGTGGACTAGTTTTGAGCAGGACGCGGTCCTCACGAATTTCCGTTGCTGAGCGGTGCACATCCGCGACTTCAGCCGAGTACTGCTTCAACTCGGTGGTGTTGCGTTCGATCCAGTAGCTGCGGAAGTGCGGCGACTTCTCGAGCAGCGGAAGATTCAACACCATCCGAAGATCCCCGGCCGGCCCTGCCGCACCAACCGCGCTCTTATACCAAATCTCGTCGGGGAGCCTGGGCTGCGATTTGCCGGAAAGCAAGCCTAGCGCACCCGCCATCAGGTCCTCGCGGGTCGCCAGCACGAGATGGTCACCCGAAGTGGCAAACGCCACCAGGCGATTCTTCTCCGGCTCCGTCCGAACGTAGTAGGGAACATCCGCGGCCTTGCGCGGCTCAAACTGCCCACGGTTCGTCCACAGAGCGTTTCGCATGGCGCGGGCGGAAGGCATGCGCGTGATGTACAGGATTTCCAGGTTGCCTATGTCGTAAATCGCGAGCGCCGATTGCCCGCCTGCGACCGAATCCACGAGCGCCATGTCCGGCGGAGCGCCCGCCGCTACGGCGAATTGCTGCTGCGCTTCCCGGAGGCGCAGAAGGAGTCGTGAGCGCGAGAAGACCTGGTAATTGTCGCTTGCGAGCCACTTTTGTTTCTCTTTGGAGCTGTTCCAGTCACGGACCAGCGCGGCCAAGTCGGGCGACTCCAGGTAAAGCAGCGGCCCTGTGGGCATGAAGGCTGCGAGGCTAGATGAGGCCGCAGCAGGCGCCTGGCCGGGCGGGACCATGGCGAGGGAAACACTCACCAGGCAGAGTACGAAAACCGCGAGTTTCCTCATAGCTCTCGACCTCCGAACTCACAACCCGTGAAGCTCATGTAGCCCCACCGAAAGTCGCGGCCACCCGCGCTTCGCGGCCCGGAAGCTTCGGTTCGTTTTGCGCAAAAAGAGCTATTTTTGCTCATTTTGAGGTCCGATTTGGCGTCATTTGCGCGCAAAATGCGTGCAATTTGCATCGCTAAAAAAGCGATTTTCCTTTGTTTTCAAGTACTTCTTAGCTTCGTTCCCACTATTTTTCATTTTTTGTATTTGCCGCTTCCCCTCTTGCGCCAGAACGTCTCCGCGTTCCCCGACGGCCGGGGTGCCATAACTGCTGCCAGCGACGAATTGTCCATCATCTGACCACCATAATAGGCTACCATTGGTCTGCTGTACTGTCAAGCGAAATCTGCGAACCCCCAATCCTCGGGTGGCGCAGACGTGCCGTCCTTTGGCATGTCTGCGTCACGGCGTCGCACAAGGGCACCTCCATGCCGACAGAAATCGTCGGCACATATGCGCCACCCGCGAAGGTGGCACGACCTAAAAATTGGCGTCACCGCGCGCAGAAGTAGCGCGGGCGTCTCGCCCGCTGTGGCGGGAGCGTCCCGCTCCCGCACGCGGGCAGGATGCCCGCGCTACCTGCCTCCTTCAGGCTGCGGCCCGCGCTGACCGAGCAAGCGGGGCCTGACTAGAACACTCTGCCCGAGGTTATTCGTGATCACCGGACGGCGCTCCTGATCTGCCTTCTCGAGCTTGATCTGTGCCTGCACGCGCTCGAGTTCGCTGCTCGCCCTCGACCGAACGGAGTCGTCGGTGGCGAGCATGGAAGATACTTTCCAAAGCCGGTTCGCTTCCTCGAGGCGCTCGAGCTTCACTAACGCGCCGGCCAGTTGCGCGGCCAGAAGCGATTTCTGCCGATCGCTTAACTTCTGGTCACGCAGAAACCACTTCCACAGGGTGTCCGGATAATCGGGCTGCCCGGATCCCTGGTCCGCAGCTTCGCCTTCGGGATTTTCGGGTTGCACGGTGAGCGTCGAACCCTGCTCCAGCAACGGTGCTATAGCTGACATCGCGAGTTCGTTCTGGTTTGCCGCGGCCGCCGCTTCAGCGAGATAGACGCGCGGCGAAACGTTCTCAGGCTCAGGCTCCGAGGGCGGGGCCCCGGCGTTACGCTGCGAGAAGTCCTCGGGGCGGATGGCAATCGCATCCAGCAGGAGGCGGATTTTGGCCGCGGGGTCGGCGGTTTCCCGCGCCGCTCGCAGGCGCGCGTAGTAATAGCCAGGCGACTCGACGGCGGACATGGGCCCGCCACGAATCAACCATTCGAGTTCGGCGCTGACCTGGCTTGGCACAGGAGCCTTGAGGGCGGCGAGTGATTCGGCGGCGGCGGCACGCTCGGCATAAGCAACGTTCGGAGAGGACACCAGCGGAGTCAACAGTTGGATGGCATCGTTCCGCCGCGTGTTCACAGCCGCTTCCGCCTGAGCCAGTTTCAGCCGTGCGTCCGCATCCCAGGGAACGGCTTTAACGCGCATGCTGTAAAACTGTGCGGCCTCCGCCGGATGACCCATCTTCACGAGCAGATCACCGGCGGCGGTCAGGTTCTCGAATGGCAATCCCGCCACAAGGTTCATGCGCTCGAGCAGCGCCTCCGCTTGCGCGAGATTGTCCTGTTGCAAGCGAACTTCTGCAAGCCCCAGGAAGTTCGCCGCCGCGAAATCGCGTTCGTCAATTTGGCGAGTATAGACGTACTCAAGAACGCGGCGGGCGTTTGCCGGGTCCTTATCCTCGAAACCGATCGCGGCACTGCGCAGGACATCGAAAGGGGGAGCCTTGTCAGGGGCCTCTTGAAACCGCCGGAGCATCTCCTCCAGCGTGTTCGACTGGGCGGCGAGGCGAACCATGAGGGATATGATCTCGAGCCGGCGCGGGTCACGAAAATCCTCTGGAAGATTATTGAACGCGGTTTGGGCTTCCGCAACGCGGTGATTGTCCAGCAGGAAATCGATCCAGCGGAGCTGCCAATCGTGCAGAGTTTCGAGCGCTGTCGAGTGCTCCGCGCCGAAGGTCTTGTCGGCGTGGTCCTGAGCCAAGGCAAGAATCTTCCGATAGACAGGCTCCTTCTGACCTTCGGGGAACCACCCGGCGTGGACAACCTCCGAGAGAAAATCGACAGGGGATTGCGCGGAGCGAGAAAGGTCCAGGAGCCAATTCACGCCCTCGGCGGGACTGCCCGCCGCCGCCAGGGCACCTCGCAAGATCGGCGCGGCTTGGTAACTGCCGTTGCGCCGGACGTAGGTGCGCACCACGCGCTCGGCATCGTCTCGCAAGCGCGGGAAAAGTTTCCTTTCGCCGATGTGTTCGAGCGTGGCTTCAAGGTCCCTCCAGAAAGCGGGCGGCACGGTGCGGCTGTCCTCCTGGGCGCGCAAGGCAACGAATGCCGCCGACCATTCCTTGACGGCATCCTCCTGCTTGCCCTGCTGCCAGAGGATTTGCGCCCTGCGATCGTGCGCGTCGGCGCGCTTCGAATTCAGTTCCAGCGTATGCGCGAAATCATCGAGAGCAGCGTCCGCTTGACCCGCCTCGCGGTAATAATCAGCGAGCGCGAAATAGGCCTCCGAACTCGCCGGAGTCCCTTCCAGACTGGACGGCAAGTAGTCTTCGGGGTTGCCCTGGTGCGCGATGGAAAGATATTCTCCGTATCGCCCGCCGTAGTAGAACCAGACGTCACCCGCCAGCGTTTCATCCCGATTGGGAGGCTTGGCCACGCGGTCCCCAATCGTGCGCGTATCGAGCGCCTGCTGATAAGCAGAATTGACGGCTGGTGAAGTGTCGGAGTAATAGAGACCCACCAGGCCGGTGTAAGCTTGTGTCCAAACGGAAGGCAAACGATGCCCGCGCGCGGCGATGGCCTGGAGGGCCAGATCGACTTTTCCCGTCGCGA
>Ga0181538_10004841_pt1 | contig 12350 bp, 7 predicted proteins | sample PEATcosm2014_Bin_40_FD_119773 | JGI IMG/M metagenome (GOLD analysis project Ga0181538, IMG submission 119773) | Peatland microbial communities from MTU Mesocosm Facility, Houghton, MI, USA - PEATcosm2014_Bin23_30_metaG | ecosystem: Environmental > Terrestrial > Soil > Wetlands > Peat | place...
CCTCGCGGGCGACGTAACGCTTCAGGCAGCGGATGATCTCTTTCTTTGACTTGCCTTCCTCGCTGCGCCGCTGGACGTATCTGCGAGTGGGCGGGTGTGAGCTCATCCGGGTGATCACGATCCGCCACAGGGCATGGCTGGCCTGGCGGTCGCCGCCGGGGTTGAGCCGGTGGCGGGTGATTTTCCCTGAGGATGCGGGGATGGGGGCGGTGGCGCACAGGTGCGCCCGGGCGGACTCGGAGCGCAGCCGCTCAGGATGGTCCCCGGCAGCGATGAGCAGCAGGGCGGCGGTATCGGGGCCGATCCCGTAGAGCGCGAGCAGGCCGGGGGCGTGCGCTGTCACGATCGGGACGATGAGCTCGTCGAGGCGATCGAGCTGGTCACCGAGGAACTCGGCCCGCCGTCCGAGCTCGCGCAGCGCGATGCGGGTGGCGTAGCCGACGACATCACCGGGCCGGGGCCGCAGCGCGGCCGTCTCGGCGACCAGGGCAGCTGCAGTGTGCCGGGCGAACCGGGCCCGCAGGTCATCAGGCCCGGTCACGATCAGGGCCCTGGCCTGGCTGGTGGTCTGGGTCCGCTCGGCACGAGCGCTGCGCTTGGCGACCATCAGCGCGCGGATCGCCTCCACCGAGCCGTCCCGGCCCTTCGATGCGCCGCGGGCCCGGCCCGACTGAGCAGCCCGGGCAGCACTGACGGCATCGAGCGGGTCGGACTTGCCCTGACGGCGGCGGTCCTGCCGGTCGGAGCGGTCGACTTCCACGACCCGGACACCGGCGGCACTCAGATGGCGGGCCAGGCCGGCGCCGTAGCTGCCGGTGCCCTCGATGCCGACCAGGCACACCGTCCCGAACCCGCTCAGCCAGTCCAGCAGACGCGCGTAGCCCGCAGCCGTGGCCGCGAACTCCCCGACGCCCAGTAACCCGCCGATCGGATCGAGCGCCGCGGCGACATGCATGTCCGCGTGCGTATCCACGCCACCGGTAATGGCGCGTGTCTCTACGATGGTCAATGTCATCCCTTTTCTCGGATTGAGGGATGGCACGCACCCGCTAGCCGTCGGACCTGTGAACCCCGGCCTCTAGTCCAGGACGGGCAGATCAGACCGGCAGCGCCGGTGGGTGCCAGGAACTGGGACCCGGCCGACAAATCGTTTCGCAGGACAGCCCGAGACGGCGTCAGCCGATTCGGAGGTCAGGCCGGGACCCAGGACCCCTGACCCTACGCCCCCGCCATGGTCACCGACGGGATAAAGGCCAGAAGCACTATCCACAGTCTCCCTGCCGAATAGGCGCTTTGACACGCGCCAGGCTCGTCTCCGCAATAATCGCGCCGATCGTCCGGTTCTGCGCGTCGTCACAGCAGCGAGATGGGGTGCTCTGCCCCGCCACCGGGCTAACGCTCGTCACGGGGTGACCAGCTGCATGTAGGTGTTCTGCAGCTCGTCCTGGAGTACGTGAGCCTGGCCCCCGGCCGTCGCCAGCGTCAGCTCCTGGTCTGGGGTGCGTGCCCGGTATTGCCAGCCTTCTGGAATCTGCAGCTGGCCACCCAGGGCGGCCAGGGATTGCATGGTCAGGCTGTCGTCAACGATGTGTGAGTACGCCTGCATGACATACGTCTTTCCGTCCGGGGTCAGCATTTCATACACGGGCCGACCGGCGGCGAAATGAAACTCGGTTTCCCGTTTGATCACCATGTCGCGGTAATATCTGGCGCCCGGGTGGTCGGGGTCGCTCAGGTCGGGCGGGATGGGCAGCTCAGCGACCCAGCGGGCCTCCAGGCCGCCGAACGACACTACCTCGCCGACTGCGTTCGCGGTGATCCGGTCCATCGTCCAAAACCGCGGGCCATTCAGCTGGACCGCCACTACCCCGAACTGGGTCGTGAGCTCTTGCGGATTCAGCGCCCGCCACTTGTCAAGGGGGCAGTCGTTGAGGCCTGTGGTGTTGTAAACGGCCCCGATGAGCTGGCCTTCCTCACTCCTGATGAGGAAGATCTCCCCGTAGCGGGTGTCGCGCACATCGGTCCTGTGTGCGGTTCCGCCGGGTTGGGCAGTCATCTCTGATTCCTCCTTGCGAAGTCAGGGGATTGACGCTGGGTCGCTGATTGGCCAGCTGACCGGGCGGGACCCTCGGGTCGGCCGGAGCGCACGGCCGCCAGGCTGGAGGTAGATGACGCACGACCGCAGGCGGTCACAACAGCAGCCCCCACAGCCAGCAACGAGCGCCATCCGCTCCGGGCGTCGTTGCCCATGATGCTTGTCATCTGGACCGTCCCCGTTGTCGCGTATCCGCTCCCAGGCCCGCTCCTATCCTCTCTCCGTGTCGAGTTGGCCGGTAGTGGTCACAGTCCGGTGCGGCTGCCGCGAACCAGGCGCCGCGGCTGGCGCTCGCGTCGAACGCTTGAGGACCGTTCACACCACCAGCCGCGGATGGTGAGCCCGGCGACCCCTTGCGGCAGATACGTTCGGGCCCGGCCGCCTCCTTGAGAGGTGCCCGCCGCGGGAGCAAGGGCCTCCACCGTGGGCAAGGTTGTGTCGTGCAGTCACCCAAAGTGTCAGCAACGCCCGTCCAGGGGCGGAACGAGGCTGCGCAGATGGGGGCTTGACCTCGTAGATCGCCGAGCTAGCGTGGGCACGCGGGGACTGTGCGCTTGCAGTAGATATTCCTAGGGGAGGCAGGCATGAAGATCGTCGTCGATCTTGCTGTGTGCCAGGGATACGCGCAGTGCGCGTTCCTGGCACCGGATGCGTTCCGCATCTATGGCGAGGAGGCGCTGCTGTACGATCCGCAGCCTGACGACGAGTTGCGGGAGCGGGTGGTGCAGGCGGCGGCCGCCTGCCCGGTGCAGGCCATCTCGGTTGAACGGGGGCAGCGGTGAGTGGTTCCCGGCCGGGGCGGGTCGTCATCGTGGGTGCCTCGCTGGCCGGGCTGCTGGGGGCCGAGTCGCTGCGGCGGATGGGGTTCACCGGCTCGCTGACCATCGTGGGCGATGAACCGCATGAGCCGTATGACCGCCCGCCGCTGTCGAAGGCAGCGCTGACCGACTGGGTGCCGCCCGAGCACACCGGCCTGCCGCGGCTGGCCGACCTGGGTGACGTGGACTGGCGGCTGGGGGTGGCGGCCACCGCCCTGGACCGGCGCGCCCGGGAGGTGGTGCTGGCCGATGGCACCCGCCTGCCCTACGACCGGGTGCTCGTGGCCACCGGGGTCCCAACCGGCCCTGGCCCAATGCCGAACAGGCGGCGCTGGAGGGGGTGCGGGGCATCAGGACCAGGGAGGATTCCCGGGTGATCCGGGACCACCTGGATGCCGGGCCCAAGCGGGTGCTGGTGGTCGGCGCCGGGTTCACCGGGTCGGAGGTGGCCTCGATCTGCCGTCAGCGGGGGCTGCCGGTCACGGTGGTGGAGCGGGCCGAGAACCCGCTGGTGGGTCCGCTTGGCGGGGTGGTGGGCGAGGTGGCGGCGGGGCTGCAGCGGGCGGCCGGCGTCGATCTTCGCTGCAACGTCACGGTGGAGGCGCTGGAGGGCAGCGGGGGCCGGTTCCGCGCCGCCTCGCTGTCGGACGGGACCACTGTCGAGGCCGGCCTGGCGGTGATCGCACTGGGCGCGCTCCGCAACACCGAGTGGCTGGCGGACTCCGGGCTCGCCTGCGGGCCGCTGGGTGTCTCGTGTGATCCTGGCGGACGCGCCTATGCGGTGAACGGGATGGCGGTCGAGGACGTGTTCGCGGCGGGCGACGTGGCCCGGTTCCCTCATGCGCTGTATGAGTACGAGTTCCTGGCCCTGGAGCACTGGGAGAACGCCGTGGTCGGGGCGCAGGTGGCGGCGCACAACATGATCTGCGACGACCCGGACCGCCGGGCGCATGTCAGCGTGCCCGCGTTCTGGTCGGTGCAGTTCGGGACGAACATCAAGTCCGTTGGCGTGCCGTCGCTCGCCGGCCAGATCCTGGTGACCCAGGGGTCGGCCAAGCAGGGCCGGTTCGCCGCCGCCTACCTGGACGGGGACCGGATGGTGGCCGCGGTGACCTTTAACCACGGCCGCTACCTGGAGTACTACCGGCACCTGATCGAGCGGGCATCCCCCGCCCCCGTCCCAGTCGGGGAGGCAGAGGGCAACGTGGCCGAAGACGCCCGCTTCCCCGATCCCGGCGCCCCCTATGAGTTCCCGCCCGTCGTCGTGAGCGGCCGTTCGCCCACCAGCATGGAGGCCCGGCGGGTCCCCGCAGGAAAGGACCAGAAGTGAGCAGTGACCTCATGCGCCAGGTGGGCGAGCAGGCCAACCGGCCCAATCCCTGGCCGCTGTACGCGCGGCTCCGTCAGGACAGGGTCGTCCGGCTGGACGAGGGCAGCTACGCCACCGGGCGGTACGACGACGTCCTGGCCCTGTTGCACGACCCGCGGGTGAGCTCGGATCCGCACACCCCGACCGATCCGGGCGACCGGATCATCATGGACATCATGCCGTTCATCGACCGGGACCCGCCAGCCCACGACCGGCTGCGCCGGGTGGCCACCCGCTTCTTCGGCCCTCCGGACAGCCCCGGCCTGGTGACCAGCCAGGAGCCCGAAATCCGCCGGCAGATCGACACCTTGATCGGCGCCTTCCCCGAGTCTGGCGAGGTCGACGTGGTCGACGGCTTCGCCTACCCCCTCCCCGTGGCGGTCATCTGCCGGCTGCTGGGGGTTCCGGCGGCCGACGAGCCGCAGTTCCGGGGATGGGCCACGCAGGCCGTCGGCGGGCTCGACGCGGCCAACCTGGAGGACAGCGAGGCCGCCGTCAAACGCCGTGACGAGGGGCTGCTCGCTTTGTTCTCCTACCTGGGCGAGCTGGTCAAGAAGCACCGGGGGTCACCGGACGGCTCGATGCTGTCCGGCCTGGCCAACGACGATTCAGCCGATGCCATGACCGATATGGACCTGCAGGTCACCGGGGTGATGCTGCTGATCGCCGGGCACGAGACCACGGTGAACCTCATCGCCAACGGCACGCTCACCCTGCTGCGGAACCCAGACGCCCTGGCGCGCCTCCGCCGGGAACCGGGCTGGGTGGTCCCGGTGACCGAGGAGCTACTGCGGTTCGAACCGCCGCTGCAGTACCTGCCCAACCGTGCCGCGCTCGCCGACATCATCATCGACGGCACCACGATCGCGAAGGGCTCCAAGCTGACCCTGCTGATCGCCGCGGCCAACCGCGACCCGGGCCGGTTCGCCGACCCCGACCGGTTCGACCCCGACCGCGCCGACAACCAGCACCTGGGCTTCGGGAGCGGCCTGCACTACTGCTTCGGCGCGCCGCTCGCCCGGGTGGAGGTGCAGCTGGCGCTCACCGCGCTGGCCAGCCGACTCGACAACCCCAGACTGACCGACGATCCGCCACCCTACCGGCCCAGCCCCGTGCTGCGAGGCCCGCTCCACCTGCCAGTGGCCTACGACGCGCGCCGGACCCGCTAGCCACGCCGGGGCAGCCCCGCCGGGCACCGTCGCCACACCAGAACCCCGAGCCCGCCCGAGGGCACATGGCTGGGCGCAGACGCCCGGGTGATCAGCGATGCACTCGCGGCAGCTCCCTGCCGGCGGGGCGTGCCGCAGGCCGTTACGTACTCACAGGTCCTGAGGAGTGGAGCCAGGTGAGCAAGCCCGGGCAGTGCCGGCGGCGGGCCGTGTTGGCCGGCGGTCTTCTCGTCCTTTGCCAGCACCGGGCCGGACGGCTGGCACGAGCATCAGCTGCCCTCCCTCCAGCGAAGTGGACGGCAAGGCTGGGCAACACAGCACGATCTTTATGCACAGCGTCAACTCTGGAAATGATCCCGCCAGGATCCGCGCCGAACGGCGGATATCGCGTGTCAAGCGATGCGCAGCGCGCACTACAGCGCGTGACGAGGTGACGGTGGCCCTTCGCGCCGGATCGCCGAATCTGCGCTCGAGAACTGTCAGGTACAGCTGTCGCGCACGGCGCCCATATCAGCCATTCCAGTGCGGTCCATTTTTCTCACGAACGGCGGATTATTAGTCCAAACCGTAAGCAGCCCTCGTCAGGGTGGCTGACCTGGGTAAGTGTGGGGCGGCCGCGGTGCAGCTATGCCCCGCTTCGGCGCGTATCCGGCATGATCAAGCTACGACCGTGGATGCTGTGATTAGCGGATACGACGCTGGACGCTGGCGGTTCGTGATAGTCCGGGAGGCAGACCAATGGCTCCTGCTCGGCACCAGGAAGCTGCCATGAACCGCTTCGGCCGCTGGCGCCGCGCCTGGCTGATCAGTGCGGTGGCGCTGGCCATGCGTGCGACAGCAGGTGCCGGATCGTCGATCCCGGCGGCCCGGCCGGCTCATCCAGATCGAGCAGGCCTAGCTGCCTCCGGACGGGCGTCGGCTCAGGACTGACAGTCGGCCACGGTCTCCCCTCGCCACGCCGCCGGGGATCCGGAGGAGGAGCAGACGGCGCTGCGGAATTGCTGTAGCTCCGTGACGGGCTGGAGATGCAGCTGGCCGGCCTGCGAGAAAACGAAGATCCCGTTTCCTGGTGAGGTGGAGATCGGTGCGGCGACGACCCAGGTGCTCCAGCAGCTGATCCCCTGGAATGCGGTGACGTTGATCCCGGGGGCGGCCCAGGACTGCTGCACGGTCGCGGGCGCCGCGTTCCACGCGGCGGTCAGCTGCGCCGAGGTGGGGCAGGCTGCAGCGGGTGACGGGGAAGTCGCCGTCGGCGATGAGGAAGCCGCAGCGCCTGGAGTGTAGAAGTAGACATCCCCGGCCGTGTCGGCGGCGACGCAGAATCCGCTGGACGAGCATGACACCGCGTTAAATGTCCCGTTGGGGTCGGTGAGCTCGGGACCCGCCCACGTGCCGTTGGTCCAGGTGAAGATGCCGCTGCCCCGGCTCGTCGTGGCTTGCTGGCCGTTGACGCCGGCGCCCGCGTCGAACGCCGTGCAGAAGGCTGGGCTGGAGCAGGAGACGGTGTCGAAGCCGCTTGCCACTCCCCCCGCGCCCGGATTGGCCAGCCCGGACCAGCTATTGCCGTTCCACGTCGAGGAGATGTCCCCGGTGGCGTGCACGCCCCCGACGAGCATGCAGAACTGCGCGCTGGTGCAGCTCACTGAGGTGAACGAGTTAGCCAGGACGTCGGGCGGGGCCTGCGCCGGCGACCAGCGCGTGCCGTCCCATGAGGCGGCCGCGGGCTGGTCCCGCAGGGACGCGGCGGTGAAGCAGTACGTCGCGGTGGGGCAGGACAGGCCCGTGGTGGCGATGGAATAGATGAATGACGGCGCCGCCGATATTCCGGGCAGGCCGATGCTCACGGGCCCGGACCAGCGCGTGCCGTTCCAGGTCAGCGCATTCCCTTTCGCGGTTTCCGCGACGCAGAAGCTCAGGCTGCCGCACGAGACGTCCGTGATGAAGTCGGCCGATGTCACCTGGGTATGCACGCCGTTCGCCGTGGGGTAGATGTCAGCGGTGCCAGACCAGGCGCCGTTCCGGTAGGCATAGGCGTAACCGGTATCGGTGACCGCTTGGCAGAAGGTCGCGGCCGGGCACGAAACCGTGTAGCGGTTGCCGGTGCCCAACGGCACCTGCTTGGACCAGGTTCCGTCCCTGTAGGTAAGCGCGAAGCCCTTCGGATGGCTGTACGCTCCAGTCGCGCCCACCGCGGCGCAGAACTGGCCCGAGCAGGACACCGACGTGACCGGGCCGGTGGCGACCTCCGCCGGAGCCGACCAGCCGGGCTGGCAGGGGCCGGTGGCCGGGCACTGCGTGACGTGCAGGTGCAGGAAGGAGAAAAGCGCGGTTATCTCGGCCCCCAGCCCCAAGGTATAGGCCTGTACGACGGGCGCGGCGGTAAACTGCAGGATCTGGCCCGCCGCCACCGTTCCGGTCCAGGTCGGCAGCGGATGCGGGTCGCAGGTCGGGATGCCGACCGGCCCGAAATCGGCCATGATCGCCACCACGTCGGAGATCGTCTGTCCGGTGGCGCACGCCTCGAGCGCAGGCGACGCTGCTAGCTGCGTTTTGTCCGCCACGTTCTGAGAGGCGTGGGCGAACCCGGACAGCCAGTCCCGTCCCTTTTCGAGGAATTTGACCACCTTGGGCACTGCGCCGATTGCGGGGATCACCGATCCGGCGGTGCCGAAACAACCGGTCAAGTCGTCAAGCAGCGAATCAGACGAGGACTGTCCCGGGGTGGCGTAAACCAATTGCGATGGGTCGCATCCGACGCCGAGCTGCGCGTGCAAGCTCACCGAAATCGACGCTTCCGACGCGGTGACAATTACCTTCGCCTGGTGCCCGCTCTGATTCTTGTAGATGGCGGTGACAGGCAGCTCCGCCCGGTTGGCCGCGACTCCGCTGGCCGTGATCAGGGCCGCGGTCATGCCCAGCTGTGGCACGTCGCCGGTGGCCCCCACGATCTGGCCGGCGCATATATCCAGGGTCGGGGTACCAGGCAGCGAGGTCGCGGCGCTGACGCAAGGCGTCCATCCCAGCGGGTCGGTGAAGTGGTCATAGGTCGCGGTCCCGGCGACCAGAGGCTGGTCACCGAACGCCGTCGCGCCAAAATCCGCTTCCACCGGGCCCGGGCCGGTATCAGCGCGAGCCGCCAGCAGCACATTGCCAGTGCCCAGCGCCGCCGTGCTTGCCGTCGATCCGGCTGGCGCCGACCGCACCGTGAACGACGAGGCGGGCGGGAACACCGTGCGGCCCGCGGCGCGGAACTGCTGCTCCTTGACCTGCAGCTTCGCTAGCAGCGACGATCGCGACGCCGCCGTGAGGCCTTCCCAGGCCGCCAGGCTGTTGACGTACACATCCGGCGCCACCTGATACGGGGTAGCGGAACTGGCGCCGACCTTAACCGGAGCTCCCGCCGCGCTTTGGGCGGCCGCCGAGGAGCCGAAGATCGCGCGCGGCCACCCGGCCTGCCATGCGACGGTCACGCCGACGGCGAGCACCACGACCCCTACGACCGGGATGACAATACGGCGACGTAACATTGAGACCCCCTCCTCATGCGCCCGGAATCCTCAAGTCGTGGGGGCGTTGACCAGGCACGCCTCGCCGGTCAGGGCGGCGGCGCTGGTGCGCCATACGGGTTGAACGTGACCGTGAAGTCGCCGAATTGGCTGATGACGATCACGTCTCCCACTGCGGGGACGTCACGGAACTTGATGTAGAAGTCCGCGGACTGGCCCGGCTCAAGGATGGCCTTGAAGCTCGGGTCGTTGCTGCACGTGGACTGGTAGCCATCCGCGGTGACCTCGGCGCCATTGTGGTAGATGAACATGTGCGTGTCGGACGGCACGACCTGCCGACCGGGTTCGCTGCACTCGATCGTGAAGGTGCCGCTGCCGATATCGACGGCCTGCCACTCGACCAGGAACCCGGACGAGCTCACCTGGTCGTAGACGATGGTGGTTGTGTAGCTCGTGCCGCCGTTCGGTAGCTGCACGTTGCGTGGCATCGGGTAGTAGTGGCCCGTTGCGGCGGGCGCGCTGGGCGCGGTGGACCCACTGATGGGCGACGGGACGACAGCCGTTGGCAGCATTGATCCTGCCTGGGTGATGATGTCATCAAGCAGCGCCTTGCTGTCTGGCTCAAACATGTGGAGACACGGGACGGCGGCCAGCGCGTCAAGGAGCGAGACGTCACCGAGTCCGAGCCTCAGTGGGCATGACAGGGGGGGCGGCCCGCCCCCAGGGGCCAGTTGTGAGCTGGTGCTCACGACGATGTCCCCGGAGCCGGTGAGGGGCAGCTGAATCGGGAGCGGCGACAGCGGCTGCCATGTCCCCTGGATGCTGCCGGCCAGCGGGTACACAGGCAGACCCGCCGGCCATGCTGGCAGGTTTTTCCAGCCACCGTTCGGCCCACCGTTCAAACGCATCGCCTCGACGCCAGGATCATCGCCTTCACTCGTCAATCTATTCACCCCGCCGCACAGAAGTGAGTCAACGGGCGGCAGGCCGATGTACGGGAACGGGCCAACCTCCAGGGTGGCCAACGTGCAGGCGTCACCTATCGCCTGGACGAGGAGGTCGAGGACCGGGTCTGGATCCTGGCCGACAGCGGCGCTCGCGAGCCACGACCCCTGGTATGGCGTGCCCAGGGTGAAGACGGCGGCAATGTCCGCGGGATCGAGGCTGCTGGCGTCCTGTGCGATGAGCCCTCCCATGGAATGGGCGATGATGATGACCTTGTGACCGGCCTTGCCGGCGATGCAGCCGATTGCTTGGGCCAAGGCCGCGCCCACGCTGGTTGGGGACGGGGGTGATAGCGGGTCGGTCACCCACATAACGTGGCTGCCGGGTGCCACGCCGGAGGCCTTCGACCAGTCAAACGTATATCCGGTCACCCTTGTGCTGCCAAGCGAATCCTGAATATACTGCAGCGGCGAGCCTTCCCCATTGACATTGCCTTCGGTCCATGTCGTAGGGCTTTCGTTTATGCCATGCACGAACAGGATTGGCGTCGTCCCCGCAATGATCTCAGTTGGTGAAACCCCCGCGCAAGGGAGAGCATTCACGGCGGCAGCGTGGCCCGTGCCCAGAACAAGCCCCGCAACGAGCATCGCGAAGGCAGCTACCCAGGTCACGGAACGTCGGTGAAGAGTACCCGCCATTGCCCCTCCTCACGGACGAGGTAAATCATCTCGGTGACAGGCGACCGGCCCGGCACCGTAACAAGCGCGCGCAGGCGTGCCTCGCCGCCATGTTGCTGCCAGGTGCCTGGTTGCACGCTTATGCGCGTTCCGGCCGGTGCCACGGCAGCGGCATTGACGTACGCGGAGTAGCTGATAGCTAGCGCCTTTTTTAGCGTGGCCGGATCCCGTGATACGAGGCTGGTGACCACTCTTGTGGCGTCAGCGGGCACCCGGCCCGGCCCGGCCGCCTTAGGGGCGGAGTATGGTGAACTCGAGCATGCGGCACAGCCAAGCGTCACCAAGACCGCAACCACCACTGCCAGTCTCATGGCGTGTCGCACTGGCCATCACCCCGCCCGGGACCGTAATGAACCCCTCTCAACCTGAACAAAGCACCATCACCACTGTGTGACAGGGCAGAACGACTAGGAGACCCAGGACGAAGGTCATCCTCACGTGTGCCGAATTGCTTCTCCGCGCGGTAAGCCGGGTCCAGGTGGGTGGTGAGGACGCTGGCGGCCAGGTTGAGCACGGTCCGCGCGCCCGGGCGGTGCTGATCGAGGACGTCGAGCAGTCCCCCCCGTAGCGCTGCCGCCAGCGGCGCGGGTAGCAGCCGACCAGCGCGCGGGATAGCCGGGCGGCCAGCGCGGGCCTCATCACGCGCCTCCCGCGGTAGCGGTGCGCAGGCGGCCGATGCGCACGACCTGCTGCATGGTGTTGCGCTGCTCGGCCTGCAGGGCCTGGCCGACGGCGGGTGATCTGGTAGGGGCGGCGGCGCTCACAAGTGGCCAGCGGCGCTACCCAGCCGCGGCGTTCCAGCCATGATCGCGCACCGTAAAAGGTGCCCGGCGCCATGCTGGCGCCGCTGAACCCGGCGACGTCGCTCTTGATCGCGTAGCCGGACTTGGGCCCGTCGGCGAGGCTGGTCAAGATCAGCAGCGATGGCTCGGCGAACCGGCCGAGGCCGTCGAACTTGCCATGCACGTCGATCACCCCGCTTGTCAGCTCCGCTTACCAAGTCGAAGTGAATAGCGTGCCGGGCGGGCCTGTCACCTCCCCCCTGGTCCGGCGGTGCCCGCCGCCGCGGCCGGACAGCTGCCGCGACCGTGACCGCCAAGACCACGCCAGCCAGCGCTGCAGCGACTGCGGCGCTGCGCGGGGGGCTGGCGCCATCGGCGAATCCCGCGCAGCCACCGCTATGGTGCAGGCCGTGCTGCCGCAAGGCAGCGGCCGCGCCGCCGAACTCGCCCGGAGGGATCCAAGGCGGAGCCCCGCCCCGCTGCCTAAACGGACCCTTACCCTGCCCAGCCAGCGGGACGATTGCGCGCCCGGGTCCGGCTTGCAGACCTGCCCTGAAGCGCCTCGCAGGAAGCCATGGAGAACAAGACGAGTCGGCTTTCGCCTCTGATGGACCGACCTGCCCGGGGAGCCGCTTGGTTGATTTGGGGCAGGTGTCAGGGCTCTTCCGGCCAGCTCGCTCAACTTGGTGGCCGCGCACAGATCAACCCGATCTGCGCGGGCTCCTGACCAAGCGTGGCGGAAGCCGTACCCGCCCAGATCGGCGGCGATGCGCGCAACTCATTTCGCAGTCTTGTCACTCAGCGTGAGCCCAAGGGTCGCGCGGGACCTGTCAGCAGGGGCGCTACGACTGATCCGGACCTGCTTGTGACGCGTCTTCGCCGGGGTCAGTTTGGTTTTGCTGGCTGGAGTTCCAGGCGATCTCGAACAG
>Ga0181538_10004847_pt1 | contig 12340 bp, 14 predicted proteins | sample PEATcosm2014_Bin_40_FD_119773 | JGI IMG/M metagenome (GOLD analysis project Ga0181538, IMG submission 119773) | Peatland microbial communities from MTU Mesocosm Facility, Houghton, MI, USA - PEATcosm2014_Bin23_30_metaG | ecosystem: Environmental > Terrestrial > Soil > Wetlands > Peat | place...
GAAAGTGGCGTCTGGGCATGGACTCAGGGCCGGTACGCAACCCGGCAATCAAGCCCGTAGCACGAAGTGGACGCCGCGTTCCAGCATTCGACTAGGACTCCAGCAACCGAAGATTGCCAACCCCACCCTAGTAGGAATGTCCATCCGTTTTCGCAAAACACATTAAAATGCGCGATCTGTTCTCTGGGACGCTGTAAACTTTTCTCACACGAGCATGCTGCGCAACAAAGTGCGTTTCTGCGACACTTGTGACGTCGAGATCCCCGCTGGCGCGTCTTTTCGTAGACTCACATTATCCCCTGACGCTGCCGCGAAGATCGTCCTATCACGTGGTATAGGCACGTGTACGTCGGTGACGCACAACGATGATGGAACTGTGGCGATTGACGTTTGCGTTTCGTGCACGATGAATGTGGCAGCCTTCGCGCAGTCGGCGAGCGACTACATAAATTAGAACCCGCACACTCAGTTCGGCCGGACGATCAACGACAGATTGTCTATCTCTGCTATGTCCACTCAGAAATCATCGGTGGCTCCGTCGTCAGCTTTCGCTTCAATGCGCGCCCGCGCGGTTTCAATGGCCTGATGCAGCTTCTCCCGCAGGACCTCCGCCGGCGGCAAGACCGTGAGGTATTCGGCGACGTGGATGCCGGCGGTGCCAAGTTCCAGCAGTTCGATCTGTTCGGTGTTCTTGCCAGCGCAGAGAATGATACCGAGCGGTAGGTTCTCGTCGGGTTCGCGCTCGTTTTGAGCCAGCCAGCGTAGATAGAGTTCCATCTGGCCCTTGTATTCAGGCTTGAAACTGCCCTGCTTCAGTTCCACCACGACCAGCCGCCTGAGCTTGCGGTTGTAGAACAGAAGGTCGATGTAGAAATCGTCGCCGTCAAGCTGGATGCGCTTTTGGCGGGCGACGAAGGAAAAGCCCGCGCCGAGTTCCAGCAGGAAGGTTTCCAGCTCCCGGAGGATAGCGTCTTCCAGGTCACGCTCCAGAAATCGGTCGGTAAGCCCCAGAAAATCCAACACGTAGGGGTCTTTGAGCAGCAGAGCGGGGGTAAGGTCGCCTTTGCTGCGGAGAATGGCCAGCTCCTGGCGGATCATTGCATCAGGTTGTTTTGAGAGCGCGGTGCGCTCATAGAGCATCGAGTCAATGCGCGCACGAAGGGTACGCACGCTCCAGCCTTCGATCCGGGCCATCTCGGCGTAGAATTCCCGTTGGAAGGGCTGACTGAGGGGCAAAAGGGCGCTGAAGTGGGACCAACTCAATTGTCGGGACAGCGTCGCGACAATCTGCTGCTCGGGAAACAGCTCGGCAAACTGAACCATTCGGCGTAGGTTCTTCTCTGAATAACCCCGTCCGTAGTCCACCACCAATTGTCGTGACACCGTCACGACAATCTGTTCGCCGTAGGCGGCGCGCTCGCTGCCCAGCACCTCACGGTGGATGCGCCGGCCGATGCGCCAATAGAGGAGCGTCAGCCCCATATTCACAGCGACCGTGGTTTGGCGCCGCGCCTCGGCGATCAGTGCCCGAATGTCGGCCAACAGTTCGCCTGGCGGAAAAGAAGTCGGTTCGAGCTCACTCATTGCCATTGTTCCTTCGCAAATCACGAACAGAATGCTGCCGACGTCCACATCCTCAACAGATGCTCATTTGCATTCGATCTCGGAAACTAAGTCACCTTACGGTTCGCTTCAGTTTCGCATATTGCTCTCCAGAGAGTTCTAGCCAAATACCTCCCCGGCCTTCGTCTATCGCCTTCTGGATCGAATAACGGCCAGCCGGGCTGAGATGAAACCCGCCGCGTTCCGCCATTTCGAAAAGCTTTTTCTGATCCCGAACCGTGACTTTGCGGGGAAGCACCGTTTTCAGGTCCGCTTCCAGGAACTGGCAAAACCAGCCCCGAGTCAGCGTGAACTGCATATAGACACGATGCTTCGAGGCGCGGTCTTTGCCGCATCGCTCACACAGTCGCTCACCTTGCAAGTAAGGCGGAGGGAGCATCGCGCCACACTCGCAGCAGATCTTCCCCGACCGCCGCATCCGCGTCGTAGAAGCCCGCTCCCCACCCATGGCGGGATTGTATAATAGATATTCGCCCTTTGTTCGCCTTCGGAGATGGAGCAATTCGCACATCCGCAATCGAACACCAGCTATCACGAATATGCCGCGGATCTGACGGAGGCATTGTGCCCAGCAGCTTGGCGTTAAAACTGTTGTGCAAATTCAGCTTCCCACCTACCGATCTAAGGCTACATAGCGGGACACGGAGCAGTCGTGGAGAAAACCTTTTCACAGCGTTGGGAGCTCAGGAACTGGAAACGTTCCGCGCCTTTGCGACAACACCGTGACCGTATTTCGTGATCAGGCTGTTCACAAAGTCGGGATCGAATCCGCCCGCATAGGCAATGAGCCCGGCGAGAGAGGCGCGCCTTGTCGGATCAAGCGTGTCTACGTGATGAATCATTGCTCGGATTCGTCTCTTGAGTTGGCGACCAACATATGGCTTCCCATCGCTGCCGAGGGTTATTCCGGTGACTCTGCGAGTGCCGCGCTTTGAGGAGTGACGTGTTTTTGCTGGATTGATCTTAAGGCCTCTCGGAAGCGTCAGACTTGCGATTGTGGAAGTGACGGCAGACTCAAGAGTCGAAAGGACGTTCGGCTGATTAGTCGAAAAGAAGAGGTCATCCGCATAGCGGGAGTAGGTAACTCCCACTTTTGTGGATATTTCTGTTAGCTGAGAGTCCATGTCATAGCAGACTGCATTGGACAATGCGGGAGAGGTGGGAGCTCCAATCGTTAACCTGCCATTCTTGCAGACGAGTTTGCAAAAGAGGTCGATATCATACGGCCGCCATTCAGGAAATGCGCTCGGTCGACTGGCGATCAGCGCCCTCAGGTCATCCTCCGTTATCGAGGGGAAGAAATCCTTGCAGTCCATCCGAAGAAGATACCGCGAACCAGCATGAAGCCTGGCATTGTCGAGGATAGACTTCTTCTTTTGATATGCCATGGCGGCAGGGTGAATAGGGACGCCATTCAGAACGTATGTCAGTAGCCAGCGCTGCATCGCTTTCAGCTGCTTTGACGGGTGGTCGATCGTTCTAAAGCTCCCGTTCTTCTTACGAATAGAATACGTCTTGTATGCGTGAGATGCACCTTGGGCAAAGGTGGCGATAAAGTGAGTCGTTACACCAATATCTTTGGCCATCTGTCCGATCATCGTGTTTTCCGGAAGAGGTCGAGAACTGCCCTCGCCTCGGGAATCGCCAAGAGGACCGAGGCATGCTCTGCACGCCTACCTTCGAGATACAGCAAACGGCTGTGATGGAAAGGCCTGCCAATTCTGTCTGTATCGACAGGCCCATAATAAACTTCAGTGCGGAGCCCCTCAGTGACCGCTACTGGGCGCAGCAGGCCCATTGCAACCGCCAAGCCGATCAATGTCGGAACGTTGATTGTGCTGGATGAAAGCGAAGGAACAATTGCAGCAAGGTAGTGGTTAATCATCGGAAGCGATGCCGGCTGGATGACTGCAATCAAATCGCAAATAAAAAATAACAAATGCTTCGGGCTTGTGGAGAGATCACTGATTTTGATGCTGCGCGATTCCGGGATGCGTTTGATTCTCTCTTCGATCTGGTCAACCGAGGAAAGTACCATCGCGAGCGTTGTGTATATAGTGGGTCTGAAAGTGGATTCGGCATCAATCCAGCGAAGCGGGCCGTTGGTTATGAACGAAGAATCGTGCTGGTGCTTCTCGTCGACGATAGGTAGCAGCTTTTGGCGAAGGCTGGGACTGAGAGAGAATGCTCCGAGTTCAGTTAGGGTGCCTGCGCTTTCGACGATGACGATGATCAGGTCCGCAAGCTTCGCAAGATCCTCCTCCATTTGCAAAGCATCGCGCTCGCCGAGGCTGACGATCTCCCCCCAGACTTTCTCGGCATAAAACACATCGAGGTCCGGAGTGTGTTTGGCCAGGTAAGCTCGGATGGCGTCGCGGCTCTTGCTCTCGGCTGCTCCACACAGGAAAATGACGGGATCAAGCTTTCGGAAGCGATACTTCGTTCTCCGAAGGTGACTGATCAGTCCTTCGCGAATGGGAACGTAACGCGAATGCGCGAGCCACGACGCCATTTCCCCTACTGTAAGCGTACCCCCGTCGCGTACTGTGCGACGGGGGAGAATTCCTATCAATATTCTCCGGGCCGGCTAAACACCAGCCACCGCAGTTGAACCTCTACTGCATAGACTAGGGGATGTCAGCATCTTAAGAAGTAATGGTGACGTTCGTCAATTCGCTTGGTCTTTGGCTAGCTCTTTTCTATTTTCCTTGCGTCGATCCTTCGTCTCCAAGTCCCGTCTCAGTTCGCTTTCAGCTTCATCCCGACTTCTTGCGACTTCAGCACGCAGCTCTTCTTCAGTCGGAAGGTTGTGCTGGTAACGGGCAGCCAGAATCTGGGCGTTGTCGTCAGGCAGAGTGATCTTAACGACCGCATCGTTCTTCTCGGAGCAAAGGACACAATCCCCACTGTTGGCTGCTCGTGGTCAGCCCGCTGGTATCTCTTGCCCTGCTGCTCGATCTCGACGATTTCCCGACCGATGAGCCAGTACGCCTGGACCATAGGCGAGTTCACGGAACGAGCCACACGCCCGCGCGCGGATTCAATGATCTTGGCGACTCGCTTGAACAGCTCCAGTTCTCGCTGACTCGCCAGTTGCGTCATTGCGGCACAGGGCCCTCTCTCGGCTCCTCAGCGTGCCAGTTACCTGCAAACGCCTGCTGGCGCGGGTCATGAACAATTTAATCGACCGATCGACCGATCACAATTCGTGACCTTAGCTAACTGTTTCAGGTCCAATAGTGGCAAAACCCCTAGTCCCCACACCGCGGACGCGGTGCCTTGCCATTCTTAGGCCAGGCCTTCGAGAAATTGCTGACCGGCAAATGCTTCATAGAGTGCATGAACCTGCGCGATGTCTTGTCCTGTTACCTGTGCAATGTACTCAAAACTGATGCGTCTCCCATCAGGCAGTTCGGGGAAACATGTTTCGCACCAGCGAATGCCACTCTCTCTACCTGTTTCACTGACAGCGATCAGAGCATTTGTGTAAACCAATGCGCCACCATTCTCTTCTTTCAGCACACGGAACAAGGTATCACCTGCTGCACGGCAGCCATCATCGAAGCGGTGAAGTGGTCCGGTCGCGTTTATCTGAAAACATCCGTGCCTGGGCACCACCAAGAAGTGCTGCACACGCCAATTGTCGATATGGTTCTTTATTGGTTTCATCGCGCCATTGCTCGGCAGCATAAAATCCCTTTTTTCATCGAGCAAAAAGATGGCCTGTCCCAAGTCAAACAATGCCTGCAAAGGGTCTTGAATGTGCTCGACGTAGCATGCCCACAGGTCTGTCTCGTAAGGCTCTATTAGGTCGCGGTCGGCAAAGATTCGTTTCAGTAGTTCGTTCACCTGGCGTTGCCCCTCATCTGTTAGAGGAGTTGCTGTCATGCGAGAGCATTGCTGCCAGGGATGTGCCTGCTGTACGTCAATGAATTGTTGAGGATTAGTCACCAGCCATGTACGCACAAGTTGAGACTCTGGAATCAGCCATGTTTCCCTTAGACTTTCTATCTCAACATCGAAAGCACCGGCAATTGCCTGCAAGGTTTCAGGATTTTTGGTCAGGCCTCTTTCAACCCGTTGGATCGTACGCGGCTCAACATCAGCTGCGATTGCTAACTGCTCCTGGGTCCATGCACGTGCCTCACGAGCCTGCTGGATTTTCCGGCCGTATCTAAATTCGTTTCTCATCACTGTTCTCCTTCCGTCCGTTTCGCAATATGCCGATTGTGCTGGCATCACGGTCGGAAGACCACGTCAGAAACACGACAGCCGTCTACTATAGGCCGTTTGCGACCATCTGCTGGTGTTCATGGCAAGCCGCGGCTTGCACTTGAAAATCCTCGTACGCCATCATTGAAATACCAGAGAGTATGGTTATCAGGTGGTCGAATTCTTCTCCGAACGCAATCACGTTGAATAACATATGGTGAGGCAGCGTACCTTTAGTTCCCGTCGTGTCAATCGGATATCGAAAGGAATAAGAGCCTGGGTCAAATTCCTCCAGCTCCTCGATAACCTTCTCAACGTCACGGAAGCAGCGGAAATGAGAATCATCCCAATTGCTGAGTGACTTCTGGAATCGAAGAATGGGTTTGACGCTTTTGAGCAACGCCCGGAGACGATGTTCCGTGAAAATGTTCCGGTGAGGCGCGATGGGCTTGCCATTCAACTGGAGCAGGCTGTTGCCCCAATGAATGATGGCCTTTAGGTACAGCTCAACCGCGTGACGGTACAAGAATACGATTGGGCAGGCATCCGGGTCTCGGTAGTGAGTCGAAGCTGTGTGCTTCACCAAGTGCTGTGCTGCCTCGTGATAAGAGCGCCCATACGCAGCAAGTTCGCCCTTTGGAAACCGCGTGAAGTTGAGAACGACATTGCCGTGGAACCGCTCCTGCGAGAAGAACCTTGACCACAGTTTTCCCCTGTTCCTCGTTGTTTTCATGACAAATGTAGTGTGCTGGATTTGAGGCGTAGGCGCAACTTCACTCCAGCCAACTGGCGTCATCGCGGAAGAGCGACGCGAACGCGATTGCCAACTGACCAACTGCGACACCGCGGCTCCGTCAACGCGTCCCCGCCCACCCGCCATTTACCGACACTCGCCGGAAGATGGTGTTCGTTTTCAATCACGGTTTCGAGCCCTTCTTCGGATCGCACCGCTACGCACGCGCGTCGGAGAAACCCGTGCAACATTACACTTGAAGAGTTGCGCTCGCACGACTTGTGCTTGAGAATCTGACCGTGCCATACATCGGTACGCTACTAATGGAGCCTGAGCCAGACAGAGAATGCTGGCATGAGGCTGGTCACGCCGTCGTCGCTCGTCATTTTGGGATAACGGTCAACGGCATAGGTTTTACTTGGGCAAAAGGTCCAGAGAACGAACCGTATCCCTCCGCTTTTCTTCACTTGACTTGCTCGAACAAGGAAGCCGAGGCAACAACGTTGATGGCTGGCTCTGCTGCCGAGATTTTGAAGTGCGGAGACTTTGACCATAACGGTCGGCGTAATGATGTTGAGAAGTTGAACGAATCACATTGTGGTCACCCGCCCGACTATCACATCGGACTAGCAATTGAGATTCTGAGGCAACGTGATACGGCGTTGAGACGTGTGTACGAGGAACTGATGGCTGCGATGGCAGGCAATCCAAAACCGACATTCCGCGATAAACAAGACGGTCTGTGGAAGCAAGTGCGCCTGAATCGGGACGCCTTTGACGCTTTGATCGCAAAGGAAGGAGCCTTACGAATTCAACGAGGTTCGTCCATCTGACCTCATTCAGAAGAGCCTTGATTGCGATTGGGTCGGAGTGAGTTCGACCGGAGCCGAGCACTCGGCGTCATCGTTGGCGACGTGATTAACGCGCGGACTGACAGGATAACTCCGCATCAAGTCGGCACGATAAGGCTTGAGCATGTCATTGACAACCTCGACTTCCGTCATCGCGGGGTCGAGCCAGAGATCATAGTCTGTGCCGTCCAGGATGACGGGCATTCGGTTGTGAACGAGTGAGGTCACTGCATTCGGTATCGTCGTCAGGACGGAGAATGACTTGACCCACTCCCCGTTCGGGTTCTTCCACCGCTCCCACAGACCTGCGAATGCGAACAACTCACCGTCGGTGACCTCGAAGCAGAACGGTTGCTTCTGGCCGTCGGTTCGCCGCCATTCGTAGAATCCGTTCGCCGGAACCAAACAGCGCCGAGATTTGAGTGCGTCACGGAACGCCGGGAGAGTCGCGGCAGTTTCCGACCGAGCGTTAATCTTCCCCGCCGCGCCAGACATGTCTTTCGCCCACATCGGTATCAAACCCCATCGCATCAGGGGCATTATTCTCCGTGGTTCCCTCGGGTGCTGGAGAACGACTGGAGCTGGTTGAGTCGGCGCGATGTTGTAGCGGGGGGTCCAGTCGTCGGAGTCGTCCGGCGGAACGTCGAATCGTTCCTCGATGATTCGCTTCCGTCGCGACAGCTTGTAGCGCCCACACATCAGACCATTATACGAGCGCCTTAAGAAATGCTGGTCTCAGAAGAGTCGGGGGGTTGGTAATGTTCTCTTTCGTTCGGAGATAGTGACGGAAGTCGCGCGCGAGACGAGCTTGCAATGAGAGTACAATTCCGCCGTAGCTGAGGAGCGTGACATGCCGAAAAAGAGAAAGAGTTTCAAACCCGAAGACATCAAAGACGAGGTGGAAGACTACATATTCAATCAAGACCCGCCATACGACGAACTGGATGAGATTGGCGGTTCCCACATCACAATGACGGACATTTCTGACATCGAGATAACTCGCCAAAGAACATCGGGGGATAACTTCATCATAGACGGTACAGGTACGCTTGAGATAACGACGGACATGGGCGATGGGGACTCGTCCGACGATGCATATCCGCTGACGTTCAGTTACGAGTTCGACGCAGACGGCAAAATCGTGAAACAACTCAGGCGTCATGTTGACACGTCTAGTTTCTTCGCAGGTTCCGAAGACATCTACGGCGACCTTGTTGGAGTCATAGGGACGACAACTCAATCAGAGGTATTTAACGAGAGCATCCGGGACATACGGAGTCATTTGCATCAACCCAATAGCAACGTACCCTTTCTGCACAAGCTGCTTTACGTCCACGTCGTCACTGCTTTGGAGAGTTACCTGTCCGATTTTCTCATCTCAAGGGTTCTCAGAGACAGGGCGACGCTCCGACGGTTCATTGAGCAAGTCCCGGTCTTTCAGGAACAGAAGGTCCCGGTCAACCAAGTCTTCGACGTAAGGGCAACAATCAAGAAACGAGCGATAAATCAGCTAGAGAAAACCGTTTGGCACCGATTAGACCATGTCGGTGATATGTACTCAAAGGTCCTAGCGATTGACTTCCCGTCCGATTTGAACAACGTCAATGAGGCCGTCAAGCTGCGAAATTTGCTCGTGCATCGAAATGGAAAGAAAATTAACGGCAAACTACAGAAGGTCACCGAGAAGGACATCGTCGAAGCGATTGGGGCGGTAGAAGACCTCGTCAATCACATTGAAGAAGAATGGCGACTCTCGCAGCCCAAGCCAAAGCCGGAATCGAAGCTGCCTGACGACATTGAGATTTGACATTCAAGCTGAACGCGGTGCGGCCCGATAACCGACCCGCACCGCGCGTGAATCGGTCATCCCCTGGCTGAGTTTGGCCGTCCACGCCGACTGCTCACAAATTCTTAGAATTAAGGGCCGCGCGACAGCAGCCTTCTCTCCCGGCTCGATGGGAGGTTACAGAGCGGAGCAGATTCCAAGGAAGCTTACTCACATCGCTCATCGGGAACGAAGCCTCGCTTGATCTGCGGGACTCAGTTTGAAACTTTCCCTCGAAAGTTTTTGGTGCGCCTTCTGCTGCTCCAGGCTGGCCCAGAGAGGAAGGCTCGGCTGCACAACCGTTACCACAGATGTGTACTGGTCTGGACCGAGAAGAGTTGTTCCCGCCGCTGTGTTCGTGTAAATGCTCGGCGAGAGAACGTTTATCATGACCGGCGGTGGTGCTTCAGGTGGGGATATCTGTCCAAATACCACCGAGGTTCCGAACGCGACGCAAGTGGCGCAGACCCGCAGACGGCGCTTCAATCCATCCCACAGAGCCCGCTCAGTTCCAGGCTGGATCGGGCGATGGCAGCGGTCACAGCACATAGAAGAAACTCCCTTTCAATGTGATGCTGGCGGCTGCTGCCCGGATTCACACAAACACTGGCAGCCGTTCGCAAGCTAGATCGTCCGGTTGATGAAGGCACTGGCAACTAATGGCACGAAGGTGCCTAGCATTTGCTGGGACATAGGAGTAAGAATATCTCGACTCTGAGGGGGGTCGCGGTCTGACTTTGACCGTGACCCCTTTTGTCTCTGCTGACTATCACCACGGTTGCGGAGCTGATTAGGGTCGCGCTTCTTGAATGGGATGGCGTTATGCACGCATGGACCCGCGCCGCCAGGATTACGAAACGCAGGAGAACAGCGAAGATCTGCCCAAATGGATATCGCTGACTTAACGGTTCCGGAGTTGCTCGTTTTGCATACGCAAATCGGCGACGAGCTGCGCAGACGCGGCATTTTGCGCAGCGCCAATAATCCCACGGGGGATCTGTCCGAATACCTGTTCTGTAAAGCGTTTGGCTGGAATCAGGCCGGCAACTCCCACCCCAATGTTGACGCCGTAGGCGCCGACGGCACACGCTACCAAATCAAGGGCCGCCGCATCACACGCTTCAACAACTCCCGGCAATTATCGGCGATTCGCGATCTGTCGGGCGCGCATTTTGACTTCATCGCAGGTGTCCTGTTCAACGAGGACTACACCGTCATGCGGGCCGCGTTGATACCACACGCCGTTGCGCTTGAGCGCTCCACTTTCGTGGAGCGCACCAACAGCCATAAGTTCCTGCTACGTGATGACGTGTGGAACGCCGCCGGCGTGCGCGACGTTTCGGCGGAATTGCGAGCTGTTAATTTCTAGGAGAGAAAAAGTCTTTATGGTGGGCACTGCGATTTTCCTGGGAGCCGGAGCTTCAAAGGCGGACGGTGCGCCTCTACAGGGAGAGCTCTTCCAGCAGTATTTCTCCTCACGGCTCTATAAGGACAGCATCGACGAGATGGACCGGGAATTGGCGACGTTTTTCCTGGAGATGTTTCAAATCAATGTTGACGAGGATGTGTCAAAGATCAGCTTTCCCACCTTTGAAGAAGTGTTGGGCCTTACGGACCTCGCCATCCTGCGCAAGGAGGCTTTCAGGCACTTCGACATCGAGAACAGAGCGGCCAATAGCGGGCGATTGCGCTACATCGCCCAATATCTCGTGTTCCTCGTGGCGAAGGTACTCGATTCGAAGCTTGAGTATCGGCCAACGTCCCATCGCAAGCTGGTCACAGCGCTGCACGAGGGAAAAGAGCTCAAGAATGTCTTGTTCGTATCGACCAACTACGACATCCTTATCGACAATGCGCTAACGGAAGCACAAGTGGATGGAATCGACCTGGATTACGGCGTGGATTTCCGCAATTTTGACCGGCCTGACGATTGGAGAAGGCCGCGCATCGACAGTCGCGTGTCGCTTTTTAAACCGCACGGATCGCTGAACTGGCTGTTCTGCCCTACATGCAACGAGCTGGAAATCACCCCCAAAGAAAAGGGCGTCGTGACACGGCTCATCTCCGATTTCGCTCACGCTGCCTGCCCGCAGTGCGGGAGCGTGTATTCCCCATTGATTGTGCCGCCGACCTTTTACAAAGACCTCAACAACGTATTTCTCAGCTCAATCTGGAATCGCACGGATGTTGCACTGCGCAAGGTGAGCCACATTGTCTTTTGCGGATACTCCTTTCCGGACGCCGACATTCACATCAAGTATTTGCTCAAGCGTGCGCAAACAAACCGTGCCGCTCCGCTCAGGATTACGGTTATAAACAATCACCCAGGGAAGAGGCCCGCTGAGGCTCAGCACGAACAAGATCGATATAAACGGTTTCTGGGGAATGCAGTCAATTACACAGATAAGTCGTTTGAGGACTTCATCGGCGACCCACTTACTGTGTTGCGCCGGTGAGTTACACCTCATTCCCTTATGGTAGAGAATGTTAGGATGGCATGTTGTGTATATTGTGTCTAGTATGCATGAACCTTTCCCTACGGATGGCTTCATGCCGACTATAGTCTCGTCGCCTCTCAGTTCCTCTGGCCAACGTGCGGACTGGGTCGTGACCGCCTCGGGAGTATCCCCGTGCATTTGAATTATCTGCCGCTGCGTTTCACTTCAGACGCCTTCAAGGGCGGAATTCTCCTCTTTGAGGGAAATCCTAAGGATCTCGCCTCCAGAGAGAGCGCGCTCTCGGTTAAGCTTCACGAGCTTCGCCACCAACATGGGCAAACCCATGTGTTTTATGCGTCGGCGGGGAATTCTATAGCCTGCATTCCACTGACGCCGGACGCGCCGTTGATCGGCCAAGAAAAGCAATTCGACATCTTCACGGATTTTCAACTCGCCAATGCATTGGCCCGTTCCGCTCTCTACGAGTTCTTCAAAGCGGCCGGAAATGAAACCGTCATTGGCTTTCGGCCTGTGACACTGCTGCTTGAAAAGCATAACCTGGCAAGCGCGAGAAAAGATGTATTCGGGCTTTTCCCTGAATATACGTTGGACGTTCGTCCTCTGGCTCCCCACGAGGGCGCCATCACGAGTGGCGTTC
>Ga0181538_10004849_pt1 | contig 12335 bp, 7 predicted proteins | sample PEATcosm2014_Bin_40_FD_119773 | JGI IMG/M metagenome (GOLD analysis project Ga0181538, IMG submission 119773) | Peatland microbial communities from MTU Mesocosm Facility, Houghton, MI, USA - PEATcosm2014_Bin23_30_metaG | ecosystem: Environmental > Terrestrial > Soil > Wetlands > Peat | place...
AGAATCCGCTCGTAACCATCGGCATGCCGGTTCACAACTGCCGCACCACGGTTGCCGAATCCATCGCGTCCATCCTGAACCAAACCCTCGAGGAATGGGAACTGGTTGTGTTCGATGATGGATCGCACGACGAAACGCCAGATGTGGTGCGGAGATTTGCAGATCCGCGCATTCGCCTGGTTGAAGGCAAAACCAATAGGGGCCTGCCCGCGCGCCTCAACGAGATTGTGCGGCAAACCAGCGGCACCTTCTTCGCCCGCATGGATGGCGACGACATCTCCTATCCCAATCGCTTGATGCGGCAGGTTGAGTTTCTACGCAATCATCCCGAGGTGGATCTGGTTGCAGGCGCCGTTGCCGTCTTCGATGGCAACGGGGAAGCGATCGGCGTGCGACGTGGTCCCCGGAAGCACAGGCAAATCTGTGCCCGCCCGTATTCTCGTTTCCCCATCGCACATCCGACGTGGCTCGGTCGCGCAGATTGGTTTCGGCGCCATCCCTACCGCGAGGATGCAGTGCGCATAGAAGACTGGGACCTGTTGTTCGGTGCCTACAGGCAGAGCAGGTTTGCAAACCTGCAGGAGGTTGTCCTGGGCTACAGCGAGGCTTCGCTATCGCTCCGCAAAATCGCCGCGGCGCGCTGGTATCATTCGCGACTTGTCACCGAATATGCGCAATCCGGCCCAACCTACTTGCGCGCCCTCGTAGAAGTGGGAAGCCAGGCAACGAAACTCGCACTGGATGCTTTCGCGCTGGGAACAGGGCTGAATCATCGCGTGCTGAAACATCGTGTCCCGCCGATTTCGCGCGCTGAAGCCGAGACATGGCGCGAGGTGAGAAAGGCGGTGCACGAAACCGCGTCGCAATGCTTGGAAGAACGGGAGAGCGTGCCCGCATGAGCAGCTTCGCCCCAGGCAAATCGCGCCCGCGCATCGCCTACGTCGTGACCGTCGACTTGGCGGTGAAGTTCTTTGAGGGGCAGAGCGCATACCTGGCCGCTAACGGATTTGACGTCGACGCAATTTGCAGCCCTGGCCCGCGCCTCGAGGCGCTGCGGCGTCAAGGGATCACGCCTTGGGCCGTACCGATTGAGCGCGAGATCTCTCCTGCGCGCGACTTGCTTTCATTCTGGCGCTTGTGGCGGCTGTTCCGTTGTATTCGTCCCGACATTGTTGTAGCAGGCACGCCGAAAGGAGGCTTGCTTGGATGCCTTGCTGCGCGCTTCGCGGGTGTGCCCCATGGGCAGTACTTGCTGCATGGCTTGCGCCTGGAGACGACGACGGGTATCAAGCGCTGGATCCTCATGGCCGCGGAATGGACTGCGTGTCACGCGGCGCAGAGTGTTCGCTGCGTGAGCCCAAGTTTGCTTGCGCGTACTGTCGCGCTGGAGTTGGCGCCGGCGGCTCGCTGCACGGTGATTGGCAACGGCTCAACCGACGGCATCGCCATGGAACGATTTGCTACTGGGGCAAAAGCCAAATTCGAAGCAATGCAAGTGCGGCGCGAACTGCGCATTCCGTTCGAGGCTCCAGTCATCGGTTTTGTCGGGCGCATGACGCGCGACAAGGGAATCTGGGAACTATACGAAGCTTTCATGCGGCTGCAGGGCCGATATCCTGATTTGCGTCTTCTGCTCGTGGGCGATTTTGAAACTGGTGATCCCGTTCCCAGCGAACTGCGAGCGCGAATCGAGGCCAACCCTGCCGTTATTCTCATCGGATATGTAGACAACGTAGAGCACTTCTATCCGGCGATGGATGTGGTGGCCCTTCCTACATATCGCGAAGGACTTTCAACAGTTCTTCTCGAGGCCCAGTACGCCGAGGTGCCGGTGGTGACCACGAATGCCACGGGCGCCGTGGATGCAATCGTGGAAGGTGAAACTGGCTTGCGTGTTCCGATTGGTGACGCTGGCGCTCTGGCCTCAGCGCTCGAGCGGCTGTTGGGTGACGCGGCATTGCGCTTCACGCTGGGCGCCGCAGGACGAAGCTGGGTCGAGAAGAATTTTCGCCGCGAGGATTTGTGGCGCAACCTCTTGGCCTGGTACCACTCGCAATTACGGTCCCGTCAGGATCGGGCGATCTTCCGCTTGTATTCCCGCAATTCTCGAATCGCAATGCTCAAGACGGTGATCGATCGCAGTCTCGCTGGTTTCGCCCTTTGCCTCTTGTCGCCGCTCTTGTCGGTAGTGGCCTGCTTGATTTGGTTGCGGTTGGGAAACCCGGTTTTGCTTCGCCAGACGAGAATTGGCTTCAAGGAAAAGCCATTCACAATTCTCAAATTTCGGACGATGACCGACGACTGCGACTCTCAGGGAGTGCTTTTGAACGACACGCTCCGCATCACTCGGCTTGGCCGATTCTTGCGGGCTTGGAGTCTTGACGAGCTGCCTCAATTGTGGAATGTCCTCCGCGGCGACATGGCATTCGTGGGTCCTCGTCCGCTCCTCCATCAACACTTGCCGCCGTGCCACACGTTTCGCAGCAGGCGGCACGAGGTGAAGCCGGGAATGACCGGATGGGCTCAGGTCAACGGCCGAAACGAGCTCGATTGGGAAATGAAGCTCGGTCTCGACGCTTGGTACGTTGATCATCGCAGCCCGTGGTTGGATCTCAGGATTCTCGGCTTGACTGTGCTGAAAGTCTTTCGAAGAGAGGGAATTGGGAAAAATACGTGCGCGACAGTGCCCGAATTCACCCCTGAAAGGCACGTCGTGGGAAGCCACGACTGATTCCCTCATTACGCCGATCGGCTGAAGGACGTAATGCCGTTCGGCGAACCCTGAAGAAACCACCGCTAGAAACGCCCACTGTTAAGAAGTCCAATAAATAATTGTCCTGGACAAAAAGGCCGCGTTGCACGCTGAAAAGGTGCAACGTGGCCTTTCTTGTGTTGAAGCGTTACTTCAGCGAGCGGAAGAAGTTGCTTCGCCGGCGTTAAAAAAAGTTGTCGTGCCACTCTTACGGCTTCGCGGTCTGCAGGCTCCAATAACCATACGCATCGCTGGATGAAAGGCCCTGCCTGGCGGGAGGCTTCTTCAGAACCTCGACGTCTCCAAGCTCCATTTCAAGCGAGAAGCACTGCCGCACCGCAGCCAGGGCAATGACCACCTTGCACTGCTGGCGGAAATCCGTCACAACTCCCTCAACTCCTTCAAAGATCCCTGAACGGATCCGCACTCTCGCCCCAATGGAAACGCTGGGGTGAGGACGCAGCAGAAGTCCGCTGGCCAGCCCCTCCCGGATCTTGTCGAGGTCCGCGCTGCTCACCAGATTCCCGTCTTCATCTCCCAGCGAGCGCACAACACCCGGCGCGCTGATCACGGCGATCCTTGACTCAGGCGAGAATCGCGCGAATACATATCCGGAGAAAAGCGGACGCTCAGTGACGACTGTTCTGTCGGTCCACTTTACCCGCTCTCGGTAGAATGGCACGTAGTGCTCGACGGCGCGCACCGTGAGATGCTGCGCAACCCGCCGTTCAAAATTCGAGTGAACATGCAAAACATGCCAGGGCGTCTCTTGCATCGGTCGCTCCATAGGGAGAGTGATCTTAGAGGCCGGATCGCGGCAAAAAGCAGTGCCGATTCTACCCTCGACCAGTGGGATCGTCTCAAATATCTATTTCAGGGGCCCGAACTGCACAATGCTTGCGAGGGAGGAAATAATCTTGGCGGCCACAGGGAAGCAGACTGCCAAATTCAGTCGTGAAGACTGAGGACTAATTTTTAACACAGGAATTCCTCGACGCGCGGTTGTTTCTTGAGCTTTTTTCCACATTCCTCGTACGTTTTCCACACGTTCATTGCAAAGCCGCTTTGACGGGTCCAATCCTCGATCATGGCGCAGGATGGGCGCGACCAGGTTTCCAAATGAGCCACCGAAGGTCCCTCGAAGGCTGCGATCCACTCCACCATAGGCGCATCGAGGCGGGGCAAGTCGTCGAAGATTATGAGGTGGCTCATTCGTATCTGGAAGTTCCGCCTTAGTCCGCGGGACTTCGCTGACGTGCCGATGGGCGTATCCGCGTACACAATACGTCCGCGATTCCCATGCTTATCTGGTTCATATACGGACAGGGGTATAAAAGGCCGGATTTCGGGGCTGGTTTCGCTTTCTCCTGACGGCTCTAAAGGTTAATCCTGCGGCGAATGAGGGAGCCACATTCGCGCACAAGTCCATAGAAATACTGGCGATTTCAGCACCCAGGGTCTCAGCTCCGGCCAAGTTGGCAACGAATTGGTTCAAACTTTGAGTTCTTAGGGACGCCAATCAAAACCAAAGAATCAGAGAGAATTTGCATCCAGCAGCCGACTGCTTCTGAAGTTTGACGGTTCAGGGGGCCGGAATCCGCGGAAACCTTACTGAATCCGCCACGGAGCCGCATGGACAGGTCTCCGCGGCTGTAAGTTTATGGGTTTCGCGATGCCATGGCGAACCGTCTCAACGGAAGTGGAACCGGTCCCGTCGATATGCCCTACGTCACTTGCCAAGCGTGAAGACGACGCTGATCGTCGTATCAACTTCGACGGGCTCGTTGCTGAGTGTGTAAGGCTTGTAGCGCCAGGTCCGCACGGCATCCATGGCCGCCTGCTGCAGCATAGGCGAACCGCTCACAACCTGCAGATCCTTAATCGCTCCGTTCTTGGCAATCGTTGCGTGCAGCACAACGGTGCCAGAAACGCGGGCCGCTTTCGCAATGGGTGGATAGACAGGCGCCGTCTGCCGAATCAGCATTCCTGTCGCAACGCCCGATGAAATCGCAAACGGTCTCGACGATACAACCTTGATCGCAGGCTGTGTGCGTCCGTTCAACACGCTGTCATTTGCGCTCGCGCCGCCCAGGCCATCAGCGCCGCCAGAACCAATGCTCACCGGGGGAGGCGCATTCTCCGCGTCTTGCTTCCCGGATCCCTGCGGAATCACTGTTGGCGCTGTGAGTTGATCGTCCATCATTTTCGCCTGCTTTTTCGTCATCCCCGGCGCCGGCTTCACTCCGGTTTGCCCGTTGGTGACCGGAGTGTTGGCTGTCGATTGCACTGCGGTCGTTGCCGCAGGCTGGGTCTGAGCTGCGGGCGTACTCTCCGGCGTATTCGATGGGTCCGTTTCGGACTGCGTATCGGTTCCTTGCGAAGGTCCCTGAACAGATGGCCTCGCCGCCGGCTTCGCTCCATGATGGAACAGCGGGAACATCAGGGCGAGCAGAAGCAGAACTGAGCCAGCGCTGACGGGCGCAATGATCACCCATTTCTTTTTGGCCGTTTTCGGCTTTTCTGCAACTTCGACGTTCTTCTCTGAAAATATTTGGAAGAGGGCACGGTCATCCACGGGTTGCGAAGTTTTCGCGACTTCGGGTGAATTCAGTTTTCCATTCACCGCGGCGGGCTTTGGCAGGCCCGGCGTTACCGCAATCTCTTTTGTCGAGCGGCTGGCTTCCAGCCTGTTCGAAGCGTGGCCGTTGGAACCGTTGGCCCCATTCGATGGCTTGCTCGTCAACTCCTGCTGTTTGACTGTGAACGGTGCAGGCGGGACCGAACTGGAAACACGTGGCTTTTCCACGACGGGTGACAAGCTTGCTTCATGGTCAGCAGTTTGTCTCGTCGGCTTTGGGCTCTTGCCGAAGGAATGAGCGGCTTCCCACGCTTCCCATTCACTCAGATTCACAGGCTTGGGCGTAGGAGGAGGGGTTTCGCCATCCCACTCAACAAAATGCTTTTGCTGCGCAACGAATGCGGGCGCGGACGGTGCCGGCCCCGATGCACGCGGCTTTTCTGCTGGCGGTGCTGCGGTCGAACCGCGGTCAGAGGATTGTCCACTCGAGCTTTTGGTCTCGCCCAATGAATGAGTAGCTTCCCATGCCTCCCATTCGCCCGGCTTAATCGGCGACGCCTCTGGGGAAGCCTCGCCATCCCATTCGCCGAAATCCTCAGGAAGCGTTTCGGGTAGCAGCGGAGTTAGTTCTTCTGGAGATGCCATTGTCCGTCCTCACCTTTCTCGTAGACCGCACCTTTATAGGTGCGTGTTTCTCGCGGCCTTGTCTCGGCGGCAGTAAATTCCTGTGGCCCATCCGCCTGGTTCGATTCCGCGGGGGTAAAGTCGGTGGCTGTGAAGGTCCGCGACGCCGGAGCCTCAGCGCCTGGGTTTGGCATTGAAGCGCCGTAAGGAGTGCCTTCTACATCAAGCTCGACCGTCGCTTGTGCTTTCCCGTATTTTTCAGTCTCTGAAGGAATGAAAGATGCGGAGAGGGTATACTTCCCCGGCGCCAGCACGTGACCCGCGGAAGGTGTGTAGACAAATGTTCCGGCAACCGATGCCGTTGCATTCAACTGAACCGCGCTCAGCGCGTTGCCGTACGAAATCGCGGCGGGCGCCGGCCACGTGATGAGTGCCGGTAGCTTCTCGGTAACCTTGAGCGAAACGGTTGCGGTCACCGTTGCGTAGTTCAAAGTGTCTTCTGGCGTAAAGATTGCCGAAAGCTCATGCACTCCCGGCGTGAGTCTCTCGCCCGCTGCAGGCGTATACGCAAAGGACCCCGGGACTGGTGCTAAGGCGTTGAGCTGGGTCGCGCTGAGAGCAACGTCGTGGGCGATCGGCTCAGGTACCGGCCATTTGACGGCAGGCGTTGCCTTGATCACCCTCAGTGAAACCGCGCTTTGCGATATGGAGTAGCCCAACGTATCTGCCGGGGTGAAAACCACCGTCAATTCATGTTCTCCGGCCGCAAGTGCCGCTCCTAAGTCAGGCTTGTATTCGAAGGATCCCGGAACCGAAGCCCGTGCACAGAGTTGCGCGTTGCTCAGCTGCGTCCCATACATAACAGGAGCCGGCGCCGGCCAATGGATGGCTGACTTTCCTTTCGCGACAGACAGCGACACTGTCGCCTGTCCTGTGCTGTAGTTCGCTGTGTCCGCGGGAGTGAAGGTGACTGAGAGCGTGTGCATCCCTGGTGGAAGCATCTCGCCCGCCGCTGGCGAATACTCGAATTTGCCCGGTACCTGCGCCGAGGCATTCAGCTGTGTTTCATCGAGTGCCGTGCCGTAGGCGATCCTGGCAGGCGTTGGCCAGGAGATGGCCGGCGTTCCTTTAGCCACAACAATTGTGACTGACGCCTGCTGCGAAGGGTGGCCACTGGAATCCGCCGGAGTGAACGTGACCCACAGTGAGTGCGTGCCGACCGGCAGTACGTAGCCTGGGCCGGGTGTGTAGACCAACGTTCCCTCGCCCGATGCCGTGGCGTTGAGCTGGGCAAACGTGAGCCTGTTCCCGTAGGTAATCGGCTCCGGTGTCGGCCATGTGATGGTTGCAGCCGAGTACGCCTCGCCCGAAGGCAGAACCGCAGTGCTCGTCGGCTCATGATTTCCGTAACCTGCCGGGGCAAAATCGTTGCCCGAAGTCCAAGTGTCAGTATTTCTCATCTTTTCCTGTGGAATTGGGAGTCCGTTAATCGAGCTGGCCATCTCCAGGCTGACGCGCGACGTACGCGTTTCAAGAAATCCTCCGTCGCCGTGCTGCAGCGCGCGCGCCGCATCCTGGTCGTCGGGAATCTTCCACCGCACCGGCCTTCCCAGTGCCTTGGTGATGACGTCCTCGTTCGCCGGCTCCAGAAAGCGTGACTCGAACCGGTTGATCACGACCTCCAGATTTTCGCTTCCTTCCGCGAAGAACTGTGAGATAAGACGATTTGAATTCCGCAGTTCGGAGATGCCGGTTTGGGTGACCAGGTAGATTGTTGTCGCGTCTTCGAAAAGAACCTTTGCCGCCACATCGATCCTTGATCCCACATCGACGATCACATAATCGAACTCTTGCCGCGCGATTGCGATCAGCTTGTCGATAGCGCCTTTGGAAACCTCAATATCGGGAACTTTGGTCGGGGCCGCCAGCACGAATACCCCAGACCGGTGCTTGACCAGGAGATTGTGAAGAAGACTGGCGTCCAATCGATCGCTATTCCTCAGGGCGTCCTCGGTCGAGTATCCCGCTGAAATTCCCAGGCAAAGTGCACAATCGCCAATGGGAAGAGCCAGGTCGATGAGCAGGATGCTGTGCTCAGGCCTCTGGGCCAGGGCGATCGCAACATTGCAGGCCACTGTTGTGACCCCCGATCCTCCCTTGGATCCCAGAAAAACATGCAAACCTCCCAGGGCTTTCATTCCCTCGGGCTTCTCTGATTCGCCAGCTCTCTCATCAATACGAGCTGTGATCCGAGCTAGAGCCCCGGCAACCGCGCCTCGCTCCAGCGGCAGTTGAAGACACTCACGCGTCCCTGCGCGCATCAGTCGGATTGCAAGTTTCGGATCGTTCCTCTCCGAAAAAACCATGATGGCAGCTGGTTCTCTCGAGCCTGTTTCTTCCACGAGTTCCAGAACCAGATCCGGGTCACTGTCCAGGTCAAGAACGACGACGTCGAACGACATCAATAATCTACGCAAGTGTTCTGGTTCAGGCGGATAGGAGTTGAACTCTCTGATCACGACCCTGCGTGTATCGGCAAGAGCCTTGGCAACCAACGTGCGGCTTCGCTCGTCAGGGCCAATCAACGCAACTGATAAGGGTGTAGGCGCAACGGCGTCGGCTTGTTTCCAGTCGAAACCTCGTGGTGCGACAGTTGAGCCCACGGTATGAGGCGCTTTTTGTGATGAAATGCTCATGAAGACACCAGCGGTCTTTCCGTTCAAATCTCAAGTTCGACAGTTCCTCCGCAAGTTGAACTCGCTGGTTCGTTCCGCCATCAACGGCCAAAGATCGCGCGCTTACGGGGAAGAATTCTCAATGCGAGCATCAACTTACGTCAGGCTGCCAAACAAGTCGTTGTTGAACGATGGTAACCAGTTGTTAGTGACAAATGGACCCTAGTTGACCATAAATAGTCATTACGAAAGTGTTGGTTAGGTGCCGCTTGCGGGTCATTTGGCCACGAGTCCGCATGGGACGCGGGCAGAATCCGATCAAGCGTTGTCCAGAATGGCGTCGATGCGGGCAAGATCCTTGTTCGTGAAGGCCAAATCGCCGATGGCGGCAACGTTTTGCTCGATCTGCTCCACGCGGCTAGCGCCGATCAGCGCCGAAGTCATGCGCCCATCGCGCAGCACCCACGCCAGAGCCATCTGCGCCAGTGTCTGCCCGCGCTCTTGGGCCAGCTCGTTCAAAGCCCTGACCTTGGCGAGCTTCTCTTCGTCGATGTCGCGCTTCTTCAGAAAGCCGTGCGGCTTCGATGCGCGCGCATCGGCCGGGATGCCCTTGAGATAGCGGTCGGTGAGCAGTCCCTGCGCCAGCGGACAGAAAGCAATGCCGCCTACGCCTTCCTTACCCAGCACATCGAGCAGCCCACGCTCCGGAGTGCGCTCGAACATAGAGTATTTCGGCTGGTGAATGAGGCACGGAGTCCCGAGTTCACGCAGAATATTGATGGCCGCCGCGGCTTGCTCCGGGTTGTAGTTGGAGATGCCGGCGTAGAGAGCTTTGCCGGAGCGCACCGCCTGATCGAGGGCCGACATCGTCTCTTCCACCGGCGTCTCCGGATCGGGACGATGCGAATAGAAGATGTCAACGTACTCAAGACCCATGCGCTTCAGGCTCTGGTCTAAGCTCGACAGCAAATACTTCCTCGATCCCCAGTCGCCATAGGGTCCGGGCCACATATCGTACCCAGCCTTGGTGCTGATGATCAATTCGTCGCGGTAGGGCTTCAGATCGAGGCGTAAAATCTCGCCGAAGTTGCTTTCGGCGCTTCCCGGCGGAGGTCCATAGTTGTTGGCCAGGTCGAAGTGCGTAATGCCCAGGTCGAAGGCGCGCCGCACCATCGCGCGCGAGTTCTCGAAGTCATCGACGCCGCCGAAGTTGTGCCATAACCCCAGAGAAATGGCGGGCAGCCGAATGCCGCTGCGTCCGCACCGGCGGTACAGCATCGTGTCGTAGCGCTTTTCGTTGGCGAGATACATGGTTGCTCCTCCGTGCTCGAAGCAGTGACCAGGCGCTGAATCGCTCTCTCTAGCTTAAGACCGCCGCGATCGAAACTTCTTTCCGGTCGTCGGTAGGAGGAGGCACGATGTTGCCTTCTATCGGCGCGCCGTCGACAGTCAGCGCAACTTTGTTTCCGGCGCCCTTGCGCTCCACGGCGATCTTGTAAGTGATTCCGCGAAAGATGCGCGTTGCGGTAAATCCGGGCCAGCTCGTAGGAATGACAGGAGCAACCTCGAGGCCGTCATAAGTAGGTCGTACGCCCAGGATCCACTGCGCGATGGCATAGTAATTCCAAGCCGCCGTGCCCGTAAGCCAGGAGTTCTTGGCTTCGCCGAATGTCGGCGCGTCCCTGCCGGCGATCATCTGCGCGTATACATAAGGCTCGCAGCGATGCACTTCGCTGATCTCTTCGCGCGCCGAGGGATTGATGCGCAGGTAGTAATCGTAAGCCTCATCGCCATGACCCAGCCGAGTCTCCGAGATCATCACCCAGGGATTCACGTGGCAGAAGACGCCCGCATTCTCCTTGTAGCCTGGTGGATACGATGAAATCTCGCCCAGATGCAGATAGTAGCGAGTGTAGGCCGGCTGATGCACTACAAGCCCGTGCTTGGTCGCCAGGTATTTCCGCACCGATGCCAGAGCCTTGGCAGCTCTCCCGTCGTCGAGACCGATGCCTGCCAGCACGCAGAATCCATTCGACTCGATAAAGATCTTGCCTTCCTCGCGCTCCTTCGATCCAACTTTTTCTCCAAAGCTGTCATAGGCGCGCAGAAACCATTCCCCGTCCCAACCGTGCTGCTTCACGGCTTCTTCCATTTTGTCGGCCCCCGTCAGAAAACACGTCGCGTCGTCCGGCCGGTCGTGGTGGCTCGCAATCGCGGCGAGTTCGTGCGCAGCATGGACAAAGAGCCCGGCAATAAACACTGACTCGGCCACTTTCCCATCGCGATTCGTCGTGGTCTGGAATGAATTGCCCGGCGTGTCGGAAAAACAATTCAGATTGAGGCAATCGTTCCAGTCCGCGCGCCCAATCAGCGGCAGCCCATGCTGCCCAAGCCGGTCTAACGTATAGCGGAAGCTGCGATGCAAATGCTCGTAGAGTGGTTCCTCCGTGCCTGGCTTGTTGTCGTAGGGAACTTTCTCGTCGAGAATGCTCCAATCGCCCGTCTCCTTCAGATAGGCCGCCACGCCGAGGATGAGCCAATGCGGGTCGTCGTTGAATCCACTCCCAATATCGTTATTACCGCGCTTCGTCAGCGGCTGGTACTGGTGATAAGCACCGCCCGTCTCCAGTTGCGTTGACGCAAGGTCGAGAATCCGCTCTCGCGCACGCGCCGGAACCATGTGAACAAAACCCAAAAGGTCCTGGTTGGAGTCGCGGAAACCGAGTCCTCGCCCAATGCCCGACTCGAACGACGACGCCGAGCGCGACATATTGAATGTGGCCATGCACTGGTACGCATTCCAGATGTTCACCATGCGATTCGTGTGTACATCCGGCGTGTCCACCTGGAAGATGCCAAGAAGCTTTTCCCAGTGCGCATGCAGCTGATCGAAGGCTGCATTGGCCTCTCTCGCTCCCAGATACCGTGCGATCACCGGCTTCGCCCGCTCCTTATTGATGATCTGCGAATCGGGAGGACTGAACTTCTTGTCCTTCGGGTTCTCCTGGTATCCGAGAACGAAGACGATCTGCCGCGACTCTCCGGCAGCGAGATCGAGTTTTACCTGGTGCGCCCCGATCGGCGCCCATCCGTGCGCGACCGAGTTTGTTAGTTGCCCGGCGGCCACGGCCGCTGGATTGTCCCAGCCGCGGTAGGGGCCAAGAAAAGCGTCGCGGGATGTATCGAAACCAATGGTCGGCTCGGAGCATGCGAAGAACGCAAAATGATCGCGGCGCTCGCGGTACTCCGTTTTGTGGTAGATGACGCCATCGACCACCTCTACTTCGCCGATGTTGTAGTTCCGCTGAAAGTTCGTGGCGTCATCCTGCGCGTCCCACAGGCAGAATTCCACACTGGCAAATGCGGAAATCCGCGCCGGGGTGGTCCTCCGATTGGTCACAGTGAGCTGCCAGATCTCCAGGTTCTCATCCAGCGGAACGAAGTATCGTGTGTGGGCTTCTATGCCCGCGAATGTTGAGCCAATCGTGGTGTAGCCCATGCCGTGGCGGCAGGAGTAGTCTTCAGCGTCGTGACGTGTCGGTTGCCAGCTCGGTGACCAGAAGCGCCCCGACGCTTCGTCGCGCAAATAAATGTAACGCCCCCCGCAATCCCACGGCGCGTTGTTGTACCGGTAGCGTGTCAGCCGCCGCAACCGCGCGTCGCGGTAGAACGAATAGCCGCCCGCGGTGTTGGAGATGATCCCGAA
>Ga0181538_10004850_pt1 | contig 12331 bp, 9 predicted proteins | sample PEATcosm2014_Bin_40_FD_119773 | JGI IMG/M metagenome (GOLD analysis project Ga0181538, IMG submission 119773) | Peatland microbial communities from MTU Mesocosm Facility, Houghton, MI, USA - PEATcosm2014_Bin23_30_metaG | ecosystem: Environmental > Terrestrial > Soil > Wetlands > Peat | place...
GCTGCAGCGCCACGGCTATCAATACGCGCTGGTGGATTCCATTTACCTCAAGCCGAAGCGCAAGATGCGCTGGGAAGAGTTGCGCTACCGGCCCTACCGGGCGCGCTATGGGGGAGCGGAAATCATCGTGGTGCCGCGGGACCGCGAGTTGTCCAATGCCCAACTCTCGGGCCTGGACCCCGGCTGGTTCCAGCACGAGGTGCGAGAGCGGACCAAGCACTGCGACTTCCCCGCGCTGGTCACCACCTGGACGGACGGCGAGAACGGCGGCTGGTTCCGCACCACGAAAGTCGAGAGCGGCTTCTGGGGATTCTTCTACCGCCCCATCCTGGATCGCTTTCGGGCGGGGACGCTCGGCTTCACGCCCATTCATATCAGCCAATACCTGGAGAAGTACCCTCCCACAGAAGAGGTCGAGGTCCACCCCGGCGCGTGGAATACTGAGCACCAATGGGGCGGGGACTTCACCCAGTGGACCGGATCGCTCTTGCAGAAAAAGGGATTCGACGAAGTGCGGCGCGCCAGCGAATACTACTGGCAAGTGAAGCGGGGATTCGACCAGCGCCAAGCGGCGCTCGCCAACCCAGAGGAAGTGCGCCATCTGATCATTCGCGCGTTCGATCATCTGCTGGAGGCCGAAACCAGTTGCAATTTCTACTGGGGCAGCCGTTGGGTGCATCGCTCATTTGATGGCCTGGAGCAGGCGTATTGCCTGTTGGACACTGCAATGGATCAGATTCGCAAGGTGTAGGAGACCCGAATATGTATATCGCAATGATTGCTTCCGAGTGCGCCCCCGTGGCCAAGGTGGGGGGGCTGGGCGACGTCGTGTTCGGACTAAGCCGGGAACTGGAAATTCGGGGGCACTCGGTGGAGATCATTCTTCCCAAATACGATTGCCTGCGGTATGACCAGATCTTCAACCTCCAGCTCGCGGTGAAAGACCTGTGGGTGCCGTGGTATAACCGCGTGGTCCATTGCAGTGTCTATTTCGGCTTTGTCCATGGCCGCAAGTGCTTCTTCATCGAGCCTCATTCCGACGAGAACTTCTTCCACCGCCGCGTGTTCTACGGGCAGGCGGATGACGACCTGCGGTTCGCATTCTTCAGCCGGGCGGCGCTGGAGTTCATGCTCAAGAGCAACAAGCACCCGGACATCATTCACTGCCACGACTGGCAGACCGGCCTGGTGCCAGTGTTACTCTACGAGATGTACAAGCACCTGGGCATGACTCATCCGCGGGTGTGTTACACGCTGCATAACCTCCACCATCAGGGCATCACCCGGGAGCACACCCTGCGCGCGACCGGTCTGAACCGGCATGCCTACTTCTTTCACCAGGACCGCCTCCAGGACAACTTCAACCACGCCGCCCTCAACCTGATGAAAGGAGGCATTGTCTATTCCAACTTCGTCACGACGGTTTCGCCCCATTACGCCTGGGAGATCATGAACACCCCCCAAAACTTCGGGCTGGGCCACACCCTTCGGGTCCATCACGCCAAGTTCGGCGGCATCCTCAATGGCATTGACTACGAGGTCTGGAACCCGGAAATCGACCGTCATATCCCGCGCCAATACGGCCTCCACGCCCTCGACGACAAGTACGAGAACAAGAAGGCGCTGCGGCAGCGGTTCTGGTTGCGGGATGCGCTCAGGCCCATCGTCTGCTACGTCGGCCGGCTGGATGAGCAGAAAGGCGTGCCACTCATCACCCACGCCATCCATTACTGCTTGCAGAACGGCTGCCAATTCGTGCTCCTCGGAACCAGCGCGGACGGCGGTATCGGGCAGCATTTCTGGCACCTAAAGCAGCATTACAACGACAACCCTGACTGCCACCTCGAACTTAGCTTCAACGAGGAACTCTCCCACCTGGTCTATGCCGGCGCGGAGATGATCGTTGTCCCCAGCCTGTTCGAGCCGTGCGGCCTGACCCAGATGATCGCTCTCAAGTATGGCACCGTGCCTATCGTGCGCGCGACGGGCGGCCTGGCGGATACCGTGTTCGACGCCCACTATGCGGAGCGGCCCTATCACGAGCGCAACGGCTTTGTCTTCAACGACTTCAACGCACCGGGCATTGAATCCGCCCTCCACCGTGCGATCGGCATGTGGTACTCCTACCCACCACACTTCCGCGAGCTAGTGGCCAACGGCATGCGGTACGACTATTCCTGGAATCACCCGGGCCAGCATTACCTGAACGTGTACGAGCTGATCCGGGACAAGTGACCTGACGGAGAATCATCCAACTGTCAGTCCGGATCACGCGCGCTGCAAGACCAGACGGCGAGCTGAGGAGTCGGGCCGTAGTTTCCGCGTCCCCAGCCGCAACTCCCGGCGCAAGCGCAGCCGCGCCCAGACAATGAACGCCACGTTCTTTGCCAGGAAGAAGAGCAGAGCGAGGATTATGGGTGGCATTCTGCCACGCGAAAGTGCCGGGGAAGAGGCGAGAGCTGGCAGCCAAACCCAGCCCCACATCAGGGCCACCGACAGCGCCAGCGGGAGCAATTGCACCAGCACCACCGTCCCGGCCACGGCAGTAATCGCGTTGCGCCCGTGCAGCCCGAACCGCATACCGACCCAGCAGAGCGCCATCGCCTCAAGGACGAGGTTCACGGCGATCAGGAACGGTTGCAGCAGGGTCCAGAACTCCCGGTGGTAGCCGTTGGCGAAATCGTAGATGAGAGAAAAGCCCGCCGGCAGGGCCACCACCAGCACAACGCCGAGTGGCCATGTCAGCGCCCGGCGCAAGACGCACCATTGGCCGCCCAGAATCTGGCGGCTGCCCAGCGGAGTGGTGAGCAATAGTTCGAGATCCTGTTGCTGCCGGGTATCCTGGAAGAAGCGCGCCCCGGCCCACGCGATCAGCCCACCGGAAAAGAGGATCACCGCCATGCCGACAAACGACACCAGACCCCAAGTGTCGGCGGGCCCAGCACCGAAGTCAAGGATCGAGCCCAGCGTGCCGAATTGTGCAAGGAAGTTCAGAGCCAAAGCCAGCCAAAGCACGCCCTCCACCGAGCCCAGCCGCTCCACGCGCCAACGAATGGGGTAGGCGTCCCAAGGTCGAGCGTCGGTCAGCCACGAAGCACGCGCCAGGGAGATTCCGGGCGCAGGCATGGGCGCGGCCCCTTCCAGCAGCATCGGTGCCGGCGCCTGGCTCGGCCACGCCTCGGCTGGTTCTGGTTCGCGGACTTGCTGGTGCGGTTGGTCCTGCCAGTCCGCCGCCAGGGTAGCGCCCGCGCGCCACAAGAAGAACCAACCCGCGGCGTTCATCACCATGAACCAAACCACAAACAGCAGCTTGAACGGAAAAGGCATCTGCGCCGCGGTCATCCAGCCGGCCAGGCCGAACAGACGAAATAAGGGCACAGCGCCAGAGCCAAAATAAGAGCCGCCCAGAACCTCCGGCCCAAAAGCCAAGACTGCCACTAACCCCAGTGTTGCCGGCACAGCGTAACGCCGCTCGCGAAACACCGTGGACATCCATAAACCCGCGGTGAGAACCACGAAAAGAGTATTTAGCAGACCGAGCCCGGTGAGCGCGGCTTCGCTGCCAGTCACCCCGCCCGCCAGCACCGGAAGCATGAGCGCCGGCAGGGAGCCAAGCAGCACGAGGAAGGTGGTCAGACCGCACGACAGCATTTTCCCCCACACAATCTCTGCCGGAGTCATATCGGTCAGAAGCAACAACCCCAGTGTCCCCTCGCGCCGCTCGCGGGTGATGGCGTCGGCGCTAACCAGGCTCATCAGAAGCGTGGCCAGGAACAGCAGCCACGCCATTTGGTGGAGCAGGGTCGCCCCGGTAATGACGGCTAACGGCGGGGCCATCCAGGGCATGCCGGGAGCACGCGGCGGGGCCATGACGAAGCGGTCCAGCAGCTCGTAGCCCTGGAACCCCGCGGCGAGAGCCAGCAATCCCCGCAACCAATAGAACAACGGCCGCCGTGCGCCGGCGCGCAACTCCCGTTCGACGAGCGGGGGCAGAGCCAAGCGCCGGAGCGCCGGGAGCTGGAAGCGAGAGTCACGGGCCATTGGAATAAGTTCTGAACATCACGTTACCCGTCCACGGGCTCTTCCTGTAGTGAGGGCGATACGTAATCACTCAATAAACACCGGAACCGTGCGCTTTCGTATGTTGCCGTAATGATAGCCGGCATGGGCGGCGGGAGCCAGTCGCATTCCGACGGGCCGGGGACCGGTGATGACAACGCTTACGCCGTGGCGGTGGACGGCAGCAATAACGCGATTGATCCAGAATCGGGTCCTTGGTTGTTTCCGGTGGAGTGGGGGAGCAGTGTCCCCTGCCGCACACTCATACCTCAATAGTCCCACCGTGGCCTCGCCGTAGCCTCGCCGTAGTACCCTCGATTCCGGATCGAGGGTACTACGGCGAGGCTACGGCGAGGCCCGCGGGAGGGTCTGGTGCAGGGCTGGAGGAATAGGGGCCAGAGGCTAGGCTGTTCGGGGCGTCAAGCTGGGTTCGGAGGGGTCGCCGAGACGTGGCACACGGTGCAAAAGCCAGAGGCGGGGCACGGTACGGCACCTGCTTCTTCAGAGAAAAACCCAGTGACCATTACCCCGAGAATAGGCGCAAGTTGTTGATTATGAGGGGGATGCCAATTTCGGGCTCAGTGGTGTCCCTTAGAAGCACAGGGGTTTCCATCGAAAAGAGCGAGGAAGCGATTTCTTTCGTGTCTAAGCTCCCCTTCGGCCCTTCTTGTGACCATTCGTCCTGAATTCCCGAATGAAGCGCCCCCATTGGTCCTCAGGTTGGCAAGATCCGCGGCGGCGGGGCTTTGACAAACTGGGTTGCCCGCAGATAGATCGGCTCCAGCTTCTCGCCCGGAACAAAGCCGGTGCGGCCACGGGCTAGACGTCCCAGGGTCGCGGCTCGCGGAAACAGGACGCGGCTGCCAGGGAACCAGTTAGTGACATCCGGACCAATAATTACACCCCCTGCCTGGTGACAGGCTTGAACCTCCGGCAAAGTGGCCAACCGTAAGGGCTCGATTGTACGGCACGCCTCAGCGCTTAGGTCGTAACTGGCCAAATAGAATTCGCCGCGTTGGGCATCGATGATGACATGGACACGCCCAAGAACACCTTCAGCCTGGGCCTCAGCGGCGAGACATTCGGCGGCGCTGATGCCCAAGAGTTTCACTGGGCGCGCCAGTTGCCAGCCTTGAGCCAACGCAATGGCCAGACGGATGCCATTGTAGGACCCCGGTCCGAGGCCGATCACCAGGCATTCGATTTGCGCGCGGTCGAGCCGCGCCTGCCGCAGAGCTTCCTCTACCAGGCCAAGCGGATTGGTTGAGCGAGCGCCCGTCTCAATGGCCTCGCCCAAAGTCAGCGGCCCGGCATCCGTCGGCCCCTGCACCACCGCCACGCTGCGTTGCGGCGAAGAGAACTCAAGGGCCAGAATCTTCATAAATGATGCGACGCTCTGTTTCGCTGAGCACGTCAATCTGAACCAAGCGAAAGGGGATTAGTAACTGGTGATCAGTAACCGGTGACTGTTGACTGATGACTGATGACTTGTGACTTCGGACTTCCCCAAACCACCGTTCGGCCCATTCAACCACCGTCACACCGTTCGGCTTCAGGTACTCCTCCAGCCCGGCGGTCAGGATTTGCTCGCGCGTCTCCAGCCGATATAAATCCAAATGGAACAACGTCAGCCGCCCGCCGTTATAGATGTTCACCAGGGCAAAGGTGGGCGAATGCACGCGCGCCGCAATGCCCAACCCGCGGGCCAGGCCCTTGACCAACCGCGTCTTGCCCGCGCCCAAGTCACCGCAGAGGCCAATGACCAGGCCGCTCGCCGCGGCGCGGCCCCATTGCTCGCCGAGCGCAGCGGTCTCGGCGGGGCTATGAGAAATGCACGTAGCCATGAGCTGTCAACGGTCGCACGCCTTGCTTGTCCCGGATGGTGATCCCCTCGCCTTCCTTGATCCTGCCAATACACGTTAGCGCAAGCGAAGGAAACTGCTTTTTCCACGCGTCGAGCACAGGCACCGCGTCGCGACCGGCGACCGTGAACAACAGTTCAAAGTCCTCGCCATCAGACAACGCTGCCAACATGGGCGGCTTGGCGGCGGACCCGACTTTGGCGGCACGGCGCGCCTCACGGCTGATCGGGATTGCGGTCGATAACAACTCTGCGCCCACCCGGCTCGCGGTCAGAATATGCCGCAGGTCGCCCGCGAGCCCATCGCTCACGTCCAGCATTGCGTGCAGGGAAAACTGTTGCGCGAGCCAGCGCGCCTCGGCGAGGCGCGGCTCAAAGTCGAGATGCTTCCCCGCCAGCGAGCCGCCCAGTTCGCCCGTGACAAAGATGGCATCGCCCACTTCCGCGCCCGAACGCAGCGCGCCCTTCCCGCGCGGCACCCATCCGAGCAGCGCGACGGAGATGAAGACGCCGCTGGGATTGGAGGTCGTTTCGCCCCCGACAACGGCCACCTGGTGCCGTCGCGCCAGCGCATTGAGGCCAGCGTAGATCGCCTCCACGGCTTCGGGCTTGAATGAGCCCGGCAGGCCTATGGTCACCAGCGCCGCGGTCGGGGTGCCCGCCATAGCCGCAATATCGCTCAAACATCGGCCCAGCGCTTTGTGGCCAACCTTCTCCGGCGCCGTCCCAGAAGTAAAATGCACGCCCTCCACCACCGCATCCGTCTTGAACAGAAGCAGCCGGTCGGGCATGCCGACATCCAGCACGGCGCAGTCGTCGCCCGCGCCCACGACGACTGAAGGGTTGGTCGGCAGCGAGTGCGTGAGACGGTGGATCAGCTCAAACTCGTTCATAGGCCGCCGCTTTGCTGCATGGTGAGCAGCTTTGCGAAATTCACCGCGTTGAACAGCACGTGGGCCGTAATCGGGGCCAGCAGGTTGTCAGTCCATTCATACAGTCCCGTCAAAACCAGCGCCAGGGTCGCCAGCGGCACGAACGTGACCGCGTTCAAGTGCACCGCCGCAAACAGCAGAGAAGTGCTCCACAAAGCCAGCCGCGGATAGCCGGCTTGCTTGATCGCGGGATAAAGAACGCCGCGAAACAGCATCTCCTCTGTCACAGGCGCCAGCAGAACGGCAGCCGCTCCGAACGTCATCCGCCCCCCCCATGACATGGACTCCCGCAGCGCCTGAACGGGCAGTTGTTCTTTGGGCTCCAGCTTGAAATGCGGCAGGTGGGTCATCACCACTGCGGAAACCTGCTGCAGTTCCCAGCCAAGCGGCAGGAAAATCGCCACCGCCATCAACCCCAGCAGCACCGCTAGGCGCGGGCGGCTCAACAAGCCGAAGCCCGCCGTCCAACTGCTCTGTTGCTCGCGTAGGAAGCGGGCAATCAAAAACAAGCCCGCGCCTTGAAAACACAGCGTGGCCGCAACCATCCGCCAAATGGAAACCTCCGCTGCGTTCTCTCCGGCCAATCGCTGCACCCAGGCGCCGACGAACAGTCCGCTATACGCGCAACCCAGCAGCACCAGCATCCGGCGCCCAAAAACCTCCGCTGGCCACGGCTTGCCGATCAAGACCAGCAGCGTCACCAGGCAGGTCATCGCGACAGACGCGAGCGGATAGTACAGCCACGGCCCAGCCTTGCCCCCGGCCTTGACGTAATGCCCTGCGCTCAAGAGCACACCGCCGGCATAGACGCAAACCATCACGCTCAACACTAAGCGTATGGTCGCATCCGCCTTCCACGGTTTAGCCGATAGCATGAAGCCACCCTAGCCCAGCCGCGGCGGGGTGACGAAGCAAAAAGCGGCCTTTTGCGTTCGCCACTCCAACGGGCTATGATTGCCGGTATGTAAAAGGGCGCGGCAGCCTTCCTGGCGCTGGCTGGGGCCCTAGGTTTGACTGTGTGTTGCCAGGAATCAGGTAACCCTGTAGCGAAACACGTTGTGAGTGATTCATCCGCCGTCGCCACGCCGAGCCACACCAATCGCCTCGCGCACGAGAAATCTCCATACCTGCTCCAGCACCAGCACAACCCGGTGGATTGGTATGCCTGGGGTGAGGAAGCCTTCGCCAAAGCGCGCCGCGACAACCAGCCGATCTTCCTGAGCATCGGCTACTCGACCTGCCATTGGTGCCACGTCATGGAGCGCGAATCCTTCGAGAGCCCCGAGCTAGCCGCCTACCTCAAAGAGCACTTTGTCAGCATCAAAGTGGACCGGGAAGAACGCCCCGACGTGGATAAGATTTACATGACTTTCGTCCAGGCGACGACCGGCCAGGGCGGTTGGCCGCTAACGGTGTTTCTCACGCCGGAGCTTAAACCATTCTACGGCGGGACCTATTTCCCGCCGGACAACCGGCACGGGCGGCCCGGCTTCCTCCAGCTCCTGCGCCAAGTCCGGCAGCTCTGGCAAACGCGTCGAGCCGCGCTGGCCAATTCGGCGGCCGATATCCACGCGCGTCTGGAGCAGTTGAGCCTCAGCAACAACCTGACGCCGGGGCTGGTGTTGACATCTGCGGTCGTGCGCGATGCGGGCACCCTCTTCAAGCAGAGCTATGACACAGCGCATGGCGGCTTCGGCGGCGCGCCCAAGTTTCCCCAGCCCAGCCAGCCTCAGTTCCTGCTGCGCTACGCCCGGCGCTTCCATGACGAAGAGGCCATCCGCATGGTGATGCACACTTGCGAGCGAATGGCCGCTGGGGGCATTCACGATCAACTGGGCGGCGGCTTCGCCCGCTACTCCGTGGATGCCGGGTGGCTGGTGCCGCATTTCGAGAAGATGCTTTATGACAACGCGCAGTTGGCGCACCTGTACCTCGACGCCTACCTAGTGAGCGGCGAGGGCCGCTTTGCGGAGGTGGCGCGCGATATCCTCGATTACGTGCTGCGCGACATGACACACCCGGACGGTGGCTTCTACTCTGCGGAAGATGCTGACAGCGAAGGGCAGGAGGGCAAGTTCTACTGTTGGACAGGGGCAGAGCTGGAAAAGCTGCTCACGCCTGGGGAGTTCAAGTTGGCGGCCCGCTACTTTGGCATCACCGAGCGGGGCAACTTCATGGACCACAGCCATCCCCAGCCGCTGCCGAACCTGAACGTGTTGAGCATCGTCGATCCCACGCTCACGGGTCCCGAAAGCACTTTGCTGGCCTCGGCCAAAGGGAAGATGCTGGCCGCGCGCGCCCTACGCGTGCGCCCGGCATGCGACGATAAGGTGCTCGCGTCCTGGAACGGCCTGATGCTCGGCGCGATGGCACGGGCGAGTGCGGTTTTAGACGATGCGGTATATCGCGCAGCCGCGGAGAAGAACTTTGCCTTCCTCCGGAAGAGCCTCTGGGATGCCGGGACCAAGACCCTCTGGCACCGCTGGCGCGAAGGCCAGCGCGACAACGTGCAGTTGCTCGAAGGCTACGCTTTCCTCCTGGCGGGAGTAATCGATCTCTACGAGGCCACCCTCGGAAGCGCGCACCTCGAATTTGCGATCGCCCTTGCTGAGAGCATGCTCGCCAGGTTCTATGACGCCGAGAACGGCGGCTTCTGGCAGAGCGCACCTGGGGAGAAGAACCTCATCCTTCGTGTCAAAGAAGATTACGACGGCGCTGAGCCGTCCGGCAACTCCGTGGCCATCCTCGCCTTGCTGAAGCTCGGCCAGATCGCCGACCGGAAGCAATTCACACAGGCGGCCGAGAAGAGCCTCCGTATGTTCTCGAGCCGGCTCCAACAAGTCCCCCAGGCGGTCCCCTATATGCTTCAGGCGCTCGACTTCTCGCTTGAAGAACCCCGGCGCGCGGTGGTCGCCAGCGGTCCCGGCACCCCCGAGGTCCGCGCATTGTTGCGCGCCATTCACTCCGTTTTCCAGCCCAACAAAGTCGTGCTGGGCCACACCAGCCCCGTCGAGCCCTTCGCCCGGACCCTGCCAGCCCGGGACGGTCCCGTGGTTTATCTGTGCACGGGCACCGTCTGCCAGCCGCCGACGTGTGACCCGGCGAGAATCAAGGAACTCTTGAAACAGTGATCTGCCGAACGGAACGCATTCACCGCCTGCTTTCCCTAAAGCCAGGAAAACCAATTCTCGACACCGCTGCTCGGAAGTGAGACATCCTTGGCGAACAGAGCAGCCAATCCACCAAATTTCCGGCCCCCCGCGCGGATGGCACGATCCATGCCCCTATTATATGCGACGCGCGGCTTGAAAGCACCATACCTGTGAAGTTCGCTATCGAAATTGGAGACGCCGAAAAACACCACTTGGAGTATCACTACAACCAGCTCCTGGGCAGCCTGGTCATCAAAGTCAACGAAAGGCCCATCAAGAAGGCTCTGCGGCTCGTCAACGAGCCCCTCTTGGAGATCCATGACTTTGTGGTCGGCAACCAGGAGAAATCCAGTGTTCGGATTGAAAAGGAACGCATGCCCCTGGTCGGTTGCCGGAACCGGCTTTACGTCAACAACCGCCTCGTCAGAGTCTTCAGCGGGCTCTGACCCGGCCTCGCAAGGATTCCTGTCCTCGCCCAGTGTCGTCAACCGTATCTTTCACGGCAGGCTCGCTGGATAGCTGTTACGCGGGTGCGGCTTGGCTGCGGTCCTCAGGCGCGTGCGATCACCTCCGGTGCCCCGTCTATCCCAGCTCGGGTTATCCAACCCATTCAGGCTATGGGGTGAACACCCCATTGGCAGGGGGCTGCGGCCTGCTGAGCAGCCTGTCGAAATAAGCATACTTTGAACTGCACGTGCTGCTTTTGTTGGCCAATTCGCATGCTTTTCGCCTGCGAACGCATTATTTCAACAGGCTGTTAGTAATACTAGGTTAAGTGTCAGGCGCTGTTGTCAAAGCGCGTTTTACACCACGGGCATTGTCCCGCCAGCTGAATGAGCCGGACCTGCAACCGCGCTCGGATTTGCGGCAGTGTCGTCAGCGTCGCACCAGAAGTTGTTTCTTGCCTGGGCTTGCTCGGTGCGTAAGAACGCAAAGGCCATGCTCACTAACGTTACGTGGTGATGCCAGCCCAGCCAATGCCGTCCTTCGTAATGGTCCAACCCCAGTTCTTCTTTGAGTTCCCGGTAATCCATCTCTACCCGCCAGCGTGCACGCGCTGTCTTGACTAAACGCCGCAACCCCAAAGATTGCTCGCCCAGTTGCGCCAGCCAATAGTCGGTTGGCGCTGCGGCATCTTCCGGCCATTCAATCAGCAGCCATTCCATGACCCGTTTGGGATGCTCCTGACGCTTCCAACCATGAGCCGCCCAAACTTTGGCTTGGGCAAACCGGGAGCGCATCGGCCCTTTGGTTCCTTGGCGCCAAGTGACAGTGCGCCAGGCCTTTTTGGGCAATTCCTTGGCGACCTCCGCCAAGGTTTTGGCCTCGGGCAAATCTCTCAACGCCGGATACTCCCGGGGACGCCCCCTCGGCTTATATGCGGCCAGAGGCACCAGATCCGGATCCGTCGTCCAAACCTTGATACTAGGTTCAACCGCCACTGCATACCGCAGCCCCCGCTCGCGCAAGCCCGCCCGGAAATCAAAATCGTTACCATATGCCGAATCAGCTACGACCGGCAGACGAGGAACGTCCCACGACAACACTTGATCCATCAAGTCCGAGGCCAGTTGGTTCTTGCTCCGATAGCTGATGTCATCAGGAATCTTACCTTCGGCTCGCCGGGCAGGGGTTTCCAACCAGGACTGGGGCAGATAAAGCCGCCACGCTAACGGACAACTCGCCTCACACGTGCTCCAATGTAAGCTGACAGCCACCTGGCAATTAGCAACTTTGCCCAACGCTCCGCAATACTGTCGGGCGACGCCCACGGAAGCCTCTCCTGCTTTGGGAAAGGAAGTCTCGTCAATCATCCACACTTCCGGTTCAGCCATTAAATCCGCCACCTTCTCCGCCAACCGTTGCTGGATTTGTTCCACGGCCCACGGGCTTTGACCGACGAACTGGCGCAGAGACTGTACATCGGCCCCAGCGATTCGTTCGGCTAACGGTTCTATCGACTTGCGGCCGCCGCCCATGAGTAGCCCCTGCAGGTAGATCTTGGCCCAACGGTGTCGTTCGCTGCGGCCGAGTGATCCAGTCAAATCGGCCAGAAATCGGTCCAGCCTTCGATCCAATGCGGCAACTTCGTTGGGCGTCACGGCCCAAGACTAAGGAACAGGGAAAAGGATGTCAATGGACTTAACCTAGTATTATTAGCGCTCCATGGAACGCTGCGGGTCGCAGGTTGGCTGGATGGGCCGGCTTGGGAAGTCGCGCTTAGGCGTCGCGCCTCCTGAGCAGAACTCATCGTCAAGCGACCTGTAAGCCATGCCTTTTCTCTGATACTACCAACATATATTCTTATATCCTTGGAATACAAAACA
>Ga0181538_10004856_pt1 | contig 12323 bp, 12 predicted proteins | sample PEATcosm2014_Bin_40_FD_119773 | JGI IMG/M metagenome (GOLD analysis project Ga0181538, IMG submission 119773) | Peatland microbial communities from MTU Mesocosm Facility, Houghton, MI, USA - PEATcosm2014_Bin23_30_metaG | ecosystem: Environmental > Terrestrial > Soil > Wetlands > Peat | place...
GCAGACCAACCTGCTCGCATTGAACGCCGCGATCGAAGCCGCGCGCGCCGGCGAACACGGCCTCGGCTTTGCCGTCGTCGCGGACGAAGTGCGTAAACTTGCGGAAAAGTCCGCACAGTCCACCAAGGAAATCTCTGAACTCATCGAGAGCATCCAGAAGGAAGCTCGCGAAGCTGTTGACAACATGGAGCGCAGCACCGCCATCGTCGAAGAAGGCCTCACCATGGGCACGGATTTGCAATCGGCGCTGGGCCGGATTTCCGCGGTCGTCACCGAAGTGCACAAGTTCGCGCAGGAAATCGGCGCCGCCACGTCCCAGCAGTCCAACGGCTCGGCCCAGATCGCCCGCGCTACTTCGCGCCTCACCGAAATCACGCAGGAGATCAATTCCTCCGTGGAAGAGCAAGCATCGGGAGCGCAGGTCGTCGTTCGCGCGATGGAAAAAATGCGCGAGCTCGTCCAGCAATCCACTTCCAGCTCCACCGAACTGGCCGCAGCTTCCGAGCAAATGTCCAAGCTGGCGCGCGGTCTGCTTGAATCGATGGACCGCTTTGCCACCGAAGACAGCCAAGCTGCGGAGCGCCGGTCGGGAACCCGGCCCGGCACGCAGCGCAAGGAAAAGGAAGGTGAGCGTGGGCGGCCTTCTTCTCCCGCGTATTCCGAGTTGGTTCATTCCTGAGCGCGGGCAGCCGCTATGAATAAAGACCTACAAGTCGTCGGCTTTCGCGTCGGGGAGGAGACCTTCGGCCTTCCCATTTCCGCCGTTCGCGAAATCGTGCGCGTCCCGGAAATCACCGCTGTTCCTAGTGCGCCCGATTACATCGAAGGCGTCATCAACCTGCGCGGCCGGATCGTATTCGTCGTGGACTTGCGAAAGCGATTTGGGCGCGCCGATGTTGCGCCGAACAAGAAAAATCGCATTCTGGTCGTAGAACTCGGCGACCGCATCATCGGCCTCATCGTGAATTCCGCCTCCGAAGTTTTGAGGATTCCCCCTTCGGAGATTGAGGCCCCCACCGGCCTTTTCCAGGAAGACGGCTCGCAATTCGTGACCGGAGTCGGAAAGCTCGACGGGCGGCTGGTTCTGCTGCTCGATCTGCAAAAAATTCTGAAGAGCGGCGAGCTTGCTCCTCTGAGCGAACTTTCCGGTTCTGTTGAGGCCCGCTTGTAAACGCGCCGCCCGCTTGCGGGCGCGTACTTTTGAAAACGAGAAACCCGAGACGCCATGAGCACATTGGCCGCGCCAATTCCCCTGACCGAAGCGGAACTCAAACTCCTCCAAACGCTCGTCTACCAGGAATGCGGGATGTACTTCGATGAGCGGCGATCCCATTTCCTTCGCGACCGCCTGCAACGGCGATTGAAGGCCTGCCAGCTCGATTCCTTTTACAGTTACTATCGGCTTCTCACCAGCCATGAAGGCAAGCAGGAATTGTCCGCCCTGCTCGAAAATCTCACGGTCAATGAGACCAGTTTTTTCCGCAATCGCCCCCAGCTCGAGCTCTTTCAGAAAACCATTCTCGAAGATCTCCTCCAACGCAAGCAGGAGCGACGCGATTGGACGATCCGCATCTGGAGCGCGGGCTGTTCCACCGGGCAGGAACCCTACACCTTGGCGATCCTCATCTGCGACGCCCTCGCCTACTACTATCTGCGCCATCCGCTTCCGTTCGACATGCCGTCGCCCAAACCGCTGATTCCCCCGCCCTGGCGCGTCGAGATCGTCGCTTCGGACATCAGCTATTCCGGCATGCGCCTCGCCCAGGAAGCCATGTACACCGAAACCCAAATGGAGCCGGTGGATTACACCTGCCGACTGCGCTACTTCGAAAAAATCAGCGATCGCTACGCCGTCAAGAAATCGCTCAAAGAGCTCGTCCAGTTCGACTTTCACAATCTCAAGACTGAATTTCTGCCGCAGGGCAACGACATCATCTTCTGCCGCAACGTCATGATCTATTTCGACGAAGCCGAACAAAAACGCCTCGTGCATAAGTTTTATAATTGCCTGCATCCCCACGGGTATCTGTTCGTTGGCCATGCCGAGAGCCTCTTCGGGCTTTCCACGGAATTTCGCATGATTCACCAGAACAACGGCACCGCCTACCAGCGCCTGGAGCCAGCCCTGTGAACTTCTTCTCCGAAGAGCAGGCCGCCGAACTGCGCGAGCTGATGTTCGAGAGCTCGGAGGAAATCCTCCAATCTCTCAACGAAGCCGGCCTCGAGCTGGAGAAAAATCCCGCCGACGCCGAGAGCATGCGCCGCGTCCGCCGCGCCGTGCATACGCTCAAAGGCGATTCCGCCGCGTGCGGCTTCCACGAATTGAGCGAGCTTGCGCACGAGCTGGAAAATATGCTGACTCCCCAGTTGGTGGAGTCCGCCCCTGCTTCGCTCGCCGAAGTGGTCTTGACCGCTGCCGACACATTTCACGCCGTGCTCGCGGCTTATCGCGGAAAGATGCAACCGCCCTCCGGCGACGCATTGCGCGATCAATTGAAGCGCCTCATCGAAGCCCCTGCCGCGCCGCGAACCGCACAGCTCGCATTCCGAACGGATTGGACCGAGTACGAGCAGCGCGTCATCCACGAGGCCACCCGGCAAGGCGGCTCCATCTACAACATTTCTCTGGCGATCGATCCCGCAAACCAAATGCAGGCCGCTGCCGTGCAGTTGATTCGCACCGCGCTGCAACAATGCGGCACCATCCTGGCCATCCGCCCGCAACCGGACGTCGCGGAGCCCGCCTCCCAGGTTCAGGCCGTAATTTCCAGCTCGCTCGCACGCGAGGCCATTGTCCAACGCTGCCAGATCCCCGCGGTGGTTGCCGCGCTGGCCATAGAACCTGCGCAGCTCGCGGCCGCGCCGCGCGTGACGCAGGACGCGCTCGGCATCCTGCTCGAATCCGAAGCGGAGGCCGTCGCCGCGGAGAATTCAGAAGTCGCGGGACACGATGCACCGCAGGCGCCCTCGCAACTTCTGACCGGCGCCTCGTCCGCCGAAAATATTCTTCGCGTGGACTCCACGCGCATTGACGAGGTGCTGAACCTCGTCGGCGAACTCATCATCTGCAAGTCCATGCTGCATCGCGCCATTCAGGAGTTCGATTCCCGCTTTCCGAAGGATCCGCTGCGCGTCAAACTCGCGGACAATCTTTCCTTTCAGACGCGCGTCCTCGGTGAACTGCAAAAATCCGTGCTGAAAGTTCGCATGGTTCCGGTCGAACAGCTTTTCCGCCGCGTGCCGCGCATCGTTCGCGACGTCGCCAAAGTGTGCGGCCACGAAGTGGACGTCGAAATTTCCGGACAGAACACCGATCTCGACAAAGGCATCCTCGACGCTCTCGCCGAACCGCTCTCCCATCTCGTCCGCAACGCCGTGGACCACGGCATCGAACCGCCCGCCGACCGCGCCGCCGCCGGCAAACCGCCGCGCGGGACAATCCGGCTCAACGCCTATCACCGCGGCAATCAAGTGGTCATCGAAATCTCCGACGACGGCCGCGGCATCAATCGCGAGAAGACGCTGCGCCGCGCCATCGCAGGCGGCTTCCTGAGAGCCGCGGACGCGGAACACTTGAGCGATTCCGAGATCGTCAATCTCATCTTTTTGCCCGGCTTCACCACCACCGAACGCGTCACCGAAGTCTCCGGGCGCGGCATCGGCATGGACGTCGTCGTAAATGTGCTCGAGCGCCTCAAAGGCACGGTGACGGTCGAAAGCCTCCCGGGCCAGAGAACGACATTTCAACTCCGTGTTCCACTGACGCTGGCCAGCGTTGCCTCCCTGCTATTCCGCTCGGGCGAACGCGTTTACGCCATCGAGCTTTGCTCCGTGGCGGAAATCGCGCGGGTGGACGCGCGTGAAATTCACATCGTCCAGAACCGCGAAATCCTCGAGCTACGAAAGCAGATTCTGCCGCTGGTGCGCCTCGAGCCGCGCGCGAAGAACGCTCTCGGTGAACCTCGCGCAACGGACGCGTCGCCGAAATCCAATAAACTTTTTCTGCTGGTCGTCAATCACGGGGACCGCAAATTCGGCCTCGTCGTGGACAGCCTGATGGGCGAAGAGGACCTCGTCATCAAAGCGCTCGATGGCGGTTTCGTGAATTCCGATTTGCTGAGTGGCGCTTCCATCCTGGGCGACGGCACCGTCGTGCTGGTGCTGAACGTCGCCGCGGTGGTCGGGAAAGCGGCGAAGTCCACGCTGCTGAGGGCCACGGCATGAGCCGCGCGATTCGAGTCCTCGTTGTGGACGATTCCGCGCTCATGCGGAAACTGATTCCGCAGATTCTCAGTCGCGACATGGGGATCCAGGTCGTCGGCACCGCCATGGACGGCACCTTTGTCCTGAAGAAAATCGAAGAGCTGAAGCCGGACGTGATCACGCTCGATTTGAAAATGCCCAATATGGACGGCATCGAAACCCTCGGCGAAATCATGCGGGCGCATCCGCTGCCCGTCATCGTAGTGAGCGCGCACTCGCAGCAAGGAGCGACCGGCGCATTGAAGGCGCTGGCGATGGGCGCGTTCGATTTCGTCGCCAAGCCGGTGGATGCGCGCTCCGGGAACTTGAACGACATCGCCACTGAACTCGCGGCAAAAATAAAAATCGCCGCGAATGTGGACGTATCGAAAGCGCCCCGGGATTTACACGTTGCGCGAAAGCCTCGCAAGGCCGCGCCCAATGAGAACATTCACCCAACGAAGGTCGTCGCCATCGGCATTTCCACCGGCGGGCCGAACGCGTTGCAGCTGCTTTTCTCCGAGCTGCCGCCGGATTTTCCCGCTACGATTCTGGTGGTGCAGCACATGCCTGAAGGTTTTACCGAAATGTTCGCGCGCCGCCTCGATGAGTCCTCCGCAATCCAGGTGAAGGAAGCGAAGCCCGGCGACTTGCTGCTCGCGGGCCGCGCGCTGATTTGTCCCGGCAACCGGCACATGAGGATCCGGCGCCTGCCCCTCGGCGATGTCGTCGCGCTCGACGAGTCGCCGGTGGTGAACGGCCACCGGCCTTCGGTGGACGTGCTTTTCCAATCTGTCGCGCGCGTGTTCGGCAGCAACGCGCTCGGCCTGCTGATGACGGGCATGGGCGAAGACGGCGCGGAAGGATTGGGCGATTTGAAGGCCGCGGGCGGCTTCACCGTGGCGCAGAGCGAAGAAACCTGCGTCGTCGCGGGAATGCCGAAGGCGGCGATGGATCGGGGAGTTGTGGACAAGGTCGCGCCGCTCGAAGCATTGGCGCGGCTCTTGTGCAAGCGTTGCGCTCCCGAAGCGCAGCAGGCCAAGGACGAGCCGAGCGCCGTCGCACATGCGAACGCCGCCGCGCGAAATTCAGGTTTTGAGAAGGAGTAAGAACATGGCAACTTTCGCACCGCTGACTCGCAAAGACGAACAACGGCCGGTTCGCTACCTCGTCGTGGACGATTCGGTCTTCGCACGGAAGAACCTCGCCCGGATGATCGACGCCTTCGGCGGCCAGGTGGCCGGCGAGGCGGGCGACGGATGCGCCGCCATCGCCGAATACAACCGCATCAAGCCGGACCTCGTGCTGATGGACATCACCATGCCGCAGATGGAAGGGATCGAAGCCGTCGAGCAGATCATGCGGCAGCATCCCGACGCGTGCATCGTGATGGTTTCGTCGGTCGGCTACCAGGACAACATTCTCGCGGCTTTGCAACGCGGCGCTCGGCACTTCGTGCAGAAGCCTGTGAAGCCGGAAGTGCTGTACGAAATTTTGCGCTACGTGCTGAACGACCAAGTGGTGGCCGCAGCCATCGAAACAGGGGACGTAAACCTATGAAAATGGAATTGCTGCAACCGTTCATCAATTCCGCCGACGCCGTGCTGGCGCAAACGCTGCAGTGCGCCACCACGGTCGGCGACGTCACCATGGAAGAGGAAGTCTACCGGCGCAAAGGCCTCGCCGCGCTCGTCCTCATTCGCGGCGAACTCGAAGGCCGCATCATCCTGGACATCGAGCCGCGCACGGCCGCGAAGGCCGCGAGCTTTCTTACCGGCGAAGAAGTCGCCGAGACCGCGGATCTGGTTCGCGAGACCGTCTGCGAACTGGCCAACATGCTCATCGGAAATGCCGTCACCTCGCTCAACGATCAAGGTTTCCATTTCAAGGTAGCTCCGCCCGAAATACACACTGCCGAAGAGGGCCTCTCCACGACGGCGGACACCGACGCACTGGTGATGTCGTTCGAGACCCCCCACGGCGTCGTCTACCTGAATCTCGCCATCCGCAAGAACGCGCGCCGCCGAAGCGAACGGTCCGCCGTCGCCCGCCTGCCGGTGTAGCGCGGGCCAGTTGTTTCGCGGCCCGTGATGGATAGGTCGTGGCCCGTGGAGCATAGCTGGCGATTCCTCTTCCAAATTGAACTAACATTGAAAGTAATGGGGGGTACCCCCCCCCCCCGTGTTTTCGCGTAAGTGTTGAATCTAAAAGACTTAACACGAAAAAATACGTAAGTGTTGATTCTAAAGGACTTAGACTCAATTCCCGTCTATCGCCTTCGGGACATGGGCTGGAATAGTGCAAAAGCAGGGATTTTGAGGGGACGCGGGGGCCGGCCGGGCGAAGGCGAGCGGGGAGATCGAAATATTCTTGCGACTTCACACCACTTGATAGCACGAGGCTCTCTAATTGTCAAGATATATTCATAGTTAGTTAATTCGAATCGGCGTATTCGAACGGCGGCATGGCGTCTGGCTAGAATCAGGGGAGGCGGAGAGATCCCTCACTTCGTTCGGGATGACTGCCTTTGGGGTTGGGCGCTCCGCGGCGGATGGGCAACGACGGAAGACGCAGTTCGCTGCTCTTGCTCTAGTCCTAGAGGAACGTCTGGAGTTCGTGCCCTGGCGCTTGCAGGATGTAAAGGCGCATGGCTTGCAGGATGCTTTTCTTGGCCTCTTCGATGGACTTACCGAGGCCATAAACGCCGGGAAAATCGTCGCTGTAGGCGTAATACTTCTTGCGCTCCCGTTCGACGGTTATGGGATAGCTATAGAGGTTCATCGCAGCAGTAAGATTATCATGCGGGGCAAGTTGGCGGTAGGCAGGATGGGATTAGGTGGTGATTCATGCGAATCCTGGCTGACCGCGGGGGGACAAAGATGAGGCAAGCAAATAAGTTGATGGCGCGAGTACACCCGGGGGAGATTCTTCGCGAGGATTTCATGAAGCCGCTGGGCTTGTCAGTGAACAAGCTGGCGCTGGAGCTGCATGTGCCGGCGACGCGAATTGGAGAGATTGCGCACGGTCGGCGACGGATCACCGCGGAGACGGCGCTGCGGCTGGCGCGGTATTTCAAGACGAATGCGGAGTTTTGGCTGAACCTGCAGAATTTCTATGATTTAGAGCGCGAGCGACGCCAGGGGAGGGTTTCAGAGATTGAGCGGCAGGTGCAGCCGGTCGCAGCCGAGGCCTAAGTCAGTCGGTAGTCGCCGCCGCCGAGGAATTGCAGGAGGCCGAGGTCTCTGAGAATTTGGAGCTGCTGGCGGATCTTGTCGCGGACGTGGCGGTTGTTGGGGTGCAGCCGGGCTAGCTTGTCTGCTTGTGAATAGACTTCTGATAATGCGAATTCTTCCCTGCCTAGGCCACGAACGGCGTTGAGAACATCTAGAGTCCAGCCGCGTGCTTCGGCCCTCAGGTTTTTCAGCGGGCGAACGCGCTCGTAGCGCTTTCTCACCTCGCGAGGGGAAACTTGCGTACCGCCGACAATCACGGTGATTTTGGCGTCGGTGGGAATCGCATTCAGAAGGATGTTGCAACCGACCCAGCCAGCGCGTCTTGCGTTCGGGCCAAGTGGTTTTCTTTTCTCAATGGCGGACAGAGGAAATCCAAAATGGGGAATCAAGATTAGGTCTAGGACTTTCCACAGAGTGGCATCGTAGTGCATCGCGAAAAGATTGGGGGCGCGACCCTCTTTGATCTGGCGGACCATTGCGCCGTAGGCGGCGTCGACGATTCGCGCCGAGAACTCGCGGGATTGGGCCTTCAACTGATATGGCGAGCTGCAATCGGGGCAGGTATAGTCGATGACAGGAGTATTCGCCGGGACGGAATCAAGTCTCGAGGACGTGCAATTGGGGCAGTACAGATTTCGCAAGCCCCAGGATTCCGTGGCGACACGGGCCACTTGTGACCTGCTCGTGTATTCGCCCAGCCCTTCCTTGGATAATTCCATTCGCACGCAGGCATTAGATCATCTTTACTGGGCTAGATAAATCTCCGTCTCGGTTTTGATGACGAAGAGGATTTCGGTGAGCGCCTTGGAACTGTTGCGGAAATTCTGCCAAGCTTCTTCGAGCGTTTTTGCTTCGACTGAATAGATCACTTCCCTTTGGCTTGCTCCTACGAAATAAAATTTTCGTTCCTGCTGCACCAATCGTGCCAACGGTGGATGCCTTCTCGCGCGAGTCTCGCGCTGCAACGATCGATCCATAGGATCGGGAAACAGATCAAGGGAAAACGTGAAACAGGAGACGGAAAAATCGAGCTGTACCAAATCGGAACAGATGCGGCGGAGGATGAGGTTCACCGATTCGAGTGAAAGTTCGCAACCTAGGGCGTGACGGCGCAAGCGAAATGCGGTGAGTGTGGATGTGCCACCACCCAAGAACGGATCGAGGACTACGTCGCCTTCGTTTGAGGAGGCTAGGAGGATGCGTTCGAGCAGGGCGACGGGCTTCTGCGCCGGGTGCTTGCCGACGCGCTTCTCCTCGGCGGCGGGCGGATAAATTTCCCAGACGCTTTTCATTTGTTTGCCGGCGTTGTGCTGGCGCATGAGGGCGTAATTGAATTTGTGGCGGCTGCGCTTATTTTTTGCGGCCCAGATTAGCGTCTCCGTGGCGTGGGTGAAATAGCGGCAGCTTAGATTGGGTGGCGGATTGGGTTTGACCCAGGTGATGTCGTTCAGGAGTTTGAATTCCAGTTGCTGCATGGCGAAGCCTACGGAATGAATCACGTGGCTGGTGCCGCTGACCCAGATGGAGCCGTCCGGCTTGAGGACGCGCTGGCAGGCTGACAACCAGGCGCGATTGAATTCGTGATTGGCTTCGGCGCCGCGGGAACGGTCCCATTCGCCTTTATTGACGCTGACCATGCGGCCGGCGTGGCAGGTGATGCCGTTGTTGGAGAGGAAGTAGGGCGGGTCGGCGAAGATGAGGTCGACCGAGTCCGCGGGGATAGCGCGGAGAATTTCGAGGCAATCGCCCTGGAAGATTTTTATGTCGTGCTTTTTGTCCTCGAAGACGGGGGCGGGGAGCACGGCGTCGCTTGTGTTTGCGGGGGATGGGGAGGATTTGGGCATTTTGTTGGGCGCGTCTTTTCGAAGAGATCGGATCGTTGATCGGAAGGGTACGAGTGTCAAGAGAGGGATCTGGAGGCGGCAGCCGGCACAAAAGATAACGCCGAGGCGCAGAGAACGCGGAGAGTCACTAAGCTGGAGGGGACGAGCAATTTCAAATTTGAGATTTCGGATTGAAGAGCGGAAGGGGAAAAGCAACGTCACGAACCGCACCCTTAGAATCGAAGGGTGCGGCACCCGCGGGAAATTCGGGGAACCACTGGATTCTTCGCGCCGCAAAAGGCGCGGCCCTCAGAATGACAACAATTTTGTGTGCGCGGGTCTGCTCGCGAGCGGGCGGAGGCACAAAAACCAATAGGGGAAAGACCAAGACGAAGAGGGATCCTTCGACTGCGAGGCGGCTGCCCGCTGCGCGGACGAAAGAGAAAAGAGCCGCCTCTCCGCTCAGGATGACTCGGTCATTCGTTTGTGGGGGTGGGAGAGTTATACGCCACGCCGTGACGCGAAAGGCCAATGGCGGGGAGGGCCTGGTGGTAGATGACTTCAGCGGGCACGAAGACGTTGGCGCCTTCGCGCGAGTACGGCACGGCGACGGAGAGCGCGGTGCCTGCCGGATACGCGCGTCGGCTGCGGAAGCACAAGCCGGTGGGCGATACATTTTCGCACACCACGATTTCCTCGGTTTCGCCCGGAGCGTCCGGCGCGGCGGACACGCGGATGCACGCTTGCAGAATCGCGCGGACGCGGCCATTGCTGCGCGGGTGCGAAAATTTGTGCGCGGCGGATTTCTGCTGCGCGCGCGCGGAGTGCGACGGCGCCTCCTGCGCGGCGGGCTGCCAGAGCGTGGATGCGTTGCAGGTGTGGCACGCGCGCGCGACGATCTGGTGCAAATCGAATTCGCGCAGCTCGCGCTCATCGAGGTAGGCGAGTTCGCGGCTGTGGCAATGCACGCATTCCATCAGCAGGCGCGCCATGGCGAGATGCGCGGCGGCCAGTGGCGGGATGGTGATGTCCCAAAGTTTGGAACTCGGATCGGAGAGCGCCACGCCGTAGGCGAATCCTTCCGGGTGTCCGCCGAGTTGCGCGACGACGCGGGCTTCGGCTTCGCGAATTTCCGCGGGGGTGGAAGCGTCGCTATGTTCCGCGGCGGGCAAACGCAGGCGAAGCATCTGGCCAATGACGAGTTGCCGCTTGAGCACGAGTTCCGCGCCGCCGCGGCTGACGAGTTGCGTGCGCGCGGGTTCGGTGAATTCCTGACCGGACTGGTCGATACCGAAGGCTTCGAGACGAAGCGTCAAGCTGACGCGATCGCTGCTGCGAGTGTTGGTTGCGGACATTGAGTCCCCTGTGAGCTAAATCTGCGTAGCGTTCCGCGCCGGTCAGGCTTGTGTCGCCCCTACGGGGCTCAGTTATCCGGCTGACCTTTACCCCGGGCTCCCGCCCGGGGCTAAATTGTTCCGCCCCTTCGGGGCTTTCTGCAGGAGCGAAGCTCAGGTGCCTTGCAACGCCGGCGTCGGCGCTGCGGCGCGGCGCGAGGCGGCCAGCACTTCGAGCGCTGGGAACGAAGTCGAAGGCGTCGCCGCAACTTGCGGCCGCTGCACTCCCTGGCGCAAGGCCTGGTGGAACATCTCCAGCGCTTCGTTGGTGTTCGGAGGGCAGATGACGGTGGCCGTCAGCAGGCCGCTGCGAACCCAGGCTTGCCCGGTGCGCGGCACGCCGTCAATGCCGATGTAGGGCACGCTGAGCCAGCGCTTGCGATCCATTTCGGATGTCTGCTGCTGCTCGAACGCGCGGCGCGCACCCAGCGCCATGACGTCGTTCTGCCCGGCGACGAGATCGATGCGCGCTTTTTGGGAAGTGGTGAGGCGCAGCCAGGAAGTGACGACGCGATTGGCACTGGCTTCGGTCCACTGGCCCTTGAGCAGAGTGATTTGCACGTTGTCGGGCTTGGTCTCGTTCATGCCGAGGATGCGCTGTTGCGCGGCCGAGCTTTCGGAAGTGCCCTGGATGAACAGGATGGATCCGCCTTTGGGAAGCAGCGCGGCCATCTGGCGGCCCTGGATGCGGCCGATCTCTTTATGGTCTTTGCTCACGTTGAGGATCGGCACTTTGTAATTGAGGCGCAGCTCGGAAATATACGGCGCGGCGCGATTGATCACCGCCCACGCGATGCCGGAAGAAACTGCCGCGCGCGCCACCTGCGGAAGAGCGGTGCCACCCACCGGCTCGAGGGCAATCGCGTCAGGGCGACTCCCGGGAGCGGCTTGGATGGCTTTCAACAATTGCTGGCTTTGCGTAATGGAATCATTTTCGGCGAAGACAATTTCCACTTCCATGCCGAGCCGCTTCGCAGCGTCGCGGGCGGCGGCGGCCTGCTCGAGTTGCCAATCGTTGTCTTCAGTCATCAGTGAAACAAGAACACGGAGCGGCTTCATGGGAGCTCCCGTCGGGACCTCGAAGTGGTCCAACTCCACGATACGCCGGATAGTGACAAGAGACACGCGCAAGGTGGGGTGTGATGCCCTGAGAACAAATAGCCCATCGGTACCAGCGGAGGGTGTCTAAACCATTCGTAACGCTATAGCTAGCGTTTGGGGCGCGAGCGGCCGATGCAAGATTTCAGCGCGAGGCTATAGTCGCGGCTGCGGCGGCTTCACGGGACTCCACACGACAGCGCCGGTGCGTTTGACGGGACGGCGATAGATTTTGTCGCGATCCGCCATGTAGAGCCACTGCATGTCGGGGCCGCCGAACGCAAGACTGGTGGGTCCGGCGGGCTGCGGCTTATTGATGATGAGCGCGACGCGGCCGGGCTGATCGCAAACCTGCACGCCGAGTTTCGTCGTGACCCACAAGAAGCCGAGCGTATCGAGCGTCAGGCCGTCGCCGCCGCTGGCGGAAGAATCGTCGGGCGTTTCGAGACGATAGAACGGTTGGCCGTCGGCAAGGGAGCCATCGGGCTGAATCTGAAATGACCAGACCCATTTTGTTTGCGTATCCGAAACGA
>Ga0181538_10004861_pt1 | contig 12313 bp, 12 predicted proteins | sample PEATcosm2014_Bin_40_FD_119773 | JGI IMG/M metagenome (GOLD analysis project Ga0181538, IMG submission 119773) | Peatland microbial communities from MTU Mesocosm Facility, Houghton, MI, USA - PEATcosm2014_Bin23_30_metaG | ecosystem: Environmental > Terrestrial > Soil > Wetlands > Peat | place...
CAAGCTTTCAACCCAATTGGTGCGGTCACGGCAGCGTGGATCGGTACCACCTTCATTTTTTCCGGGATTGAGTTGACGCCCAAGCAAATTGCGGAGCAGCAAGCGCGTCATACCTACGAAGCGTACCTTCGTTCCGAAACGCTGCGTGTGGTGAAGCCCTACCTGGTGATCGGAGCGTTCGCTCTGGTCTGGGCGGTGCTCATTTGGCGAACGAAATTCCCATCCATTCAGGTCGAGCACGAAAACGAGTCCGGCGACCACGGAAATTTACTCGATCTCTTCCGCTATCGCCATTTTCTGCTCGCGGTTGTGGCGCAGTTTTTCTACGTGGGCGCGCAGGTGGGGACGTGGAGCTACTTCATTTCTTACGCTCAGGAATATGCTCATCTGCCGGAAAAGCGGGCGGGCCATTTGCTGATGGGCACGCTGGCTGCTTTTGGCGTGGGCCGTTTCGCATCCGCGTGGCTGATGCGTTTCGTCAAGCCGAGCAAGCTGATGGGCGCCTATTGCCTAGCCAATATTGTTCTTGTGTCGATTGGGTTGCTGAGGCCCGGCTGGGTAGGTCTATGGTGCGTGTTTCTGACCAGCTTTTTCATGTCGCTCATGTTTCCGACGATCTTTGCTCTTGGGCTGAAAGGCCTGGGACCGAACACTAAATTAGGCGGCTCGCTGCTCGTGATGGCAATCGTCGGCGGAGCTGCTCTGACGCCGCTAATGGGCCTCATCTCCGAGAAGGCCCACAATCTTGCGCTGGCGTATTCCGTGCCTTTGGTCGCCTACGTGGTGATCGCGCTCTATTCGTTCTGGGGCTCGCACGAAAGGCACGCAAGCGCTGTTGCGGGCTAGAGTAGGGCATTCAATCCCATGCCTGAGATCAATCATCGCAGCCAAACTCGCGTCGCCTCGCAAACGGGCACCCACCTTGCCGCTCGCCTGGGCCTGTTTGACGCGACGATGGTGGTGATGGGCGGCATTATCGGCTCTGGGATTTTCATCAATCCGTATGTCGTCGCGAAACTGGTCAACACGCCGGCATTGATCCTTGGCTCGTGGATCGCCGGCGGAGCGCTCGCGCTGGTGGGGGCGTTCGTCTACGCAGAGCTGGCGGACCGAATGCCCGAGGTCGGCGGGCAATACGCCTACCTTCGGGACGCATACCATCCGGCGGTTGGATTCCTCTATGGATGGGCGGAGCTGTTCGTAATCGGCGCGGGAGGGACTGCAGTAGTTGCCGTCACGTTCGCGAAATACTTTCGAGAACTAACGCAAACCAACATTCCCGAAAACCTGGTAGCGGCGAGCGCCGTGGCCCTGCTGATTTTCGTCAATTGCCTCGGCGTTCGCGCCGGAAGCGGAGTTCAGAGCCTGTTCATGGTGCTCCGCATACTCGGAGTGACGCTGGTCGTTGTTTGCGGAGCGTGGTTTATCTCGCGGCACGCCGGGCAAGGTCCCGCTTTGCGTCCCTTGCTCGACCGGCCAATTTCTTTTGACCTGCTGACGGTGTTCGGCGCCACGATGGTCCCGGTAATGTTCGCCTACGGCGGCTGGCAGACGGCGAACTTCATCGCCGGCGAGATCCGCGAGCCGCGAAAGAATCTTCCGCGCGCCCTGTTGCTGGGAGTGCTCGGCGTCATCGCGCTCTACGTCTCGGTGAATATCGTTTATGTCTGGGTGCTGGGCCCCGCCGGACTCGCCGCGACCACCACGCCTGCCTCGCAGGTGATGCGAAACGCGCTCGGAAGCTCCGGCGCCCGGCTGATCGACATCGCTATCGCGATCTCCACGCTGGGATTCTTGAGTCAGGCGATGCTTACGTATCCTCGCCTGTACTTTGCCATGGCCGAGGATCGCGTGCTGCCGCGCGCCTTTGCTTGGCTTGACCCACGGAGCCGGGCTCCGGTTCTCGCGATTGCGCTTCAGGGCGCCGTGACCATCGTTGTGATGCTCCTCGGAACCTTCGAACAGATTCTCAACTACGTGGTGGTAATGGACTGGCTGTTTTTCGGGTTGAGCGCCAGTTGCATCTTCGTATTACGCGCGCGTGAAAAGCGTCTGCCGGCAATCGGCGAAACGGAGACGGGCCGCCGTTATCGTGTGCCAGGACACCCGTGGACCACGGGATTATTCGTGGCTTTGGCGTGGTTAATTGTTGCCAACACGATATATAAACATCCCGGAAATTCCGGCATCGCTCTGTGTATCCTTTTTGCCGGGGTGCCCGTCTACTTCCTGTTGCAAAAGCTGGCCCACGGCCAGGCGAAGTGAGTCATGTTCGAATGAGTTCCCGGCGTGAAATTCGGTCCGTCTATATCGAGTGGGCGAAATTGCGCTCGAAGGCGCGGTTTAGCCTGTCCTCAAGCGACGTCATGCACTACCCGCTTCCGGAAATGCACGTTCGCGTTGAGGATTTGTCGCTTTCCCCTCCGAGCGGCTACGGCTACAGGCCGCTCCTGGAACGACTCGGCGCCAGAGCAAACGTGCCTGTCGATTCCGTGGTCCACGCACAGGGAACCTCCATGGCGAACCATCTTGCGATGGCGGCGCTGCTCGAACCCGGCGACGAGGTACTGCTCGAAGAGCCCGGCTACGAGGCCATCTTTTCCGCGGCTCAGTATCTTGGCGCCAGGATCCGGCGCTTTCCCCGGAAACTTGAGACGGGATTCCAGGTGGATCCCCGCGAAATCGAGCGGGCGATTTCGCCGCGAACCCGCATGATCGCCATCACGAACCTGCACAATCCGAGCGGCGTGCGCACACCCGATTCAGCGCTGAAGATGGTGGGGCAGATCGCGCGAAGCGTCGGCGCGCACGTGCTGGTGGACGAGGTTTATCTCGAGATGTGTTTTGACTCGCCGTGGCGATCGGCTTTTCATCTTGGGCCGAACTTCGTCGTCACGAGCAGTTTGACGAAAGCTTACGGACTTACCGCGTTGCGTTGCGGCTGGGTGTTCGCGGCGCCCGCGCTGGCCGAGCGCATGTGGAGACTCAATGACCTCTTCGGCGCAAATTCCCCATATCCGGTGGATCTATTGAGCGTGATGGCCCTGGATCAGTTGCCGCAAATCGCGGCACGTTCGAAGAAGCTGCTCGACACGAACCGCGGACTTTTGAAGGCTTTCCTCGATTCACGAACGGACCTCGTCGCAATCTGGCCCGAGGCGGGCACGATCGTGTTTCCGCAACTCACCACGGGTCATGCGGACGCCTTTTGCCAGCTCTTGATGGAAAGGTACGAGACGAGCGTCGTTCCTGGCCGCTTCTTCGATGCTCCTGAACATTTCCGGATCGGCGTCGGCGGGGACACCGAAAACGTCCGCGAGGCTTTGTCCCGCGTCGGGGCCGCGCTCGACGAGTTCGCCGCGAAGGCCTGAGACAAATTGGATACGAGTCGGATACCAACCGCACGGCCTCGCCGCGAAACCGCTATGAATGGCGGGGTTCCGCTTGTTCCTGAGGGCGCCGCGCCGCAGGCTTTCCTCGCAGAATGGTAACCAGCTCTTGTGCGGCCGCGGAGAGAGGGCGGTCCTGCCGGTACGCTAGAAAAAGATGCCGCTGAATGCGCATTTGCTTCAAGCGCAATTCGCGCAAATCGCCACGGGCAATCTCGCGCTCCACGCACATCCGCGGCACGATGGCCATACCTCTCTTCATCTCGACGAAGCGCTTGATACTCTCGATTGTCGGCAACTCGATGTCCATGCGCAGCGGGACATGATGTTTCGCAAACATCTGCACCACGCGCTGGCGGTAGGGCGATTCGACGATATGGGCGACGAAGTTCTCCTCGCCAAGCTCAGTGATGTCGACTTCCCGCCGCTTCGCCAGCCGGTGGCCCGGCCACGCCACCAGCACCAGAGAATCACGAAGGAATTCCGCAGTTCCGAGTTCGCGCTCCTCGGGGATATACGAGATCACGCCAAGGTCAAGCTGGTGGTTGAGTAGTTCGCGAGGTATGTCCCGGGAAAAAACGCGATGGACTCGAATGCGGATGCCCGGGTGGAGTCTTCGGTAGCGGTCGAGCGCCGGTAACAAGGCGTGAATCGAGCTTTCATTCGCTCCGATCTCGATCTCGCCGCGCTCGAGGCCGTGCAACTCCTTGATTCCTTTGCGGATTTCCTCTTTGAGATTCAGCATTCGCTCGGCGTATTCGAGCAGCAGGACGCCGGCATCCGTCAGATTTCGCGCTCCGGAGCCGCGGACAAACAGGGGCTGCCCGACCCATTCCTCGAGCTTTCGCACCGAAATGCTCACAGCTGGCTGCGTGCGGTAGAGCTTCTCGGCCGCCCGGGAAAAACTGTGTTCGCGAGCCACGGTTTGAAACACGTGAAGCGACGCCAGATCCATGAATCCTCCCGTCAAAAGCGTATCTTACTGCATAAGTGTGATTTATTCTGCATGCAACAATTATAAATTGGACTATTTACAGTATCCGCGTTCCACTGTATATGGCTGAAGGAGTATCCATGGACAGGGTCCACATTTTCGACACGACGCTTCGCGATGGCGAGCAATCGCCGGGCTTCTCGATGAATCGGGAAGAGAAGCTGCGCCTGGCGCGCCAACTCGAACAGCTGGGAGTGGACATCATCGAGGCGGGTTTCCCGATTGCCTCGCCCGGCGACCTTGAGGCGGTTCGAGCGGTGGCGAGCGAGATCAAAGATTGCCGCGTTGCTGCTCTTGCCCGCGCACGGCAGGACGATGTCGATGCCGCTCTCCGCGGACTCGAGCCCGCCGCAAAACCCCGGCTGCACATTTTCCTGGCCACGTCCGACTTGCACTTGAAGCACAAGCTTCGTATTTCGCGATCGGAGGCGCTGGCCCAAGTGGCTGAAATGGTGCGCTTCGGCGCCGAGCACTGCGAAGAAGTGGAGTTTTCGGCGGAGGACGCAAGCCGCAGCGACATCGACTTCCTCTGCCAAGTGGCTCTCGCTGCCGCGGAAGCAGGCGCGACAATCATCAATTTGCCGGATACGGTGGGTTACTCGACGCCCGAGGAATACGGCGAGTTTTTCCGTCGAGTGCGCGCGCATCTTCACGCGTACCCGAAAGTGGTTCTGAGCGCGCATTGCCACAATGATCTTGGCCTTGCGGTGGCGAACTCGCTCGCTGCGATCGACGCGGGCGCGCGGCAAGTGGAGTGCACCATCAACGGAATCGGCGAGCGCGCCGGCAATGCCTCGCTGGAAGAGATCGTCGTCGCTTTGCATGTGCGGCAAGTGCGGTACGACGCCAGCACCAGCGTCACTCTCGACAAGATTTATGCCACCAGCCGGCTGCTCACGACGATCACCGGAGTTTCAGTGCCGCCTAACAAGGCGGTGGTGGGGGCCAATGCCTTCGCCCACGAAGCGGGCATTCACCAGGACGGGATTCTGAAGAATCCACTGACCTACGAGATTATCGTTCCCGAAAAGGTAGGGGTTCCCTCGAGGCAACTGGTACTGGGCAAGCATTCAGGACGCAATGCTTTGCGGGCGCGCCTGGAAGAACTTGGCTACGAAACCACCGACGCGGAGCTTGCCGAATGCTACACGGCGGCCATCGCGCGCGCGGACGCCGCCAAGCAATTGACCGACCGCGATCTCCTCGCCATCATCCATCAGGTGCGCCGCGGAACCCATTCGTCCGCCTCGCGTGAATCCAGCGCCGCAACCGCCATTTGAGAGAATTCCGGTGACAGAAAGAAACGGCCCGCTATGACGGCAGTGCGGAAGTCCATCGCGGTCTTGCACGGGGACGGCATCGGTCCCGAAGTCACGCGCGCCGCCGTGCTGTTATTGGGAGACTGTGCGGCTGCGTTCGGGCATCAATTTGAGTTCCGAGAACTGCCTTTCGGGGGCGCTGCGATCGACCGCACCGGCGAACCGCTGCCGGCCGAAACACTCGCCGGGTGCCGCTCGGCGGATGCCGTTCTGCTCGGCGCCATCGGCGGTCCGAAGTGGGACTCTCTTCCTCTCGAAAAACGCCCCGAAAGCGGTCTTCTGGGCCTTCGAAAAGCTCTCGGCCTTTACATTAATTTGCGCCCGATTCGACTGTCGAACTCTTTGAGATCGATCTCGCCACTGAAGCCCGACCGGCTAGTGGACTGCGACTTTGAAATTGTCCGCGAGCTTGCCGGCGACATTTATTTCGGCGAACACGAAATCCGCGGGCAAGGCCATAACGCGAGCGCTCGCGACGTGGCCTCCTACACAGCGCCTGAAGTCGAGCGCGTCGCGCGGTTCGCATTTGAACGCGCCGCGGCGCGCAACCGGCGCGTCACGAGCGTGGACAAAGCGAACGTGCTCGCCACTTCGGCTCTCTGGCGCCAGACCGTCACCGCTGTTTCTCGCGACTTTCCCGGCGTCACGCTCGAGCACCTTTACGTCGACAATGCCGCCATGCAAATCATGCTGCGCCCCAAGCAGTTCGACGTGATTCTCACATCGAATATGTTTGGAGACATCCTGAGCGACGAAGCTGCCGCGATTACAGGCTCGATTGGGTTGATTCCGTCGATGAGCTGCGGCAAAGAAGGCGAGCCGGCCCTATACGAGCCGATTCATGGCTCGGCGCCTTCACTTGCCGGCAAAGACGTCGCGTGCCCGCTGGGCGCAATTTTCTCTGCGAGCCTGATGCTTCGCGAGTCGTTCGGCCTGGAGATAGAGGCGCAGTGGATCGAAACGGCGGTCGACCGGGTGCTGGAGCACGGTTATCGCACGGTGGATATCGCCGAACAGGGAGCTCGCTCGGTTCCTTGTTCTGAATTCACGGAGCAAATCCGCGGCGAGATGAGCGACGTGCTCGTGCATCACGAACGATACGGCTGGGGCGTGTAGGTTCCGAAACGGCCTGGGGCGAGCTACTTGTTGGACGTGATGAGGACCCTAGATTTTCCTTAGCACCAGGCAACTGGCGATCATGTCGTGCAGTGCCTGCTTCCTGTCGGTGAATCCCGCGCAGATACAGTCAACCATGAAGTAGAGCCCGCCGAAGCCCGGCACGTGTCCCAGGAATCGGCCCCCAAGATAGCGGCCGCACGCGCGGCCAAACGTCACTCGGCGTCCCTCCAAGTCCGTGACGTAGAGCCCGAGAGCCTTTTTCCCCAGCGTTCCCTGCAACGAGGAACTCTCCATGAGCGAGTAATACAGCCAACCGCCGACGATGGAGACTGCGACGATGGCTAGGATGAAACCGACACCGAGCAACGCAAAAATCGCGCCGGGATTGTCGCCGGGCCGGATATTTTGGAACGCACCGGAAATGCCCATGCCTGCCGCAATAAAAACTGCGATAAACACGATCGGAACACCCAGCAGCAGTCCGTCGATGATGGCCGCGATAAAGCGGAGCCAGAAACCCGCATAGGCCGCGCCCGCCACGGGCGGCGCGTAAATCGACGCTATCGGCGCAGCCGGCGTGACGCCAGGCGCCGCAGTCCCCGAATAAGTCGGAGCGCCGCCTGAAGCGGTCGGGATGCCCGGCTGCGACGCGCTCATTGGTTGGCCGCATGCGCCACAGAACGCCGCTCCATCCGCTACCGCAGTTCCACATTTCGAGCAGTACATGATTTTTCCTTCAGCCGCGCGCCCCGCGCGACTAGACCTTTCGTATCACCAGGCAGCCCGCGATGATGTCGTGGAGCGCTTGTTTTCGCTCTGTGAACCCCGCCATGATGAAGCCGATAAACAGGGTCAGCACGGAGATGATCTTTGCGAAGTAGCGCCCGCAAGCTCGCCCGAAACTGATTCGGCGGCCCTGGAGATCAGTGACCTCGAGTCCAAGCGCTTTCTTGCCCAGCGTCGCCTGCCAAGAGGAGCTCTCAAGGAACGCATAGTAGAGCCACTGCAGGACGAACCGGATTAGCGCGATTCGCCCAATAGCCCCAACGAACGGCATCCATTCTCCCTGATTCATCGGCGGGCGCCCCTGCGCGAAAATGCCAGATCCCACCGAAGCTGCGAAGGGCAGCGTGATGATGAAGCCCACAAAGCCGAGCACGATCGCGTCAATGATGAGAGCCACGAAGCGGAGCCAAAATCCCGCGTACTGCACCGTGGGTCGCACGGCCGCACCGGACACCCCTGGCGCGACGGGAACTCCCCCGGTCGGCTGCCCGCACGCACTGCAAAACGTTGCGTTGTCGAGTACATTGGCGCCGCACTTTGAGCAGAACATCGCGCCTCCTGTCTAACCGGACCCACACCGGGATCGATCGAGAAACTTGGCTGCGCATCCTACTTGAGTGGAAACAAGCGGGTCAACATGCAAATCGAGATTGACACCCAGTGTTTCCCGCCGCACTTGTCCGGCCCCGGCGTGCTCACGTAGACTTCTGCTTGAAGATACGTGGGAGGAACGATGAAGGTTCATTTCACCAAAGCGGCGCGATTCTTTTCTGCCGTGGTTTTTGCCACCGCCTTGTTCGCATCGGGGTACATCGCCGGCCAAAACAGGTTCGGCCAGCCGAAAACGATCGTTCATCTCGTCGAGATCAAGTGGAATCCGGGCGTCACCGATGCGCAGAAGCAGGACGTGATTGCCGGAATCAGGGATATGGCCGCGAAGATTCCGGGAATCAGAAACGTGTGGCTGAAGGCCGACCGGCTCGAGCCGCGCGATTTCAGTTGGGCATACGCGATCGAATTTCGCGACCGCGACGCAGCCGATACGTATGCGGAAAGCGCGCTTCACGAAGCCTGGGAGAAGCGCTACGTCCCACTGCGTTTCACCAGCATCTCGATCCAGGTGACGAACCCCTAGGTTCTCGCGTCAGTGGGCGGCGCGCTGGCGCTGCAGTTCGGCCCGGAAGCTTTGCTCGCTGTCCGCGAGGTATTCCTGGTAACCCGCGGGATCGATGAAGGGATTCGGCGTCGCGCCCTTTGCGAGGGCTTCGCGTTTATCGGTTAGATTGAAGAAAGAACCGTGCGGGCCGAGGAAAACGTCGCACGGCAGAGCCTTCAACACGGCAAACGATTTTTCGTAGTCGGCGGCGATCCCCGGATAGCTCTCCTTTCCCGTCAGTCGATATCCCTGTAGCACGCTCAGGCTGCCGACGAACACGACATGGTATTCCTTGCCGTCTTCCGTGACGATGGTTGACCAGCTCGTGCAGCCGCGCGTGTGCCCGGCGGTGCGATGGGCCGTCATCGTCGTGCCGCCCAGACTTACGGTGTCGCCATCGTGAATCACGCGATCCGGCTTCACCGGAGGAAAACCGGTCTTCACGAAGAAGTCTCCGCGGCCGCCTCCGGCGAGCACCGCCGCGTCGCCTTCCATCGCGACGAACTGCGCGCCGGTGCGCTTCTTAAGTTCCGCCAGGCCTCCGGCGTGATCGTAATGCGCATGGCTATTGAGGAGGAACTTCACGTCCTCAAGCCTGAAACCGAGCTTGCGAATGTTGCCCTCGATTTGCGGAGCAGTTTCCGCGAAACCGCCATCGAGAAGAATGGTTCCTGAAGGCGTCACAATCAAGAATGAGGTGATATCGCTGGCTCCGACGTAGTAGATGTTCCCGATGATCCGAAACGGCGCCACCGGCTGATTTTCGCTGCGGGATTGCGGATCGGCCTGCCCGTGAACCAGCGCCGGCATCGCGAGCAAAACCGCGAGTCCCAAGCCAAATCTTCGGCAGGTGGAATTGCGGCTCTTGCTCACTTGCTGCTTGCCTTCTGGAACGATTCGCGGATTCCATCGAGCCCGAGCCTTTTCTTGATGCCACTATCAAACGCGCCGTCGGACAGAATGCGCCGCATGAATGCGCTGATTTTTGCTTCCCGCGTGACCAGGTAACGCGCGCGCGGCGGCGTATCCTCAATCGCGCGCAAAATGACGCGCGCGCAATCTTCCGGCGTGTCTGGCGCGGCCTTCGTCGCCTTCGTCCAACTGCTGCGAAATCCCTCGTAGACCGCTCGGTACGGACTTTGCTCGGCTCCCTTCACGTAGGCCGTGGAAAGCTCCTCGGCATTTCGGCTCATGTTTGTAGGGATTACGCCCGGCTCGATGAGAACCACGTGGATACCGAAGGGATAGAGCTCGAGCCGTATCGCGTCGCTAATGGCCTCGAGCGCGTGCTTGCTCGAGCTGTACGGCCCCATGATCGGTATTGCCACTTTGCCTGCAATCGAACTCATATTGATGATGCGGCCGCTGCGTCGCCGCCGCATTTCAGGCAACACGCGCTGTGTGGTGCGCAGGACGCCGAATATGTTCGTTTCATACTGCTTGCGCAGGTCGGCGAGCGTGATTTCTTCCATCACGGCCGCAATGGCGATACCGGCGTTGTTCACCAGGATCTCGACAGGGCCGGCGCGTCGCTCGATTTCCGCCACGGCGTTGTTCACTGACGCGTCGTCGCAGACGTCGAGTTCGAGCGTCTCCAGAGGCAGTTTGCGGTCGCTCGCGAGTTGATCGAGCGCGGCGCGCCGCTCCGCGTTGCGTCCGCCGGCGAAAACCCGGTAACCATGTTCCGCAAGCAGCACCGCCGCCGCCCGCCCGAGGCCATCCGTCCCGCCGGTGACCAGCACGCGGCTCGGGTTCTTCTCAGTCGTCATTGGCCTTCGACCTTCCTCCCGCCCTCGGACCAAAGCGGGACGCAGCTATAATATCCTGTTGTAATTAGAGCTAGGCGTACAGGTCTAGCACCGGTCAGCCTAAAGCAAAAGAGGAATAGAGATGGTGCAGGCGGCAAACTAGAATCGTGATGAGGTGAACCGATGATCAAGAAAGTGAAGGGTGGCTACAAGGTGCTGTCGGAAAAGACAGGCAAGAACCTGGGCGGTCCATACAAAACGAAAGAAGAAGCGGAAAAGCGCCTGCGCCAAGTGGAATTCTTCAAGCACAACAAGGGCTAGCGAGGGGGTCAGCGAAGGGTTAGCGCTCCGGATCTTACTCCGGTCGGATTTGGACAAGCTCGTCGTTCTGGGGCGGCGTGACTCCCGGATACCACCGGGAAGGCTGGACGGGGCGAGCCCCCACGCGATTCACAAAACGGCCCACGTTCAACGAGCCCCCGATGAAATGGCCGATCTTCAGAGGGCCTGCAAACTTGATATCCCTCACCCAATGCAGGCCGGTGCTAATCGCGCATCCGCACTGCGAGCAGTCCGGTGTGCCGCCGAAGACGCAGGGCTCGACGCGGCTCTTAAGGTCCGCTGAGTAGTTGACCGACATTTTCGCGAACACGCAATCGGCGGGATTCTCCGGCGGGCGAAGGAATGCCTGAGCCAGACCTTCCCGGAACAACAGCTTGGGATAGCGCGTCGCCAACTCCGGCAACTGTCGCGCCACTTCCGCGCGGTCGTCGGGAGTCAAGGTTTCCACGCTCTGCTCGCCGATTTGCGGTGTGTACACGCTCACCCAAATGCGATTCACTTCGCTGCGTTCGCTCCAGAAGGCGACATATTCTTCGAGATAACCAGGGCGCGCGAGCATCGGGCGCGTAATCACCCAATGAATGTTCACTTCGCGCCCCGCGATGTTTTGTAGGATGCGCTCGTACGTGGCGGGCTTGCGGCGAATGTCGTGATCTGCCGGGAGTCCGTCCACAGAAACGGCTACGCGGACGCGCGGAATCTTCATCCATTCCGCCGGAATGGGAATCACGGCGCTTGTTACGACCAGTGTGAAAACCCCGGTCTCGCCAAGCGCGGGAAGAATTCGGCTCAACTCGCGATGCCGAACCAGCGGCTCGCCACCCACCAGGGAGACGTGCATCGGTTTGTGCTGGCGCACCAGATCGAGGACGCCGTTTACCAGCGCGTCGCCCCGGAAGTCGCTGAGCTGACTCAAAGTGACCCCGCCGCCCAGATGCGTGTCGCCATACGCGTAGCATCCCGGACAGCTTAGCGGACATTCGCGGGTGATTTCGATCGAGAGCAGGGGAACGCGGCCCGTGAGGATTCTGCCCCAGGCAGTGAAAATCTCCCGGGACGTGAGACTCGGATTAGGGGCGGCCGCAGCCATAGGCTAGTTATGATGCTAAGGCACAGCAAACGGTTCTTGCCGCTCTTGGAGAATGTAGCATCGGATGGTCCCCGAGTCGAGGAGATGTGGCGTATCTCTAATGCGACGGTGAGGTTTGCAGGTATTCCACCAGCACATCGGTCATCGCGCGCATGCCGATCGGAATCGAGGAATCATCGGCCCTGAAATTCGGCGCGTGATTGACGCCCGAAGTGGTGCCGGGCTTCTGCGTTCCCAACTCGAAGAAAAATGCGGGCGCCACCTGGGAGAAATACGCGAAGTCGTCGCTCGCCATCACCGGCAGCGACTCGTGGACATTGGCCGGCCCGACAGCGCGTTCGACGGCCGGAAGCATCCGCTTCACAAGCGC
>Ga0181538_10004867_pt1 | contig 12305 bp, 12 predicted proteins | sample PEATcosm2014_Bin_40_FD_119773 | JGI IMG/M metagenome (GOLD analysis project Ga0181538, IMG submission 119773) | Peatland microbial communities from MTU Mesocosm Facility, Houghton, MI, USA - PEATcosm2014_Bin23_30_metaG | ecosystem: Environmental > Terrestrial > Soil > Wetlands > Peat | place...
GCGTCACGATTTTCGAAAAAACCCCGATTTTAGAGGGGTTTTCCAATTTCAACGATCAATCTACCGATGTCGATCCAGGTATCCAGTTGAGCCTGTTCGACTTGTAATGGGACACCACTGATTGGGAACGACTACGCGCCGGGGGTGAAGCATGAGTCTGTCGCAAGAAATGCATGTAAAATCTCTCAGAAAGAAAGCCAAACGAGGCTTTCGCGGATACCCCGTGGCGACCATCGCCTACTACGGTCCGGACGATAAGCGGGCCTCAAAGGTGGCCGTGGGAATTCTTGAGGAAGAAGACGGGGCGGTCACAGCGATGGAACGCTGGTTTTCGGACGACGGTGACGTGCGGGCGGATGATTCCATCCTACAGGCAATCCTGGAATTCATTAAGGATCGGGGCGTGCAATCTGTTGTCATGGCTGACCGGATTATCGGATGTCCTCACGAGGAAGGCAAGGACTACCCCGAGGGTGAGAAGTGTCCCCGGTGCCCCTTCTGGGCCACGCGCGACCGGTGGTCGGGCGAGGTCATCCAATAAGCGACATGTATGTACGGAGCGTGACAAACCTGTACCCACGCGTCTTGAGCTCAGGAATGAGCCTCGAAAGCAATTCGACCGACTGCGGCAACTCATGAAATACCAGGATGTGCTGTTGAACACCCTGTCGCTCACGCTGGGCGATGTTGCGCAAAACGTAGTCATAGTCTGACGGCTTGGGGCACTTCGCCAGGCTGCGGCCCGCGCAGAAGTAATCCTCGGAGTCCACGTCGCGCCTTGCCGGGGGCACGTCTCTGGACCTTGTCATGACGTGGTAGCCGCGCGCTTCGATCTTCTCCTCAAGCTCAGGCCAGATGGTCCAGTCGGGAGGACGGAGGTAAGAGGGTTTGACTCCGGTAATGCTCTGGATGACAGTCGATGCCTTATCAATGTCGTTCAGCACCCAATCCTCGCCGTAGCGTTTCACCATGATGCGAAAATCGCCGTGGCCGAAAGTGTGATTCTCGATCTCATGGCCGCGCCGGTGTTCTTCCTCCGCGGCCTCGCGGCAAACTCCACCGTCGTCCTGGCGGCACTTGGCGTCGGCGTTTTTCGAGAGCCTCCAACCCATCACAAAGAACGTAGCCTTTACGTTTTGCTGATCGAGTAACTTGAGCAAGCTCTTTGAGGAAAGCCCCTTCCCCGTGCTGGTACCCATAAGCACAAACGGTTTGGGACCGTCATCGAAGGTCAGAGCAATAAGCTTGGAAGCCTGCGGCGCGCTGGCGCGCCCTCCAGGCTCAATTGCGGTCAGGGGAGCTGTTACAGGAACGGACGTGCTGACTACAACGATCAAAAGCATCAAAAGTTTGGTCGTCAGTGACATGGCTTTTCATTATGCACCTGCTCTCCCGGCATAGGCCAGCGATGCGTGCCATCCACTCGAAAAAAAGTGAGGCGGGGGGAATACGTGATTCCCGCCGCCTCCCGAGCAATTGAGAGGGAATCAGATTATTGCCTTGCGCCGCAATAACTCTTTCCCATCGTTTATCACAACCGCACAAATAAAGGCCTAAAAGCAATTCCCGCAGTATTATACTGACCACACTCGTGTTCACACGTGGGAGGGGTTGCGGCCAATGAAGAATGAACTGTCCCGCAGACTTGTGATCCTGTCCGGACCGTCTTGCGTCGGCAAGAGTCCTTTGGACAAGGCCATGGCCAGATTCTATCCGGAGTTGCGCCAAACTTTGAGGAAGCTGGTACTTTACAACAGCCGCTCGCCACGGCCTGGTGAACTCGACGGCGCCGACTATCATTTCCGAACTCGGAGTCAAATTGAGGGATTGCGCGCGCAAAGCCGCTATGCCGTGTTGGACGTAAGGGGCGATCTGCAAGCGTTGGATATCGAAGAGTTTCAGGCCCTGCTGGAGGAAAGCTGTGCTTTCTTCGAAGGAAATCCTTTCGTCGCCCGAGTGCTCCAGACTCATCCCAAATTAGCTGGAATCGATCGGCTGGCCGTCTTTCTCTCGCCTCTATCGAAAGAAGAGATCGTCTATCTTAAGGACACAGAGCGCAATGTTTTCCTTCCGGATTTAGTCACGGACTTTATGAGGCGCAAACTGCTCCGGCGCACTCATCGACAGAAGCTCGAGCTTTCGGCAAAGGACCTCGAGAACATTGAAAGACGCGCCTCCAGCGCATACGGTGAACTGAGGGAGGCCTGGCATTTCGATTATGTGATTCCGAACCACGACGGCGAAGACAGCGACAATTGGGAGGCCTTTTATTACCCGATCGGCGATGCGCGAAAGGCGCTGAGTTCTTTCGTGGCGCTTTTGGAGGGCGGGAGGCCACCCGCTGTCGAGAAATGGGAAGAGAACTTGATTCCGTGAGCGGTCGCCCATGCCCGCCGCCCAACGGGCAACCAGAAAACATGAGGGAGTTGCCGTTCCTGTCAGGGCCTGGTAGCGCGGACCCCCGGTGTTGGGGTCCGCGGTTCTTCCGCGGAACCACAGACAATCCGCGGACCCCAACACCGGGGGTCCGCGCTACCCAGTGCGTCTATTCTCAGAGCACTCACTCATGCCGCTCGCCGCACCCGGAACCCAGGAAATGTCATTCCGAGCGGGGCGAGGGATCTTGCTCTGCGTCGAGCGTTTCACTGAACAAGGAACACGGCGAGATTCCTCGTTCCGCTCGGGCTGACAGGTAATTTCAAAGAGGAGTCCGAGAATTGCGGCTCCTCGCTTCGCTCGGAATGACATGGCCTTGCGAATTCTTCACGGCTTCAAAGGTTGTGCGGAACTATCGTGCGGAAGATACTGCGGTGCTTGGCCAAGTCACACGGCCAGCGTCAGGAACTCGATGGTCCCCTGCTCTTTCCCGTCCCAAGCTGCAAAATACAATTCGAGCTTGAGTTTGGGGAAATCCTTTCGGAGAGTCTGTCCTACTCTCCGTAGATCCTCTTCCTGCCGCTCGCGGGGCACCGAGGAAGAGTGAAGATGCACGGGAAGACTCTTATACCAGGCGCAGTCCTCGTGCTGGATAAGGATCAGCTGTTCGATCTCATGGTTGTCGACGAAGAATCGGAACCATCTCCAGCTTGCCCAGGAAAACTTAGGCAGGTACTCGACGAGGGTCAGACTTTGGGGGCCTCCGGGAATAACGATCAGGTCATAGTTGCCGTCCAGCCCCAGATCACGGTTCAAGAACTCCTGGAAGGCCGCCTGGAAGCGATGATCGCCGCAATGCACCACCAGGGCTCGAGGAGACTCGCTCTGAAGCTTGGACTCGGCCTGATAAGAAGGCATGCCTAACCCCCGAGTTGGGGGCGACCGTTGTGGCCGCCCGCGGGCGCCCCCGAGGGGCACCCCTACCGATAGTCGCTAGGTTTTGTTCTCTGCGGCGCTCGCCTCAGCTTGTTGTGCTATTGCCTTGGGCCCGGCAGCCTGCGGCTCTTTATGCGCTGGAAGTTTGCCCGCTGCCTCGTGGGTTACGCCCAACTGCGCTAGGACAGTGGGCACGTCAAGGCCCAACGCCTGCAGCTGTTGGAGCAGGCTGAACACCAATGCAGGTCCCGTCTGGGCAATGCGGCCGATTCCTCCCGTCCCATCACCGCCGTCGCCATTGCCTTGTTCAATAACAACCACCTTGTCGATATTTCCAAGCGGCGCCGCCACTGCGCCAAAAATGCTCGCCGAAGCCTGAAGAACCGCCGGTATCTTCTCGAGAATCGTTTGGAGCTTGGCCGCTTCGTTAAACTCCTTCCATGCTTCCGCCTTCTTCAGGATGGCTGTGGCCTCGGCGACGCCCTGTGCCTCAATGGCTCGTGCTTGCGCCAAACCGATCGCCTCCACTTTGGCGGCCTCGGCGCGTCCTTGAGCTTCGATGGCTGCGGCCTGACCCAGACCTTCCTGGCGGAACTTCTCCTGCGCCGCTTCCGCCATCGCGATCTGGGCGGCCTTACTGCCCTCAGCCTCGAGAATGGCCGCCTGCTTCTTGGCTTCAGCGCGCAAAATGGCGGCCTGCCGGTCGGCCTCCGCGGCCTTGATGACCGTAGCTTCGAGTTCTCGCTGCTTGCGCAAAACTTCCTGTTCCTGGACGGCGATCTGCTCCTGGGTGCGCACTCTCTCCACGCGCACTTCTTCCACCACCACAGCCTGCTTGGCCTTGGCTTCTGAGAGCGGGCCGGCCTGCGCGGCCGTGGCCTTTTGCGTTTCCACTTCGGCCAGGAACTGGGCCTGCCTTACCTGAAAGTCACGCTGCGCCGCGGCAATGTTAGCGTCCGCGTCGAACTTCGCCTTCTCTCCTTCCTGCATGGCCAGTGCGGACTTAATCTTTGTCTCGCGCGTGGCCTCGGCTTCGCCGATGGTCCCATCGCGTTTCACTTCCGCCGTCCGCTTCTTGCCCAAGGCGTCCAGGTAGCCTTCTTCGTCGGATATGTCCTGGATAGTGAGTACGTCGACACCGATGCCCATCCTCTCCAGATCCGCTGCGGCCTCCGAGGTCAGTTTCTGGGCGAAACTCTGGCGGTCGCTATTGACCTCTTCCACGGTCAGCGTGCCGAGGATCGATCGCAGGTGGCCCTCCAGCGTCTGGAAGATCACTCGCTGGATCTCTTCGTGTGACATGCCGAGGAAGCGCTCGGCAGCAGCACTCAGGGACAAGTCATCGCTTTTGATCTTAACGTTGGCTACCGCTTTCACGGAGATGGGCACGCCTTGCTTGGTATAAGCCCGCTTGATCTCGAGCGGAATCGTGAATACGTTTAACGAGAGGTAGTCCACCTGCTCGAGGAGCGGGTAGCGAAACGCCGCTCCGCCCTTAATCATGCGGTAGCCCACGATTTTCCCGTCGCTCAACTTTCGTTTGCGACCGCTGAACACCGCCACAGCGTTGGGCGGCACTTTCAGGTAGTTCCGGCTGAAAAGCGCCATGGCCACTATCAGGGCCAATAGCACGCACATCACAATGATCGGAACGAAAAACTGCGTAATCATGCTCATGACATCCCCCGGACGTGAAAATGGAAAATAGAAACTGGCGTTCACATGGAACTGGTTTGCCACGGATCTAGAGCACCGAGGCCTTCACCTTACATTTTCGATTTTCCAGTTTCCATTTTCCAATTTCTAATTCCAGTTTCCGCCTTCTGGTCACTCTGCTCGCCGGACCACCACCGTTTCACCCAGCACGGCTTCTATCTTAACTACGGTATTGACGGGAATTGGTTCCCCATCCTGGGACTGGGCAATCTTGTCCACCACGCTCTCACCCATTCTGCATCGGACTTGTCCGACGCCGGCTTTTGGAATGCTCACGCTGACTTGTGCCGTATTCCCCGCCAGATCGCTCACGCGCACTTCGCTCGACGCCTGTTGGCTGTAGAGGAAACTCGCGAAAAGGTAAATGATGGTGCCAAAGACCAGGCCGCCGGCCACACCCATCGCCGTGCTCACCTCGATGCTGTGGCCTAAATGGATACCAATGGCCCCAAAGCCGCCAAACGCCGTCACGAAGACACTGAGAATGCGAGAGCTGAAGATGCTGACACCTGCGCCCCCGTGCACGTCGCCGTGAAAATCGGCATCGTGGCCTGCTAAGTCGCCATGGTCGAATAATTCCCCGGAGAGAAAACTCACAACCAGGACAAGGAAGCCAATGGAAGCGATGCCCAGAAATACGGCAAACGCTGAAAATCCGGCAATGAGCAGCATAGAATGGCCTCGCAGAGTTGAGGGAGTGTAGTGACTTTCTGGCACTCCCACAACAGGTGCTCTTAACAGTCACGCCTACTCTAGAGCCCAGCCCACTCGAAGTCAAGTCAGACAGCCGCTCCCTCTTGCGGCGTACGCGTAGCGAAGGCCTCGCCGAGCCGGACCCCCCTGCTGACCTTGCAGTGTGGGATCAGCGCTGTTGCTAGATCAGGAACTACGTAGGCAAGGTTTTGCGTCCTAAAAGGGAGCTGAAGAAAAGAAAGCAAAGTGAGCAAAAGGGAACAGACACATTGTCCATGCCGTGGTCAAATGCTTCGCACTACCCTGCTAGTCTTGCCAAATAGCCCAAATGCGGGGCCCCGTTATCATCGGGGCCCCATTCTCGTTCGAGGCCCTTTTTCCAGGAATGCGCGCCTCCGCAATCCCGCTATCACGACCCGCAATGTAGGGGGATGGCTTGCCGTCCCCGGAGGGTTACTAGGCCGACGGGGGTAGGCCAAGCCCCACACCTAAGCCATCTCGGCGCATCCAGGTGCGGCTAAAAGGGGCATGGCTACGCGCCGCCTCGATCTTCAGTTGCCGTTATCGATGGATTGGGGACTGCTTGGGGTACTGTCCTGGTTTGATCGTAGCGCTGGCCTTCAGGCCAGCATTTGCCGACCTTTCGCTCTGCTCAGGGCAGGCTCTAAAGGTCGGCGCTACGACCAAACTAGGACATCACCCTACCTCGCGATCTCTTGACACAGCCCTTGAAAAGTGATGGGATAAGAGCCCTCGCACAAGGACCCGAAGCCGAGAGGCGAAAGCCCAACGTCGTGCCACACATCGTGCGTTCGGTAAACGCCGCGACTCCGTCCCCTTGAGGGGGCTGGAAACTTGGCAGCATGGGAGCCACTCACAACTGCTTAATCCGTCATTCGTTTCAAGGAGCCAATAAACCATGAAGGGTAAATCTGAGGTACTGGAAGTTCTGGCCGGAGCGCTGACCGAGGAACTCGGGGCCGCGGTTCAATACATCCTGCACGCCGAGATGTGCGATAACTGGGGCTATAAAGCACTGGGCGGCTTCACGAAGAAGCGCGCCATCGAAGAGATGAAACACGCGGAAAAGTTGATTGAACGCATTCTCTTCCTCGAGGGCACGCCCGACGTGCAGACGTTTCCGAAAATCGAAGCGGGTAAGGGCGTGCCGGATCAATTCACGATTGATCTCAAAGGTGAGCATACGGCCATCGTAAACTACAACAAGGGATACGCCATCTGCACTAAGGCCGGAGACCAGGGCAGCGCCGACCTTCTGCTGTCGAACTTGCACGACGAAGAACGGCACGTCGATTATCTCGAAACTCAACTCGGCCTGATCAAGGAACTTGGCCTGACAGATTACCTGGCCCGGCAACTGGGCGAATGAGACCGCTCCTCTCTCTCGCCGCTGATCGATGTCATTCCGAGCGCAGCGAGGAATCCTGCTCTGGACTTTGCTTGTCGGTTCGCTCGAGGCAGTGCGAGATTCCTCGCTTCGCTCGGAATGACAGGAGATGGGGCGGGATGACGCAGGCCGATGAATGACGGTCAGACTGTTGGCGAGAGCTTACGATTGGGATCGACCCAAAGCCAAGCCAGCGCTCCGGTGGCGCAGAGGAGGCCGGCCACTCCAAAGGACGCTTCCCAGCCAAAGCGCGCCGCGATCATGGGTGTGAGCGTGGCCGTAACCGTGCTTCCGATCTGGGCGCCCATGTTCATGACTCCGGAGACCGCGCCGGCAGACTCACCCGCGATATCCGCCGTGACCGACCAGAAAGTGCTTTGGGATATATAAAGCGCACCCGCTCCGCCTGCCAGAACAATGCTGGCCAGCTTGGGACTGGCGACGTAGGAACCCGATGCCACAAAAACGGCCGAAAGGCCTATGCCGACCACGGAAACGCCACACCTTCCCCAACGCTTGCCGTAGAGGCGCGTAAGCCGATCGCTGATGACTCCGCCCAACGGCGAACACACCGCCATAGCGATGAACGGAAGGGTTGTGAAGTACGAACTCTCCCGCAAGTTGAGCCCTCGCACGGTGGAGAGGTAGCGGAAAAACCAGGTGAAGAAGATATAGGCCACATAGCCGTAACAGAAGTAGCTGTAGGTTACCAAGAGGAAGTCTTTGCTGCTCAGAATTACTCTCCAGGGCAGCATCCCCTTCGGTTGATCCTCGGCTTTGGGTAAGCCGGAGCGAATGATCCCTTTCTCGCGCTCGTCCACCCAGGGGTGATCTTCCGGAGTGTCTCTAGCCAGCCACAACCACACCATGCCGGCGGCTATCCCGATCAGGGCGCTCACCCAAAACGAAAGCCGCCAACCTCCGCGCAGCATAATGTAAGTGATCAACGGAGGCGTGACCGCAGCGCCCGCGCCCACTCCGGCAAAAATCACGCCATTGGCCCTACCACGCTCATGCGTGGGAATCCACTTGGCCACGACCCGATTTGAAGCCGGGTAGATGACCGATTCGCCGACGCCCAGCATGAATCTCACGGCGATAAAGGCCGCAACCACGTGGGCAATATCCCGCGGCACGGCCGTCGCCAAGCTTGTGAAAACCGCCCACCACAAGGTGGCGATGGTGATCACCCGCCGAGCCCCGTACCGATCGCTGACGCGGCCGCCTGGAGCCTGAAACAGCGCATATCCAAAAACGAAGGCGCTGAAAATGTAACCAAGCTGGATATTCGTGAGGTGATATTCCCTGACAATATAATCGCTGGCGATGGAAATATTAACGCGGTCGAGAAACCCCACCGAGCTCATGACAAAAATCCATACGATCAAGAGCCAGCGGATTCGACCTTCGAAAGGAGCAATCATTCGCAGATTCGCCTCGATTCAGAAGACAGGAGTCAGAATCGAGAAGTTAACACATCTAATGCGTGGACGGAAGGCGGAGTATCGAAAGGCCTGTCATTCCCGCGCGAGCGAATCCGCCAGGTAGGGGCGGTTCGCTAACCGCCCCTACGTTTCACGGGTGGTTTCTCGCCTTTTCAGGCGCGACTCTGGGTCTTTCAAGCCCCTGGGAAGTCCTCAGGCGCATTGAGATGAATGGCTGAACACCCTTGCTAAGGCTTCCAACTTAAGTCAGACTGTAACCAACCATGCGCGACCGCCTCTACCTTTTGGTTTTCCTGTTGGGAGCGGGGGTGCTGCTCTACGTGGGCCGCAGTTACATCGCCATGTCCGAATACGCGACGTTCGGCCTGACGTTCGCAGGGACCACGGCCGCGGCGGTACTGGGGATGGTGCTTTATCGCGTGCAACTCGAATTGCGGGCCAGCCGCCATGAGTTGGCGCGCAAGGAAGCGGAGTTAAACTTCGCTCTCGAGGTACAGCAGGCGCTCTTTCCAAAGCAGTTTCCGGCCGACGGCGGACTCGAGTTCTCCGCCGTGTGTGTTCCCGCCCGGGGAATCGGCGGAGATTACTACGATGTGCTCGAACGGTCCGGCGGTCGGCTGGCGTTCGCCATCGCCGACATCAGCGGCAAAGGTATCTCCGCGGCAATTCTGATGTCCAACGTCCACGCCGTGCTTCGAACCTTGTACGACGCCGGCCACCCGGCGGGAGAGCTCTGTGGCCAGCTCAATCGGCAACTTCATCGCGTCACGGAAGGCGCGCAGTTCGCCACCGCGTTTTTTGCGGAGTGGAGCGCGCGCGACCGCAGTCTCACGTATGTCAACGCCGGCCATCCTGCACCCATCCTGCTGGGGTCACGCTCCGGCGAACTGCTTCAGGCGGGAGGCCCTCCGCTCGGCCTATTCCCCGGCACGGACTTCCAAGTGGGCAGGGTAGTTCTGCAACCAGGCGATGTGATGGCGCTCTACTCCGACGGTGTTACGGAGGCCGGCGAAAGCTCTGAGAAGGAATTTGGTGCGACTAGACTCGAGGCCATCCTCCAGCAGCACTCCGATGAGCCTTTGGACAAGATCCGCCAGTGCGTTTTGGATGCTGTGCGCGACTGGTCGGGCGAGGAATTGGAAGACGACATGACACTGCTTTTGATTCGCGCCGCGGGCAACCGCAGCGCCGCTGTCTAGGCCGAAATCTGCCGACGCTCCGCTCAGGGCAGGCTCTGAAGGTCGGCGGTGCACTCGATTACCCGCAAAGGGAGGCGCTATGAAAATCGGCGGCCACGGAATAAGAGAACATATCCGACTGCTGATGCCGCTGTTCGGGTTAATTGCGGCAGTGTGGCTGCTCCGCATGGTCATGGACCTGGCAAGTACGCCACCCGCGGTTGTCAGAATCGTTAGCGTGACGGTAGCGGGTTCGGCGTCGATCCTGCTTGCCGCGCTCCTCATCCACTTCAAAGGCTTTGGCGGCTATCCGAACATCGTCGTCGCGACTTTCCTTCTGGAGGTTTGGTCACAATTCCTCATCTGCAGCGCCATCGCCTTCTCTGCCTTGACCGGGACTACAAATGTCTACAACGAGCCCGAGTACTCCCACGGCTTTACTCCCCTAACCCACATCATCGGGCACATAACCTTCGGCGTGGGAATGGGCACTTTGGTTGGAGGAGCCATGGGATGCCTGCTGCTGTGGCTGCTCCGGCATATCGTTCCCGCCGCAGGAGGAAAGGCGCACCTGGGGACGAGCCATTGAAGGGGAAGGCAGTAGGCAGTAGGCTACAGTAACGGTTGGAGTGTACGCGAAGTACCCTTCGTCCTCCGGCTCCTTCTCGATGATGATCTGAAGGGAATCAAACTTCATCGCTGAGCTCGAACCTCCGCTATTATCACGGACTTCAGGACAGCCCAACGCCGCAGCTACGACTGCGCCACAGCTTTGGCCGACTCGCGTCGTCGCTCCAGCCACTTCATCCAATCGTCAAAGCCCGCGCCGGTCGTGCAGGAGAGTTCGACAATCTCCATGCCCGGATGCACCTGAAGGGCATTGGCGCGCGCCTTGGCGAGTTCGAAAGACACGTAAGGGAGCAGATCGGTCTTATTCAAGATCATCAAATCGGATTTGAAGAAGATGGCAGGATACTTGAGAGGTTTGTCTTCGCCTTCCGCCACACTGAGCACCACTACCTTGGCTGCTTCGCCAAGATCGTAGCTCGAAGGGCAGACGAGGTTGCCCACGTTCTCAATCAGCAATGTATCCAGAGACTCGAGCGGCCAGTCCTCGATCGCCCGCTCGATCATCCGCGCGTCCAGGTGGCATGTCCCCCCGGTGGTAATCTGTTTTACCGGAAACCCGAAGCGGGCCAGTCGCTGTGCATCGTTGTCGGTCTGGATATCGCCCGTCAACAAGGCCACCCGCTCGTTGCGACTGAAGCGTTCGAGCGTTCCCTCCAGCAGCGAAGTCTTCCCTGCCCCCGGCGAGCTAACAAAATTCAAACAGAATAGCCCTCGCTCGAGGAATCGTTCCCGCAACCGCTGGGCGATGCGGTCGTTCTCGCTCAGGACTTTCTGTTCAAGCGGCAAGCGGCTCATGACTCCTCCACTTCCAGGTATGCCAAATCGAGTTCATCGCCGCCGATGCAGTGCGTATCGGTCGAGCCGCAGGCGGGGCAATTCACCTTGTACTCGACTACCGTGAACACGCGCCCGCATCGCGAGCATTCGTGGCGGCGCGCGACAAATTCGATGGCCAGCGCCAAGGGCTCGAACTCGGTGTCTTTGACCAGAACCTCAAACCCGAAGTTCAGCGCATCGGGATCCACGCCGGCCAACTCTCCAATGCGCACGCCGACCTTGGTGATCCGCGAGCCGTTCAGCCGTTCGCGCTCTTTGCGCACAGCTTCCAGAATCGAGTTGGCAATGCTCAGTTCGTGCATGGAAAAGAAGGGGCTAGGGACTGGGGGCTAGGGGCTGGGGAAAACCAACTCGCTGGGGCCTGTCTTAAGCGTCATCTCAACGCCATGCGGCCCTGACATTGGTGCTCCACCTTCGTACTCCTTCCGGGCACAAAGCCGGTTTGGTGGTTCTTTCCAAGCCCCTAGTCCCTAGCCCCCAGCCCCTAGCAGATCCTCGGCAACTGGTCACCGGCGAGCATATCCACAATGCGGGAAGTGCCCAGGCAGGTCCGCATCGTAACCAGTCCGGGATGAGCTTCGACGACCGTCCCAATGATGCGGGCGTTCGTGCCCAGCGGATGGCCGCGCATGGCCCCCAAGAGCCGCTCCGCCTCCCCGGCAGCGACGACGGCCACGAGCTTCCCTTCGTTGGCAACATAAAGCGGGTCCAAGCCCAGCAACTCGCAGGCGCCTTTCACCTCTTCGCGAATGGGTATGGCGGACTCTTCGATGACGATCCCCACGCGGGACTGCGCGGCAAATTCGTTCAGGGTACTCGATAGCCCGCCGCGCGTAGGGTCGCGCAGACAGCGAATAGAGTGCGTCGCGCCGAGCATCGCGGCAACCAAGGAGTGCAACGGGGCGAGATCGCTTGCGATGGGCGTCTCGAACTCGAGTCCCTCGCGTTGCGAGAGGATTGCAATGCCGTGATCACCCAGGGTACCGCTGAGGAGAATGGAATCTGCGGGGCGCGCCTGGTCTGCGGACAGGTTCACACCCGCGGGTACGCGCCCGATTCCCGAAGTGTTAATAAAGAGGCCGTCCC
>Ga0181538_10004868_pt1 | contig 12304 bp, 14 predicted proteins | sample PEATcosm2014_Bin_40_FD_119773 | JGI IMG/M metagenome (GOLD analysis project Ga0181538, IMG submission 119773) | Peatland microbial communities from MTU Mesocosm Facility, Houghton, MI, USA - PEATcosm2014_Bin23_30_metaG | ecosystem: Environmental > Terrestrial > Soil > Wetlands > Peat | place...
GTTGCACTGGGAGGAGCGAATGGCATCCGCTTGGAAAGGTTTCATTACCTTTGGACTGATATCGATACCCGTCAAACTCTATCCCGCAGCCCGTAGCGCCCGGGTGGGCCTTCACCAGCTTCACAGCGTATGCCACACCAGGCTCCGCCAGCCGCTATTTTGCCCCACCTGCAACCGGACTGTGGACCGCTCGGAAGTAGTGAAAGGCTACGAATATGAAGACGGGAAATATGTGCTGATCGATCCCGAAGAAATCAAGAAAATCACGCCCGAATCCGCGCGCGCTATGGAAATTCTCGCGTTCGTCAAACAATCCGAGATCGATCCTCTCTTTTTTGATTCGTCCTACTTCATTGTTCCCGATGAACAGGGCAAGAAAGCCTACAAGCTGCTCCTGAAAACGATGGAAGACAAGGACCGCGTCGCCATCGCCAAGATCACGGTGTATCAGCGCGAGTACACCACCTTCCTCCGGCCGTACGATCACGGCATCGCCCTTCACACAATGTATTTCGCCAACGAGATCCGCCAGGCACCCGGATACGGCCAGATCGACAACGTGAAGCTCTCGCCGCAGGAAATAAAGCTGGCCGATCAACTCGTCGATAATCTCTCCGAGAAATTCCAGCTCAACAAATATCACGATGAATTTGAGACGCGTCTTCGCGCCCTGATGGAATCAAAACAGAAGGGTCGCGAGGTAGCCGCCGCGCCTCGCCCGGCACGGGCGCCTGTGATCGACATCATGGCTGCGCTGAAGAAAAGCCTGGAACGCACCGAAGCCCGCAAAAGCACGCTGCGTTCGGGGAAAGAATCCGCGACGCACGAAAAACGAACCCGCCGCAAAGCCAGCTAGCGCGCGGGTTTTCCTTGTCTAGGACCTTGGGCATTAGCGTTCGTGCGACAACTCGGTTTTGTGTCAGCCCCGGACCTTCAGTCCGGGGAGCATGGCCTTCAGGCCATGCGGAAGGCGCGGTAAAAAAAACGGGCTTTAGCCCCTGAGATAGGCTGCGGCTTCAGCCGCAGCCCAAGAAGAGATAACGCGTGGCAAAGTTAACTTCGCACTAGGGGAATACCGCGGTTTTCTTCCCGTAGAGAAGAACGCGATTCTCCAGGTGCCACCGAACCGCTCGCGCCAGGACCACCTTTTCGAGGTCGCGTCCCTTCTGCACCAAATCCTCGATTCGGTCGCGGTGCGAAACGCGCACCACATCCTGCTCGATGATCGGGCCCTGGTCGAGTACTTCCGTGACGTAGTGGCTCGTCGCTCCGATCAGCTTCACTCCGCGTTCGTAAGCCTGATGGTGCGGCTTTCCGCCGACGAACGCGGGAAGAAACGAATGATGAATATTGATCACCCGGTGCGGCGGAAACTGCTGAAGGAACTCGGGGGACAGCACCTGCATGTATCGCGCGAGCACGATCAGGTCGATGCCGAGCATTTGCAGCAATTCGATCTGCTGTTGCTCCGCTTCCTTTTTGTTCTCCTTGGTCACCTCAATCACTTGCAGCGGAATATGGTAAAAGTCCGTCCACTGAACCACGTCCGGATGATTGCAGATAACAATCGGGATTTCGCAGGGGAGTTCTCCCAGCCGGTGCCGGTATAGCAGGTCGGCCAGGCAGTGGTCGTAGCGCGAAACGAAAATCGCCACCTTCGGCCGGTAACTCGACAGTTCCGCGCGCCAGTGCATGTTGAAACGTTCCGCGATCGGCTCAAAGTGCCGCGCGAACGTCCGCATATCCACCGCGAATCCAGAAAGCTCCCATTCCATTCGCACCAGCAGAATATTGTGCTCGGTGTCGAGATGTTCGTCCACGCGCACGATGTTGCCGTTCGAACGGTAGATGAAGTCGGCGATGGCCGCCGTGACGCCCTTCTGGTCGGGACAACTAGTGAGGAGAATAGCGGTGTCAATCACGCTGCACCTGCGAGGCCTGCATACGGGAGCGCCAGACTATCACTCCCATGGAGAGACAACCAAGCGGAGATTGCCTTCAGGGCGACGTCGGAGCCGGCGTCGCTGGCTGGTCCTTGTCTTTGTGCCCGCGGATTTTGCGGCGAATGTCCGGCCAGAATTCCTTCACCACGATCGTGATTGTGTCGTAACCCACCTGAGTACCCCATACGCTCGCGGTATTGCTGAGCGTCTGGTCGGCATGAGGATGATACGTGTATGTGGAAATGCCGGCAGAGATCGCGCTCCCAAGTATCTCCGAGAAATTGAACTGGCTGTGCCCGGAGTCGGTGCGTGTAACAAAGATTCGGCTTACCGCATAGCCCGTGCGATGCAGAAAACTCCCGCTGGGCATTTGGTAGAAACGCGGATCCTCACGGAACAGCGATGGCAGGATCGCGGACGTCCAGAAGTTTTCAATCGTGCCGTCGGCGAACGCAGCTCCGTAGCGTTTGCCGTAACCCTCGGCGCCCTGCCCATATCCCGGTTCGCTGTTCTCAGCTTGGCTGATGCCCGCGAGAAATCCATACCAGGGGAACTCGACGTAGTCGAACGAGGAGCGCGCCACCACTTTGAATTTCTGTTTCGCGGTAAGCGGTGGAATCTGGTTCGCGTTTTCTACCGTCAAGAAGTTAGGCAACGTGAAGAACAACCGGTCGTTCGACGTGCCGGTCTTCTGCTCCTGCGCCTTCTCTTTCTGTTCCGCGCTCGTCTGCGCGGGCTGCGCCGGAGGATTCGATTGTGGCTGCGCTGGCGGATTCGCTTGCTGCTGGGCCTGCGTTTCCTGTGCGGCTGGCGGCGTTGATTCTTGCGCGCGGGCAGGAATCGCCCCACAGGCCGCCGCGAATAAAATAGCTGCACACGTCGCAGAAGTCCTCAGATGAGGTCGGCAAATCATAAGGGTCAGTATCTCCAATAATCGGCCGCTAGGGCGAAAACTCTTCGCTTTTGGTTCCATGCTTTGATTCGCCCTCCGGCCCCAATGGTTTCCCATCAGTAGCGAATCGCTACGCGGTGGCGGATAGGGAACTCGCCCGTGCACGCGCCACAAACGGGCTGACAGCCCCAGTGCGAGCCGCTACTATTCTAGAGGGGGCTTTTCGTAAACCGGTCTAAGCCCCGCGTTTTCGGGAGACCCGCTCCTGCGATGAGAAGAATGTTCCTGTTTCTGTTGTTTGTCGGCTCGCTTGGCGCTCAGAGCCGCACAGGAGAGCTGCGCTTGCGAGTGGTTGATCCCACGGGTCTTGGCGTGAAGAGCTCGATCGAACTCGTCAGCGAGGCCAATCAGTTTCGCCGAACCTTCATCACCAACGATGACGGCCGCGCCATCGCGGAACGCCTGCCCTTTGGCGCATATGCCGTGCACGTCCAACAGCAGGGTTTCGCGCCTTTTGCCGGCTCGGTCGAAGTGCGGTCTGCGCTGCCGGCGCCTTTCGTCGTCCATCTCAGTGTCGCGCCGGTCAACACATCCGTCGCCGTCAACGACGCAAACACGCTTGTTGATCCGCACGTCGCCGGTTCCACAGACAGAATCGGCCGCGAAGCAATTGACACTCGAACCACGTCGCTGCCGGGACGTTCCATGCAGGAACTCGTGAATTCGCAACCCGGCTGGCTCTACGAAGGCAACGCCGTTCTGCATCCACGTGGCTCCGAATATCAAACTCAATTCGTCGTGGACGGCATTCCGCTTACCGACAACCGCTCGCCGAGCTTTGGTCCCGAAATTGAAGCCGATGATGTGCAATCGTTGAACATCTACACCGCTGGCATTCCGGCCGAGTACGGGAGAAAAATGGGCGGCGTGGTTGAAGTCAACACCCTGCAAGACGCGCAAGCGGGCCTTCACGGCCAGGTTGTGTTCTCGGGTGGGAGCTTCGATACAGCTGGCGCTTTCTCCGACGTGCAATACGCCTGGGGAAAGAATGCTTTCGGAGTCAGCGCCGGCGGAAGCATGACGAGCCGCTATCTGAATCCGGTCGTTCCGCGAAACTATACGAATTCCGGCACCACGGGCGATTTCTCCGCGCAGTACGAGCGGGACTTCACGCCCAGAGACCGCCTTACGCTCACGGTCCGCCACGAGCTCTCGCGCTACGAAATTCCGAACGAGTACGTTCAGCAAGACCCGCATCAGGATTCGCTGGATCCTTCGCTGCCTCCCGGATCACAGCTCCAGACCGGCGACAATTTCGAAACCATGGGAATCCTTTCCTACCAGCACATCTTTTCTCCTGATGTGGTGGCGGACGTTCGCGGCATGGTTCGCGACAACTCGAACGATCTGTACTCGAACCCGTATTCGACGCCCATCATCGCCTTTCAATCGAATTGGTTTCGCGAGGGATACTTCAAAGGGAGCGTTGACGTCCATCGTGGGCGCCACGAATTGAAGTTCGGCGTCGAGTCCGACAATCTATTTCTGCACGAACATTTCCGCGACCAGATCACCGATCCCACGCAATACGATCCCGGCACGCCACCGAGCTTCTCTTTTTCGGGCAGCCGTCCCGATCTTGAGCAATCGGCCTTCGCGCAGGACCTGATCCGGCTGGGCAAGTGGACCATCAGCGCAGGACTCCGATGGGACCACTATCAGCTCGTGGTGAATCAGCAAGCGGTGAGTCCGCGCCTCTCCGTCGGCCGCTATTCCCCCTCGGCTGACCTGGTGTTGCACGCTTCCTACGACCGCGTGTTTCAGACTCCGTCGTTCGAGAATATCCTTCTCTCGAGTTCTACCGCCGTCACCTCGCTCAATCAGAATGTGCTGCGGCTTCCCGTCGAGCCTTCCCATGGCAACTACTTTGAGATTGGGTTGACGAAGGGTTTCGCGCACACACTGAAGCTCGATGCGAACGTATTCCGCCGCCAGTTCAACAATTTCGCCGACGACGACCAGTTGCTGAACACAGGCGTCAGCTTTCCGATCGCATTTGATAAGGGAATTCTGTACGGCGCAGAAGGCAAGATGGAACTTCCGAACTCGCGCGGCTTCTCGGGTTTTGTGAGTTACTCCTACATCGTCGGCAGCGCTTGGTTCCCGGTCACCGGCGGCCTTTTTCTAGGCCAGGATGCCACCAGCGCCCAGACGCAGCTCACCGGCCATTCCCCGGATTCGCAGGATCAACGCAATACCCTGCGTTACCGCTTGCGCTACCAACTCACCTCGCGACTCTGGCTCGGAACCGGCCTCGAATACGGAAGCGGTCTGCCATTCGACTTTGCGGGCACGCCCGCGGAGGCTCTTGCCGAATATGGCCAGCAAGTTGTGGATCGCATCAACTTCGCACGCGGCCGGGTCCGGCCTTCACTCTCGGTGGACGCGATGCTGGGAGCGGACATCTACAAATCAGAACGGATTAAACTGCAACTCGAGGGTGACGTCCAAAACCTCAACAATCGCCTGAATGTGATCGATTTTGGCGGCCTCTTCTCCGGCAACGCCATCGCACCACCGCGCAGCTACGCCCTGCGCCTCCAAGCCGCTTTCTAGTCCCCGTTGTTGTCGGCAACGTGCGTCACTTCGTCCGGCTGCTGAATCCATTTCCTGATTTGCGAGGCCTTCAGTTTCGTTTGCACCACGGTCGCGGTATTTGGGTCGATGTAGACCACCAGCACGCGCAATTCCTTGTCCGACGGGTTCGCGTAAACCATCGTTAGGTTGTTGTCGTCGTTCGACCGCACCCGCACCAGCGGACGCCACGTGTCTCCGATCGTCGCCTCGATCGATTGCTGCAACGCCGCGTCTGAAATTCCGCTTTCCTTCGGAAGGTTATCGAACACCGCGAGCTTGAGTCCCGACGCGCCCGGAATCCGCGCGACTTTCAGGCACACAGTCGCAAATCCAAGGAAAGGTATGCGCATGTGATGCACGCCGTATTGCGTTTCGATGATCCTCACCACGGCGTGAAATTCCGCATCATTGCCGCCGAAGCAGGGAACCGCCAGAGTAACTGCGAACACCAGCGCCAGTCCGCGGCGGCTCACTTCGTTTCTCCCTTCTTGCCCGCCGGGTCCTGATCAATCTCCACTTTGGGTATCCCGAACTGGCCACCCAGGCGCCTGAAATCGTCAGGATTAATCGGTCCAATGATGTCCACAAACGTCAGCTCGGTTGGCTCTGTGGCGATCACCACCAGCCCCGTGAACTTTCCATCTTCCTTCTTGAAATACACTTCCACATTCTGGCCTTCGTGCTTGCTGCGCACATTCACGATTCGCGACCATAGCGGCTCTTTCAGCGGCGCCCGCAGCGGCGTTACATCGTCCTCGGAATATTCCCCGGCCTTCTCGAACTCGAAGCTGTGCACGTAAATGCCCTTCATATTCGAGATGATCTTCTTGGCCTGCGCCTGGTCCGGGTCCTTCGAATCCAGAAATGCGCCCGCGAATTGCAGCATCGATTGATCCAGCGTCACGTCGATCGCCTTCGAAGCCTTCGCCGACAATTTCTTCAGCGCCCCCCCGGGATCCCAATCCTGCGCCGCCGCCGGCCACTGAACGGCGAACAGCAACGCGATAATGATTCCAATTCGTTTCATGATGCCTCCCGCCCCTTCATTCCCACTCCCGCTCATTGCTGCGGCTGCCCTCCGGAATCGAGTTCCTTCAAACTCTGTTCCGCAATCTGCAATTTGCTTCCCGTAATTCGCAACGCGAGCATCACCTGATCCTTCGCTTCTTCGCCGCGCCGCCGCTGCATGTCGCGCTCGTAAATAACGCCGCTTGCTGCCAAGACCACGCACAGCGCGCACGCGGCTGCCCACCGCAGGCCGCCCATACCGGTCACACCAAATCCGAAAAGCTCCAGCCACCGCCGGGAACGCACCGGCTTTTCGTCTCCCACGCGCGCGGCCCGCGCGAGTACGCGCTCGGCAAACCCCGCCGGCGGCTCCACGCGCTCGAGCGCTTTCTTCAGTTCATTTTCGAGACGATTCATGCGTTCACTTCTCCCCGTGTTTCTCCCCATTCTTTTCCAACTTTTTGTTCCATCTTGGCGCGCAGCATCGCGTGCGCGCGGTGCAGCGTGCTCTTCACGGTGTTCAACGGAATTCCCATCGTGCTCGCGATCTCTTCGAGCCCCGCTTCTTCCTGGTACCGCAAGATCACCACCATTCGCATTTTCTGTGGCAGTGCCGCTACCATCTGTTGCAATCGCTTCGACATCATCGGATCGCTGTCCCCCAGGTCGCTGTGCCCGGCTGGTTGCGCAGGCTCCGGCAATTGGTCCCAGCTCACCTCGGCCGCCGTGCCCTTATTCCGCCGCGCGTAGTCGATCGAGCGATGGCACGCCACTCGCCGCAACCAGTGTGTGACATGTTCCGGCGATTCCAGCGTCCCGAGCCGCTTGAACAGTTCGAGAAACACATCCTGCGCAACCTCTTCCGCCGCCGCTGCGTTATGCAAAAAGTGATACCCAATGCTGAAGACCATCCGCTCGTGCTCGCGAACGAGGTCCTCGAAATCCAGTTTGTGGGTTGCCGGCGCCGCAGCAGCGGTCGTCACGTTAGCCTGTCATGTCGCTAGCTTGCTACCCGCTATATACGAGATTTCAGGCCCCTGAGGTTGCAAAAAGTATCGGTTCTAGGTGGGAGCCCCCGCATTTATGCGCGGGGTCACAGGGTTGGTACTTGCAAACCCCGCGTCAAGATTGAGGAGCGCTTCAGCGCTCCGGGAAGGACTTCGACTCTAATTCATGCGCTTTAGCGCTGGGCTGTCCAGATTCCAGATAGCCCCAAAAAACAGAAGGCCCGCCTTTCAGCGGGCCTTCGCAGGGAGAAGCTCACGGCCAATGCGCGGATGGCCGAAGAACCTTTCCTTCGAGCGCAGTCTAGTTGAGCCTTTGAAATCAGTCAAGTACGAAACCGAGATTTTGAATACGATGTTAACGCTTGCATTTTCTGCTACTTGCGGTAAAAACGCCGAGTTTCCCACCGAGTGTCAATTTTTGTCTGTCGACCCAAGACCGTAGAAGTCCTGTGCATTGATGGGTTTACTGGCCAGCCCCAACTGCAGGATCTGGAGCTGGTCACTGCGGTCGAATACTTTATTGGGAAGCGCTCGCTTTACGACCAGCCTCACTCCGCCGAACGCCAAGCCCGAAACCAGCGCAAACATGCAGATCACGCCGGTCCCAATAATCGTCCCGACGATCATAGTACCGATACTCGGCTGCGTGAATTGAAACGTCGGCTCGTTCCAGGTCAGCTCGGTGCCGGAATCCACCTGACGCAGCAGCGCGCTCGCTTCGTCTTTTGAATTCGCTCCCGCCACAAACGCCAGCAGCGTCAGCGAGCGCTTCGCGTACAGCCCCGCCGAATTGCCATCCGGTTTTGAATCGCTCTTTGCCTCCCCAACATTCACCACATGGAATGATTGCTGCAGCTCCACAAGTTTCTTTGCCGCCGTTTGCGGCGTTGGGAAGTCCACAATCAGCAACGTCACTTCGCGCCGCCCCACTCGATAGCGCGCCAGCTCCGCTTCCGCTCCCTCCGAGAATCCTAGCGAATTTCCGAGCGCAACCGGAAACAGCTGATTCAAAGCCGCAGGGCCGAGGACGTACCGGTCGGATCGGTCAATGAAATCCGTGCGCGGAAGGTGGTCGGTAAGATTGGGCAGCGGACCAGTCTGCGCTTGCCGCGCAACGGTCGCGACCAATGATTTCAGATCCGAGTCGAGCTTCGGCAGATCGCGGCCTCGCACATCCAGAACCAGGTTTCCGCTCAACACCAGCGCATGATCGGCCGACATCGAAGAATGCTCAGCCAAATCGGCGCGAGGCATATCCTGCGTTCGCAGGTACGAATACTCGCCATAGGCGCCGCTCGGATCCTTCATGCGGTACAGCGTCACGTTGAGCGTGTCCGAGCCTTTGGTGTAGCTATCCCGCTCTCCCGACGCGAGTCCGTACTCCTCGAGCGCCGCCCAGGCATCGTCCGCCGTTCGCGGCTTCGAGCCCTCTGCGGGAGCCGGCGCGAAAACCAGCGGCGTCCGCTCCAGGCCGCCCTTCGCGCTTACATTCCAGCCCCCAAACGACGACGGAAGAATCGATTGCGCCGCGGCAGGCAGCGCGCCAAGCAAGAGAATCACCAACAAAATAGCCAGAAAAGTACTCGGCAAAACGGCAAGGTTACGGCGCATATCTCCCCTAAGCCTTCGGATTGAAACGAACCCTCTTTGGATTGACTCAAGTCCTTAGATGCCGGAATTCTACTTTGAGTTCCCAATTGGCGCCACTAACACTTGGCCCGGGGTCAGGTTTCGGGTTTGTCCCGACGCGTTAGGGATCTTGTTGAAAAGTCGTTGCGCTCTGCCAGCTTTCCCTATAAGATGAACTAGTCAGACTAGTCTGCGCTGAGCGGTGACCAATGCAATCGAAGAAGAAGAAAACCCCCAAGAAACAAGCCGTCTCCCAGACCTGGCAGTTGCAGACCGCCAAAGCCCGCTTCAGCGAGGTGTTCCGACGCGCCCGAGAAGACGGCCCCCAGCTGGTCACCCGGCAGGGAAAAGACGCCGTGGTCATCCTGCCTTTGGAAGACTTCCACCAACTCGTCGATCGCGCGCGGGAACCGAAGAGCCTCGTTCGCTTTTTTGCCGAGAGCCCTCTCGTCGGCCTTGATTTGAATCTGGAGCGCGACGCGGATACGGGACGCGACGTCAAGCTATGAACGGGTTCCTGCTAGACACCAACGTAGTCTCCGAGTTGGTCACCCGACGCCCGGAGCCAAGCGTCAGCCAGTGGGTGGAAGGCACGGACGAAACTTTGCTTCATTTGAGTGTGCTGACTCTGGGCGAAATTCGAAAAGGAATCGTCGGCCTGCCTCATGCAAAACGCCGCGCGGAACTCGAGAACTGGCTCAACCACGGCCTGCGAGACCGCTTCGCTGGCCGCATTCTTCCGATTGACGCGGGCGTGGCCGACCGTTGGGGTCACGTTGCCGCGCAGGCGCGCTCTTTGAATATTCTACTCCCGGTGATTGATGGACTCTTGGCCGCAACTGCTCTGGAGCACAACTTGACGCTGGTCACGCGTAACATCAGAGACGTCGCAGGTGTCGGCGTTTTGATCCTAAATCCTTGGGAAAAATCCTGAGAGCTGTTCGCCTTTCGCCGCCAATCCCGGCTCCCTTCAAACTTGACCACGAACAGACCACCACGAAATCGGGTATACTGCGTCAAATTCTTGCCGACATGTCGCGCCACGGGCCGCTAACGCCATGCTGAAGTTGACTCCCCCGCCGAATCTGAAGGACTCCGGCTCCAGTAAAGTGAATCTTCGCCCAGGCGGATCGGCTCCGAACTTCGCGCCTCCACGGCATCTACGTTCCGACGGTTTTTTCGCCAATCTCAAATACGTTCTCACGCACCGGCATCCAAACACCTCGGCAGACAACAAAGAAAGCGCCTTTCGCCAGCAACATTTCCGCGCGAGCTTCATCGACAATCTAATCGAACACTTCCGGCCCGCACCGAAGCTCACTGGCCAGGCCGTAGCATCGGTGAGGGGAGCAGCTTCGCCGGGAATCAAAATCGAATCGCAGCCGCTTTTTCTATCGCTCCTTGTAAATATCCGCGACGCCATCTTTCCACCCAAGCTGCCTCCCCTGCAACTCACCAGCAAGCCGGTCGACGTTCCCGAGATATGGAGCAAGCCCAGAAAGCTTAGCGCTGCGAGGGTGGTGTCCGTGATGTTGCACGTGAGTTTTGCTGCCCTAGTGCTCACGTTCGGCTACCACGAAGTCACGAACCTCGATCCCGTCAAGCCTGTGGCGACGGTTTTGATTGCCCCTCCAGTGCCCGGTGCCGCCGCTCCGCCCCCGCCGGCTCCAGCAGCTCCTGCGGTCGTGCATCGAGCCGTGTATACCAAGCGGAAATCGTTCTTCGTCCAAGGGAAGCTGACCGCTCCAACTTCAGTTCCAAAAGTTGAGAACACAAAGCCCCCCGCCGATGCCCCAACTGCGCCCGACGTCGGCGTTGACGGCGGCGTTCCGGGAGGCACTCCTGGCGGAGTCCTGGGAGGCGTCCTAGGCGGAAGTCCCGGCGGTATTCCCGGGGGAATTCCCGGGGGGACTGGAGTCGCTCCTGCGCCACCGGGCGCCGCAACCACAAAACCCGGAATCGTGCGCGTCGGCGGCGACGTTAAGCGGCCAAAGGTGATCTACCAGCCGCCGCTGGTATACCCAGCTTTGGCGGAGCGCGCCGGAATTGCGGGGATCGTCGTTCTCGACGCGACCATCGACGAGCACGGCAACGTCGTCAATCTGCGCGTAGTCAGCGGAAATGGGATGCTGATCAACGCGGCGCTCAAGGCCGTGAAACAATGGCGATTCGAGCCATCGTACCTGAACGGTGTACCCATCTCCGTCCAGATGGAAGTCGACGTCTCCTTTCACCCCCCTGCACACTGACCAACCTCAGGAGTTGACCCCGTCGCCTGGCGATTTCCCGGCCGGTTTAAATTGCCTCGCATCGTCAGCGCCACCGGTTCAACCCGCCTCTAAATATACCTTGACACGTATATACGTATTGGAGTATACGAAGCGTATGGAATCCGTCTTCGAAGTCATTGCCGAGCCGAACCGCCGCGCGATCTTAAGCCTCCTCGTCTCCTCTCAACAGTCCGTGGGAGAGATCGAGCGTCAACTTCGTATGCCGCAGACGACCGTCTCCAAGCACCTGCGTGTGCTCCGAGATGCCGGTTTCGTGGAATCCACAGTGGACGCGCAGCGCCGACTCTACCGGCTGAAACCCGAACCGCTTCAGGAGGCGGACGCCTGGCTGGCTCCGTTCCGCCGGCTCTGGTCCGCTCACCTGGACGCTTTGGAACGCCACCTCGACCGCATGAATCCATCCACAGAGGAAAGCGCAACACAGACGAAAAGCAAGACACAGAAAAAACGCCGCGGCCCAAACCGCGAACCTGACAAAGGAGAAACGAAATGAAAATCAAAGTAATGAGCATCCACGTGGACGACCAGGACAGGGCCCTGCGCTTCTATACCGACGTACTCGGCTTTGCCAAGAAAACCGATTTCAGTCAGGGTCCATATCGCTGGCTCACTGTATCCTCGCCCGAGCAGCCGGACGGAGTTGAGCTGCAGCTGGCTCTGAACAACAACCCCGCAGCGAAAGCGTATCAGCAGGCGATGTTTCAACAGGGCCAGCCCGCGGCCATGTTTTTCACCGACGACGTCAAGGGCGACTTCGAGCGGATCAAGGCCCGCGGTGCCGTGTTCACGATGCCCCCCACCGACGTGACCGGCTCGACCATCGCGATGCTGAACGACACTTGCGGCAACCTCATTCAGCTCACCCAGCTGGGACGCTGGTAGGCTGGGCGTTTGCCA
>Ga0181538_10004869_pt1 | contig 12302 bp, 13 predicted proteins | sample PEATcosm2014_Bin_40_FD_119773 | JGI IMG/M metagenome (GOLD analysis project Ga0181538, IMG submission 119773) | Peatland microbial communities from MTU Mesocosm Facility, Houghton, MI, USA - PEATcosm2014_Bin23_30_metaG | ecosystem: Environmental > Terrestrial > Soil > Wetlands > Peat | place...
CGGCTCGGGCAATGGTGCGGTTTGAGCTGCCACCGCCCTGCCGAAAGGCTCCTTGCCGCGCTCTGCCCGACCCGGAAGACTGGCGGTGGGCAGCTGACCTGGCTGGACGGCGGGCCGGTTTCCTTCACGCATCTGAAAGAGGAGGCCTCCCATGACAAGCACCGCTGACGCTGACTTTTACGGGCTCGAGCAGCTGCTGGATGACCCCGGCCGGGATGCGGTGCGGCGCACCCGGGAGTTCTTGACCAAGGAGATCGAGCCGGTCATCAACCGGTACTGGATCCGCGAGGAGTTCCCGCACGAGCTGATCCCGGGGATCGCGGCCCTCGGCATCACCGGCCTGGCCTACGACGGCTACGGCTGCCCAGGTGGCGGGCGACTGCTGGACGGCATGATCGCGATGGAGCTGGCCCGGGTCGACCCGTCGATATCCACGTTCATGGGCGTGCACAGCGGCCTGGCGACGGGGTCGATCTACCTGTGCGGCTCTGAAGAGCAGAAGCAGCGCTGGCTGCCGCCGATGGCCCGGATGGAGAAGATCGGGGCGTTCGGCCTGACCGAGCCTGACGTCGGCTCCGGCGTGGCGGGCGGGCTGACCACTACCGCGCGCTGCGACGGTGACGGCTGGATCCTCCGCGGCCAGAAAAAATGGATCGGGAACGCGACGTTCGCCGACTACATCATCATCTGGGCGCGTGATGTGGAAGATGGGCAGGTCAAGGGCTACGTCGTGGAGAAGGGCACGCCGGGTCTGGCCACGACCAAGATGAAGGACAAGATCGCGCTGCGCGTCGTGCAGAACGCCTACATCACCCTCGACGACGTGCGGGTACCCGAGGCGAACCGGCTGCAGAAGGCGGACTCGTTCCGGCAGACCGCGCAGGTGCTGCGGGTCACCCGGGCCGGTGTCGCCTGGATGGCCACCGGCTGCGCCCGGGGCGCATATGAGCTCGCGCTGGCGTACGCGGGGCAGCGGGAGCAGTTCGGCAAGCCGATCGCCGGGTTCCAGCTGATCCAGGATCTGCTGGTGCGGATGCTCGCGAACGTGACGGCCTCGGCCTGCCTGTGCGCCCGGCTGGCTCAGCTGCAGGCCGCCGGGACGGCGGGCGATGAGCATTCGGCACTGGCCAAGGCGTTCTGTACGGTCCGGATGCGCGAGACCGTCGGGTACGCCCGTGAGCTGCTGGGCGGCAACGGCATCCTGCTCGAGCACCAGGTGGGCCGGTTCGTCGCCGACGCGGAGGCCATTTACTCCTACGAGGGCACCCGGGAGATCAACACGCTGGTCGTCGGCCGCGCCATCACCGGCCTCAGCGCCTTCGTCTAGCCAGCAGTATTGCCCCTGTCGGTTCTGCCGATCTGAGCGCATGATGCAAATGGGCTGTATCGAGACGATGCCCTGCTGGAGGGTGTAATGGCGAATCTGAATTCCCTGCTGGCACGAGCGGCGTCCGACTATGGCGAGCGCGTGGCGGTGCGCATGGACGACCTGGTGCTGACCTACTCGCAGCTGCGGGACGCGGCCGGCCGCGCGGCGTCCCTGCTGTCGTCTGCCGGGGTAATGCCGGGTGACCGGGTCGCGGTCATGCTGCCGAACGTGCCGGCGTTTCCCGTCGCCTTCTACGGTGCGCTCGGCGCCGGGGCCACGGTCGTGCCGATGAACCCGCTGCTGAAGAACCGTGAGGTCGCCTACTACCTCGGCGATTCCGGGGCGAAAGTCCTGTTCGCCTGGCATGAGGCGGCGGTGGAGGCAGGCAAGGGCGCCGCTGGGACAGGCGCGCAGGTGTTCGAGGTCGACCAGCCCGACATGGGCTCGCTGCTCGCCGGGCGCCCCCTGGCGCCCACGGCGGCGGATCCGGCCGGCGGCGACGACGCGGTGATCTTGTATACCTCGGGGACCACTGGCAGGCCCAAGGGCGCCGAGCTCACGCATTCGGGCCTGAGTCGCAACGCCGAGCTGACCGCCGCCACCCTGCTGAACGCTGACCCCGGCGATGTGACCATGGGCTGCCTGCCGCTGTTCCACGTCTTCGGCCTGACCTGCGGCCTGAACGCTACCATCGTCGGCGGCGGCACGCTGACCCTGCTGCCTCGGTTCGATGCCGGAAAGGCGCTGGAGATCATCGGGCGCGACCAGGTGACGATCTTCGAGGGCGTCCCGACGATGTACGCCGCGATGCTGCACCACCGGGCCCACGCCACCGCCGACACTTCGTCCCTGCGGACCTGCATCTCCGGCGGCGCAGCCATGCCCGTGGAGGTCCTGCGAGGCTTCGAGCAGACCTTCGGGTGCATGATCCTGGAAGGCTACGGCCTGTCCGAGACCTCCCCGGTCGCCTCGTTCAACCACCCGGACCGGGAGCGCAAGCCCGGGTCGATCGGCACGCCGGTCGAGGGGGTCGAGATGCGCGTCGTGGACCTAGACGGCCACGAACCACCGGCCGGCGAGGTTGGTGAGATCGCCATCCGGGGGCACAACGTGATGAAGGGCTACTGGGGCAAGCCCGAGGCCACCGCTGAGGCGATCCCAGATGGCTGGTTCCGTACCGGCGATCTGGCCAAGGTGGACGAGGATGGTTATTTCTTCATCGTGGGCCGCCAGAAGGATCTGATCATCCGCGGCGGGTATAACGTCTACCCGCGCGAGATCGAAGAAGCCCTGCACGAGCAGCAGGCCGTCGCCGAGGTCGCCGTGATCGGCATCCCGCATACCGAGCTGGGCGAGGAGGTCGGCGCCGCCGTGGTGCTCAAGCCGGGAACAACGGCCACCCCCGCGGAACTGCGGGCCTTCGCCAGAGAACGGGTGGCGGCCTACAAGTATCCCCGCCATGTCTGGCTTGTCCGCGCCCTGCCCAAGGGCCCCACCGGCAAGATTCTGCACCGCGAAGTGCAGCCGCCGCAAGACCTCCTCCCGTGACAGACCTGACCCGTAGCCAGCCCATTATCCCCGCGACTTCCCTCGGCTGCTGTACCTTGGCTGTACTTGACGCGCACGGGTTCGAAAAATAGTCGGGACGGCGGGATTTGAACCCGCGACCCCTTGACCCCCGGTGCGATGGGGGCCATCTAGGGCGTCTGGCCGGATCTGCCCGTTCCACGTAGATGCAGGCCAGGCGCTTGCAGATGTCCTAGCGGTCTCGCCCCGTCTAACGGCTCGGGCGGCGTCTGCATCGACATTGTCGTGGAAGGCCCGCATGCCCGTCTCGCCGTCGAGTGCGACGGTGACCGCTGGCACGGCCCTGACGTCTGGCATAAGGACCGTGCCCGGCAACAGGTCCTCGAACGCGGATCTCGTGACGGTAGACCGTCGTCAAATCCCGCCGTCCCGACTGGTCAAACAGGTTTTTAGATTTATCACGAATAACCCGTCTGGTTTGGTCGGACTGAGTCGGCCGGAGAGCCTCCGGGAGCAGGGGCAGGCCAGCTCGGTGCGTTCGCCTTAAGGATGCGGTTCACGGCGGTTGGCGGCTTCTTGCACGTCGCGCAACGGGACCCCGGCGTCCAGAGCAGCGGTGATGAACGCGTGCCTGAGCGTGTGGGGCGTGACGGCCTTGCCGATCCCGGCACGGCGAGCGACCTTGCGGACGATCTGCCCGGCGCCGTACCGGTCCAGGCGCCGTCCGTCCGCAGCCAGGAACACCGGCCCGCCGGTGCGCTCGCCGACGGCCAGGTCGATCGCCCGGGCCGTGCGCGGCGGCAGCGGGATGGTCACCACCTTGCCGCCCTTACGGGTAATCGTCAGCGTCCGGTGCCCGCGCTCCAGGCCAAGGTGCTAGATGTCCACGCCGGTGGTCTCAGAGACCCGCAGCCCGTTCAAGGCGAGCAGGGAGATCAGCGCATGCTCGGCCGGCGGGCCGAGCCCGGCGGCGACCAGCAGCGCGCCGAGCTCGTTGCGGTCCAGCGCGACGGCGTGGGACTCGTAGTCCACCCGCGGACGGCGGACGTGCGCGGCGGGTGAATGCTCCAGGAGTTCTTCCTCGACCGCGTACTTGTAGAACCCAGCGATGGTAGGCAGCCGCCGGGTGACGGTCGCCCGAGCGCGGCCCCTCGCTTCCAGCTCCCGGGCGAAAGACTCGATGTCGGCGCGGCGGACGGCGAACAAGCCCAGGCAGCGGGCACGGCACCAGGTGGTGAACTGGCGCAAGTCAAGCGCGTACGCCTCGCGGGTCAGCCCCCGGTATCCGGCCAGGTAGCCGGCAAGGGCGAGCCGTTCGGGATCGGTGAAGGCGGGCTGGATCGTGGCGAGGGCAGTAGATGGGGCGGCAGTGGTCATCGGGCACCTCCCGGCCGGGCTGGGACCCGAGCTGGGCCAGCCGCGGCTCCCAGCGGTGAAACGGAAGCTCAACGTAAGCCGTCCAGCCGGGTCACGTTACGCCACTACAGAGGTTGAAGGGCCAGCATTTGGGCCTTTGCGGCGGCTGGGGTTCCAGGGTCAGTCCGGTCTGGGCGAGGAACCCGTCGATGAGGGCGGGCCGGTACTGGATGCGCTTGAGCCGGTTCCTGACGATCACGGCGAGCTGGTCCACGTCGCGGGCCATCAGGTTGCCCAGGCCGTTTTTCATGTTCGCCCAGACACCCTCGGCGGGGTTGAGGTCCGGGGTGTAGGCGGGCAGCCGGACCTCGGTCAGCCAGTCCGGGTGAGAGCTGACGAACTTCTGCATCGCGGCGCTGATGTGGGTGTTCAGGTTATCCCAGATCAGGATGACCGGGGCCTGCAGTTCCTGGTGCGCGGCGGCGATCAGGCCGCTTAGTCGGCTTCGGACATCGAGCGGCGCTCGCCTTTGCGCCCGCGGTGGATGCGGACCCGGTAGAACAGGTGGCCCCGCGCGCCGGGCTTGAGGCAGACCAGCCCGGCCACTGACACCCGGCCCGAGCCCTTCCCGGACACCGTGACCACGGGGGTGCGGCCGCGGCGGGCCCAGGTCCGGGCCTTGGGCGGGCGCAGGTTCTGCCCGGCTTCGTCCTCGAAGATGATCCACGCCCCGGTCGCCGCCGCTAGCCTCGTACCTTCGCCCAGGTCACGGCGCGCCACGCCGCGATCGCATCTTCGTCGCGCTCTGCGGCCCGGTGCACCGGGACCTGCGGGGTGTACCCGATGCGGTGTAGCAGGTAAGAGGTCCCGCGCAGCGTGTACCGGACATGGAACAGCCGGCCGGTCAGCGTGGTGACCCGGGCCAGTGTCCACCGCTGGTCCTCACCCCATCCCCAGGCGGCTGGGCCGCCGTCCAGCGCGGCCCGCAGCCGGGCCAGCTGCGCCCCGCCCAGCCGGCACACCGCCCCGCCCGGGCCCCTGGACGCCAAGGCGGCTTCGCCGCCGGCGCGCCAGCGCCGCCGCCACGCATACGCCGAGTTCGATGAGACCCGCAGACGCTGCGCCACCTCCGGCGGCTTGACCCCCTCCGCGAACCACTCCGCGGCCTGCAGCCGTACTTCCTCGCGCCTGACCCGCCCAGCGGCGGACAGGCCACCACCATCTGGATACCTCATAACACCGTAGTAGCCTCACTGGCAGCCACCGTCACCACGCGAGGGCCCTGCCGGAGGTCCTACCGAGCAAGATGGCAGGTCAGAGCCTCGTTAGTACTTGCCCCGAAGCGCCGGAGCGGCACCCTGACACGGAAGAGGTCATTGGTTCAAATCCAGTACGGCCACCGTTTTCGAATGTACGTTTCGCTGGGGAGCCAAAACGGGCGTACCGAACAGGTGTTGGACAGCCGGCGCTGGTCGCCGCTGAGCCGGGTCCCAGGCCCGCCGCACGCGGGGTAGTGTGTCCTGGTGCCTATCGAGCGGCGGGATTTTTTCCTGCTCGTCGGTGCGGCCACCGTCGGAGCCGGGCTGGCTGGCTGCATCAGCACGCGCCAGGCCGACGAGCCGTCCGGCGGCAACCATCCTGGATCATCCGCAGCCGCGCCGTCGCCCACGGCGAGCCCGCGCGGCGACGCGAGCAGGCAGCCGAGTGCGCAACTCGGCCCGCAAGTCGTGCACGGGCCACGAGACCGGTCCCAGGTGGCGCTCACCTTCCATGGTCAAGGACCGCTGTCGATGGCCGAGGCGCTGCTGGCCGAGGCAGAGCGGGCCGGAGCGCCGGTCTCGGTGCTCGCCGTCGGGACCTGGCTCGAGCAATATCCGCAGATTGCGCAGCGGGTCCTGACCGGAGGCCACGACCTGGGCAATCACACCATGCATCACCTGGCTATCGCGGCCATGGACGCCGCTGGCGCCTACGCGGAGATCGCCGGGTGCGCGCAGCGGCTGCGCGTCCTGACCGGATCGGTCGGCCGCTGGTTCCGGCCTTCGCAGACGCAGTACACGACGCCGCTGATCGAGCGGGAGGCCCGCAAGGCGGGCTACCAGACCTGCGTGTCTTATGACGTGGATTCGCTCGACTACACCGATCCCGGACCGGACGCGATCGTATCCACCGTGCTCGGCTCGGTGCGGCAAGGGTCGATCGTGAGCCTGCATTTCGGCCACTCCGGTACCGTGACGGCCCTGCCCGCGATCCTGAGCGGCCTGGCCAGCCGGAGGCTGCGTCCGGTCACCCTGACCGCCTTGCTGTCCCCGTGACGGCCCGTGCGGCCCGGCTGGCGGGCACGCTAGTGCTGGCCGCTGGGGCGATCGTGGCGGGGTGCGGTGGGAGCACGGCCGTCCCGGGTCCGCCGTCGGCCTATCTCGGTACGGTGGTGGACCGGCCGGTGCCGGCCGGGATCGCGGACCTGCCGCTGACCACGGACGCTGGCAGGCCGACGAGCCTGGGTGCCTGGCGCGGCCAGGTGGTGGTGCTCGCGGACTTCCTCACCTTGTGCCAGGAGACCTGCCCGCTGACCACGGGAAACCTGCTGGTGATGGATCGCGCGGTCATGGCGGCGGGCCAGGGACACCGGGTGCGCTTCGCGGAGCTGACCGTCGACCCGGAGCGGGACACCCCGGCCCGGCTGCGCGCGTACCGGGCGCTGCTCGGGGCGCCGGCGAACTTGCTGCTGCTTACCGGCCGCCTGGCGGTGATCGAGCGGATCTGGCGGTATCTGGGGGTCTGGTACCAGCGGGTCGGCGAGGACAGCCCGCCCGGGACCGACTGGCTGACGGGCCGGCCGCTGACCTACGACGTCGACCACGAGGACGCCCTGCTCTACCTCGACACCTCCGGTCGGGTGCGCTTCGTCGTCGTGGGCTCGCCCAACGCGTCCGGGGCGCCCGTCGCGCCCGCCCTGCGCCGCTTCCTCAGCGGCCAGGGCCGCGCCGACCTCAGCCATCCCGACGCGAGCACCTGGACCGCGGCCGAAGCGCTCAGCCCGATCGCCTGGCTGACCGGGCGGCCGATCCGGCCAGCCAGCAGCTGAGCTGGCTGGCGGCTGGGCCGGCGACGCTCACGCGCGGCTGACGGGCAGGCGCAGGGTCACCGAACCGGCGTGGGCGAAGTAAAAGGTGATGGCCAGGCTCGTGCCGGGCGGCAGGGCCGAGCCCGGCTGGATCGTCAGGGTCGCGGTCGCGGGCGGGGACGCGCCGCCGGACCGTCCCGGGATCAGCAACGGCCCGTAGTGGAGCCAGGTGTCCACCACGGCCGGCGACGGGGTCTCGGCCCCGCAGCCGGACAGGTCGGGCAGCTCTCCGACATTGACCTGCTGGTGGTAGACCGCGACCGGGGCGCCGTCCGCGGCGGTCGCAGCGTCCAGCTGATCCGAAGGCTGCCCGCTGGTACTGACCTGCACACTGGCGGTCAGCGTGCCGCCCGGGCCAGGGGCCAGCGCGGTGGCGCTGACCGTGACCGGGCCCAGCCGGGCGAGCACGGTGTCCGGAGCCGGGGCCGCGCTCGCGAGCCCGAGCAGGGCCAGGCCGACCAGCGCCATGCGGAAGACTCTCATCGGGTGATCCCGGTATGGCCCAGGGAGTAGCGGCCCGGCTGAGGCCATACGCACAGCCCGTGCGGCTGCACTCCCACCGGGATCTTGGCCAGCAGGTGGCCGGTCGCCGTGGCGATGGCGTAGACGACGTTGTCGTAGCGTCCGGACACCCAGAACACCTTCCCGTCCGGGGACAGGTTGCCCATGTCCGGGCTGCCCCCGCCCGGGATCCGCCAGGTGGTGACGATCTTCCTGGTCGCGAAGCTGATCACGGTGATCGTGCCGTTGCCGCGGTTCGTTACGTAGAGAAAGCGGGCGTCGCGGCTCGGGTACAGGCCGTGGGCGTCCGGGCCGGTGGGGATGAACCCGGCCACCCGGAACGTCGCGGCGTCGATCAGCCAGACCCCGGCGTGGTTCTTGTCGGCGACGTAGAAGATGCGCCCGGCCGGGTCGAGCTTGATGTCCTGCGGCGCCGAGCCCGGCAGGTTCAGGTAATCCACCACCTTCAGCGTGTGCAGATCGACCCGGACCAGCCGGCCGCCGAACTCGCAGGTGGCGATCAGGTAGGCGCCGGGCGCCGCGAAGTCGATGTGATCCACGCCCGCGCAGTCGACGTGGATCCGGTGCTCGAGGGCGAAGGTATGCGGGTCACGGAAGTCCAGGTCCTGGCGGGACTCGGCCACCACGATGGCGTAGCGCCCGTCGGGACTGAAGTACATGTTGTACGGGTCGTCCACCGCGATGTTCGGACCGGCCCGCTGTCCGGTGCGGGGATTGATCGGGGTGAGGCTGTTGCCCAGGTCGTTCGTCACGTACAGCGTGCGCATGTCGTAGGCAGGCACGACGTGCTGGGGGTTGAGCCCGGTCTGGTAGGTCCCTATCACCTTGTAGGTCGCCGGGTTGATGACGGTCACCGTAGAGCCGCCGCTGTTCGGCACGTAAATGCGGTACGGCACCCCGCGCACGGCCGGGCTGAGCATGTTCGCCCCGGCATCGGCGTAGATGTTCGCCGGGTTCGGTACCGGAGGCATCCCCGGCAGCGGCTCCGACAGGTCCGCAGGCGCAGCGCGCCCCGCACTCGAGTGGCCGGTCCGGGTCGGCGCGGGTACCGCGGGGTGCGACGTCGGCCAGAAGATCATCACGCCGGCTGCGATCACGGCCACGACGGCCACGCACACGCCGCCGAACCACACCGTGCGCCGCGCCCGCCGGCCCGCCGGCCAGCCAACCTTGCCCATGCCGATCCTCCCTGCACGACCCAGCCGGGCGCCGCTCGTCCCGTCCTGGTGCCTGCGGAGTCCGAGATCAACGTCGGAGACGCTTACCCGCTCCCGGTCTGGCCGGTTATTACACTCAAGCCAAGGCAGTAAACCACAGCCCGTTCGACCCGGAATTGCCCGGTGTGACCACAGACAGACAGACAGGCAGTGAACACTACGACGCCCAGGCGCGCGCCTGCTGGCCGCGAAGGGGGCCTGCCGGCGACAGTGCCCGGATCAGCCATACAGCCCGCACCCCTCACCGGGCGTGACGATGACCTTGAGTACCTCACCGCATTCGTCGACCAGGCGGGCTATCTCCGGCGGCGCGCTGCTGCTACATGTAGCGGGCCCGGCACATGTAGCGGGCCCGCCACATGTAGGCGACCCACCGCAACCCGTGGGTGAGATCCCTTGATGCCGGGAGCGGCGGCCCGCCACTCCCGCGCCGACTCGGACACGACGGTCGCCTCGAACTCGGGTTCACTACCCATTACTCGGAGAGATCAGGGCTCACCCTCGACCCTCAGCCCCGCGGTAATGACCAAATGCTGGCCTTTCAAGCTCTGTAACCGGCGAGTGCCGTGATAGCAGCTCCCGAGAAAATGCTCCATACCGCCGACTTGGAGCGGGTCGGTCGTTGATCGGTCGTGAAACGGAAACCGCCCAGATTATCCAATTCGGCGCGGGTGGATCAGCTGCGCGGCGCGAGTGCGGCTTGGAGGTCGGCGCGCTGGTGGGTTTCGGCGGCGAGCAGCTTCAGCACGAGGTGGAAGCTGACGTCGTCGGTGCCGCGGACCTGGTCCAGGAATGCCTCGTAGGCGGCGATGATGGTGTTCAGCCGCTGCAGGGCGTATTCGCCGATCGAGGTGATGTCGGAGCAGTCGGGGAGGGCGAAGTCCACGGGGATGCTGCGGTCGAGCAGCTGGCGGGGGTCGGCGGTGATCGCGCCCCCGAGGTCGCCGATCCGGTCCGCTAGCCGGCGTGCGGCGGCGCGGGCGCGGTCGGCGACCTTGGCCAGTTCGTCGCGGAGCAGGAAGATCGCCAGCCCCTCGAGCCGGTTGATCACCGCATCGGCCCACAGGGCGGCGGCGATGTTGTAGCAGTAGAAGCTGTCCAGGGTGTCGGTGATCTCGGTGATGGCGGTGTCGGTGCGGGTCATGAGTTCGGTCCTCCTGTGGCGGGTTGGGGCCGGCTGCGGCGAGACGCTGTTGCGCGTCTGGCCGGGCCGGGGGAGCGTTTTTTGCCGGAGCGGTCCAGCCGAGGAAGTGAGAATCGGCTAGTTTGAGGCCGGACTGGGGCACCCCGTGGTCGTCCGGATAGCTGAATAGAGAAGCCATCAGGAAGACTGCTGCCGCTGGCCCGGGCTGTGCGGCGGCCGGGACAGGTCTGTGCCATGACAGTGTTCGCCTCAGGCGGCCGGGACGAGCACGGCGCTGGCTGGCCGGGTCAGGTCGGCGGCCTCCGACTCGCGGCGCGGTGGGAGGGCGAAGACGGCGCCGATCGCGGTGACCAGTGCCACGCCGGCGGCGACGCGCATGCCGATGGCCATCGCGTTGACGAAGGCGCTGTGCGCGGCGCCGACCAGCTCGCTGCCCTGCAGTCCGCCGATGTGCCTGCCGATGCTGTCGGCAGCGGCGACCGAGCTGGTCGCCAGGTGGGCGACCGGGCTGGGCGCGTGCGCCGTGGCGAGCGCGCTGGCGAGCCGTGACCGGTACACGGCGGCGGACAGGCTGCCGACGACCGCGATGCCGAGGGCACCGCCGACTTCCCGGATCGTGTCGTTGATGGCGCTGCCGGCCCCGGCCTGGCGGGCGGGCACCGTGGTCATGATGGTCGTGCTGGCCGGCGCCATCACCAGTCCCATGCCGGCCCCCATGATCGCCACGGCGAGGGCGAGCGCCGGATAGCCGGTGTGCACGCCCGCCGTCGACAAGTCGAGCAGCCCGAGGCCCATCAGCGCCATGCCGGCCGGGATGATCACGCGCATGCCGAGGCGCCTGGCGAGGATCTGCGACAGCGGCGACACGGCGCCCATCGCGAACGCGAACGGCAGCGCGCGCAGCCCGGCGGACAGCGGGCTCCAGCCGTGCACCAGCTGCAGGTACTGGGTGAGCACGAACAGGCTGCCGAACATGGCGAAGAAGATCACGGTCACCGCTGCCGCGGCGGTGGAGAAGGCCCGTGAGGCGAAGATCCTCAGGTCGATGAGCGGGTGCGCGATGCGCAGCTCCCACCACACGAAGATGCCCAGCGCGGCAAGCCCGGCGGTGACCTCGGCGAGCGTCACGGTGCTGGTCCAGCCGCGGCCGGGTGCCTCGATGATGGCATCGACGATGGCGAACAGCGCGCCGCCGACGAGCAGCGCGCCCAGGAAGTCCAGGCGGTGGCCGCCGGGCTCGGCGGTCTCCGGCACGATCGCGATAACGCCGGCCAGTGCGACCGCCACGAGCGGGACGTTGGGCGCAGGTTGCGCCAGGTGTCGCCGGTGGCGTTCTCGGCGACCCGGATGAGCAGCAGCGCCAGCCAGCACAGCTGGATATGGGCGCGAATGCGGTCCTCGCGGTAGTGGAAGACGGGACGCAGCGCCAGGCCGCCCTGTCCCGCCAGCCGCGCTCAAGGAGCAAGCCAGATTGCACACATAGATGAGCCGGGGATTGGGAATTCCCCGGTTATTGGCGTTGAGGGCTTGCTGGCCTTGGTCGCGGCGGTCCGGCGGTGGCGGGACGCGCAGGCAGGTGGGGGTGAGGGAGATGGGCTCCGCTGTCAGCAGGGGCAGCCGTGTCCCCCAGTTAGCCGGATCGTCTACCTGGTGGTTCGCCGGAAACTCGGCCTCGCCGTCCTGCCCGCGAAATCGGCAGCGCCCTCGGAGTCGCCGTCGTCGGCACCGTCCTCGCCAGCCACGTCGCCAACGCCCTGCCGGCATCCCTTCAAGAACACGCCGACTCCACTTCCCAGACACTCAGCGCCGCGCAACAGCTCGGAACAAGCCCATGAGCAGCGCCAACCAGACGACGCCCACCCTCACGATCAGCGGTCAGCCCGCGCGGCCCCGGGTCTGCCGTACTCCGGCCGCCCTCCAGGTTCGAAAGAATATGCCGCTGGTGGGCCGAGCTTCCGCCCAGCCGCGGCCCTTTCGTGGGCGTGGGCATTCGTTTCCTCTTCTCGGTTTCCTATTGGCTTGCTGTGCGGTACGTCAGTA
>Ga0181538_10004874_pt1 | contig 12293 bp, 8 predicted proteins | sample PEATcosm2014_Bin_40_FD_119773 | JGI IMG/M metagenome (GOLD analysis project Ga0181538, IMG submission 119773) | Peatland microbial communities from MTU Mesocosm Facility, Houghton, MI, USA - PEATcosm2014_Bin23_30_metaG | ecosystem: Environmental > Terrestrial > Soil > Wetlands > Peat | place...
GCGCTGGACCACCGTGTTCAGGTACGCTTCCTTCGTGACCGCGCGCTTCCGATAAAGCACTAACGTTTTCCAGGCATAATCTCGCAGAGGCGGTCGGAGGGGCTGTTCTCCCTTCTTGTCATGTATGCCAGTCGATTCCGCAACTGCGTATGGAAGGAACGGAATCGCATCGGAGGCATACGCAAGAAAAGGGGAAGCCCAAGGCCGCGGGCGGCGGCTGGATCTCGCGAAGCCGCGTCGCTTCTTCGTAGCGCGCTACCGGGGCGTCAAGGCGGCCTCGACCGACTTCGATTTCGACTAACATTCGGGCCGTCCGATGCGCGCGTTCGCGCCATTCGACTGGCGGGCCACTTACAGGACGCTAGCTTCGGCCACCGAGTACTACCCTGCGCGGAGGTAAGTATCTGCGATCTTCAACGCGGAGACCCACCACCAGCGGGGTCCCTTGGCCATTCACCAACTACATACGGTTCAGGCTCGCACAAAACGGCTTACGGGAATTCGAAGCCCCGGTGGGTCAGATCGCCAACTAGGGTAGCAAAAGCAAAATGGATCTGGCTGGGGAACGTTTCCGTTGCGGCCCAATGCTGCCATCAGCACCGCAGCTCCCATCCGGTTGAGCTCTTGAAACGAGCGATCTATTGGTTCAGCCATCGCTGTCCCCCCTAAAGCTATGGATTTTCTGTGCCCAATCAGGCCGTAACAGGGTCTGGGGAATCCAAGCCTCGGTTGGCAGCCGCCCGGATACTTGAGGCGGAGCGTAGGAACCCCACCAGTTCGTGCTTGCGCAGCATCTCCAGACTCAGCCGGCACACCTGGGCTGCAGGCACCCCACCTACAGCGCGATGACGGCGAGAAAAGCGCCTCACGATCTCCTGCACCGTGGACTGACCTTCGCAGAGGAACAGGGTATCCGCCAGCAGCCGTGGAAGCTCCATCAGCTTTAGACGGTCATCATCGGACTTGCTGGCCGCGAGCACCCTGGGACCGCGAACGACGCGCTGAAGAGGTTGCTTTGAGCGCAGCGCATGAAAGATAGCCCGCACATCTGTCGTCACGCGAACCACGTGAACGCCGGGGGCACGGTGGGGAATCAAGTCGGATGTGATCGCCACCTCGTCCGGCTCGAAGAGACCGGAAGAGGCGGTGTCATCCTGGGACTCAGCCTCCAGCGCCTCCTGCAATTCGAGGAGCCCGGGGACAGCGATGCTTGCCGGCTTCATTTTCGCCAAATATACAGCCTTCAGAAACGCTTGGAAATGACGCGAAAACTCGATAGAGGCATAGTATTTCGCGGGGTTTGCCGGTTCCTGGCGCCATGCCCGCCAGGCGTCGAAAACAGTCAGTAGATGGCCGGTTTCCTGGTGCAGCGCGATCAGCAGCCAGCGGAAGCGACGCTCCGCCCCCATAAAGAACCGGTTCAACTCCATCAGGTACCCCCGGTCCACGGCGCAGGGTACGCCGTAAAAATTGGGGAAGATCTCGGGAAAGGCACGGATCAATTCTCGATCTGCGGGATCCTGCTGCCAGCCCTGGTGCGACATATCGGAATAGTGGCCGTCAAACAAAAGCCTGTCGCGGTACCGCCTCAGCAGCGGAGTCCCCGCTAGCGGAGCCAGGATGTTGAGCTGTGGGTTGACGTGCTCGTGACGCAAAGCGTCCATGACAAAGGCCACGGTCAGAGCCAGGTCCTGTTTCTCTTCTTCCGGGTACCCCATAATCGTGGAGACGGTTGTTGCCATTCCCTCCTGGTCTGTCAAGGAGATCATCCGGGCAGCCTCTTCCAAATCGAGGCCTTTTTGAATGACCTTCTGCATGCGAGGGGAACCCGTCTCGATGCCGAAGAAAATAGCATTGCACCCAGCCCTGGACATGAGCGCCAGCAGGTCACGGTCTACGCAATCCGAGCGGACATCGCAACCCCAGTTGAATTTGTACCCCGACTGCAACAGCGCTTCGCAGAAATGGACGACTCTCTTCCGATCAAAGGTGAACATGTCATGAATGAAGTCAAAACTCTCCGTACCATACGTCTGGTGCAGAAAGCTCATCTGCTGAATCAGTCGGGCGGGGGTTTTCAGCCGGAAACGCCTGTGAAAGAAATCATTGGTCGAGCAGAAGGTGCACCCAAACGGGCACCCGCGGCCCAGTTCGAGGGCCAGCCGGAAGCACAGGGACCGGTCGCGGGCGAGCAGATGATAAGCCGGGAGGGGTAACGAATCCAAATCCTCAATCACCGGGGCATTCGGATTGCGGACGATCCTTCCCTGGTGGCGATACGTGATTCCCTGGATGCCGCTCAGATCGTCTCTGTCCCCGAGGGCCCGCAGCAGGCGGGGAAAAGTGACTTCGGCCTCTCCCCGCACAATCACATCCACGGCGGCAAATGCGGCTAAGGTAGCCTCATCCACCACCGAAGCCTGCGGGCCGCCCAGCACAATCATCGCCCCCGGGTGGGTCCGCCGGATCTCCTGTGCCAGGCGGAGAGCCAGGGGGAAGCTGCTGCACATGGTGCTGAAGCCGATGACATCGAACTGGATCTTGGCAAGCCGCGCCGCAGCGAATGAGCAGAAATCACGATACCTGTAGGAGCCTTGCTCCGGCCATGAGTATTCAAAAAAGAACCGATTGAGATCGACTACATCCGGAAGAAAACCATTCTGTTCCAGGACGGCTGCCAGGCTGAGAATTCCAAGCGGCACATCGAGCGCATTGCCCCGCAGATCGATGGACTGAGCAATGGGCCCGTCCTCCAACTCGGAGACGATTGGAGCCGCTACAAGACACACTTGCACCTTGAGTCCTCCTGCGCACTCGGTTCTTCCGAGCCTCGTGAAGCCTTGCGGGATGCCTGCTACTTCTGCCGACAGTGCCGGTCGGCTACTGTAACCTCGACCTGTTCCCCGGTGGCCCCGATCTTCGCCAGGAACTGTGGAGCCAGGCTCTCTGCTAAGGCCTTAAGCTTCGCTAGTTGTTGAGCGTCAGCGTCATGGTTCAGTATGATGATAGCGACTTCAGTGTCCTTCGTGTCGCCGCCCCCTGCCTTCGTTTTTTTTGGCATTTGCAGCTCCTTCTGTTGCCGTCATTAGGATAACAGCGGGCTGTAATACTCAATTCTCTGCAGCATCTGTGCCCACTCAATCTGGGGTCTCTACGACCACCAGCAAACACCCTTCTTCTCCGCGATCCGGTAGCGTGAAATCGTCTTGCCCGTCATTGGGAATTCTTGATCAGCAGCGCATCGGTGGAGTCCATTCCGCGCGAGAGGGCCAGGCGGCCATCGCGGGACCAATCGAACGAGAAAATATTGTCGGAAGTGAAATGCGTCACCGGCTTCGGTGGACCGCCCGTCACCGGTTGTTCCCAGACATTATCCACGCCATTCACGCTGTTGAGGAAAGAGATGGCGTGGCCATCGGGGGTCCAAAGAGGGGGTGCAGAGGTCCAAAGAAGGGGTGCAGGGGTCCAAACAACGGGATACTGGCCGGTGACGGGCAGCGGGAAAACCTTGGCGGGTTGGCCGCCCGCGAAAGGAACCACCGCCAGGCTGACCGGCTGATTCGGACCGGGAGAGTACCCAAGAGCGATCCACTTGCCGTCCGGGGAGACGGATGGCCAAATTGAGTTGTAATCCGTCAACTGGGACTCTGGCCCGCCCCCACTCGGAACCTTCATCAGCGTAACCTTCCCGCCCTGGTCCCGGCTGAAAACCACCCACTGGCCGTCCGGCGACACGGCGGGACCGCCATCAGACCGGCCATGGGTAAGCTGTTTCAGGTTGGTACCGTCCATGTCCACACGCCAGATGTTCCAGCGGTTGTTTCGGTCGTGCTGGACGAAGGCAATGAAGTCGCCACGGAGAGAGACGACGGGGTTAAAGGAACCCGAGGATGCACCGTTGTTGGTGAGCTGCTGGGCGTTCGAGCCGTCTGAGCCCGTCTCCCAAAGGTCATAGCGCCCGTTATGAACCGAGCAATAGACGATTTTCCCGTCCGGCGTCCATGCCAAACCGTTATCACCGTCGCGGTTCTGGTTTTCGGCGCTCAGGGTGCGGGCTTCGGACTCCTTGCCGGGCGTGGCGACCTGGAGGGTGGCAAGAATCTGCTCCTGGAGGGCCAGCAACGTCTTTCCGTCCGCGCTCGCACGAACTCCTGTGTACCTCGAAAGGTCGTGCGTGATCTGGCGGACTTCCCCCGCTTCGACTGACACGTCGTAAAGCTGTGATGTCGCAACGGTCCTAGACTCCCCCCGCGGACTGCCTGCAACGACCAAGTGACGGCTTCCAGGAAGCCAGGTGAGATCTGAGATCCAATCCCAATACGCGCCTGCCACCGGCTGGGCCGGGCCGCCTTCCGCCCCGATGGTGGTCAAAACCGGTTGCAGGCCAAAGTGAGCGAAGGCGAGGGTCTTGCCATCCGGAGACCACGCGACACGCTGGGTGTCCATCCACCCAGTCTCCTTGTAGGATGCCAACGCCCGCTCGCCAGAGCCATCCAGCGAGGCCGTCAGCAGGCTGAACTCACTAATGGTTTCCCGCACAAAAGCGATCCGCCGGCCATCGGGTGAGAATGCCGGCGGGCCGGACATCCCGACCGGCATTCTCCTTGGAGTACCGCCCAGGGACGGTACTTGGTAAAGATCACCGTTAGGTTCGAGAGGCTTCTGGCGGACGAAGTAAACGTAGTTGCCATCGGGAGAGAATGCAAGGCCCGGACATTGATCCTCGCCCAGAGTGGCAATCTGGACGGCACTCTCCGTGGCCAGTTGTCTCAGCCAGAGACTTTGCTTGCCTGCCGTTTCGCGCACGAAGGCCACATATTTGCCGTCGGGTGAGATGTCCGCTTGCCGGATGTCGCCGCTTCCCGTCACGCGGGTAAATTCCAGGGCGGCGGGCGAAGCCGGCGCCCCGCTGGTGGCGCGATAGAGGGCATAGATGAGGGTGGCGGTAATCACCAGCCCGGCAACCACCGGTGCGATGACGCCTTTCTTGTGCCGCGTCACCAAGCCCGCGATCGCCTGCGAATCGGAGCTAGCGCCTCGTGTCCTTGCGGGCGTCGGCGATCCTGCCTGCGGGCTCGCCGCTGCAGCACGTCCCGAATCAGTGTCACGCTTCAGGCGCTTCAGATCGATACCCACATCAGTCGCACTCTGGTAACGCACCTCGCGGTCCTTCTCCAGCGCCTTGTTGATGATTTCTTCGAGCTTGGTCGGCAGCTCGGGGTTCAAACGCACTGGCGAGATCGGCACCCGGTTCAAAATCGCATCGTGGATGACGGCGGTGGTCGCCCCGGTAAACGCCGGCCGGCCCGTCGCCATCTCGTACAGCAGGACGCCAAAAGAAAACAAGTCCGTGCGCGCGTCCAGTTTTTCCCCGCGTGCTTGCTCGGGGGACATGTAGGCCAACGTGCCCAAAACCAGGCCCGAACTGGTCGAGTACCCCACACTGGTCTCCGTTGTCGCCTCCGCGGTAGCTTCCCCGACTGGGACGGGGCGGCGAGACGGCAAGAGCTTGGCCAACCCAAAGTCGAGCACCTTAGCCCTGGCCGTCCCGCCCTGCGGGATGACAAAAATATTTGCTGGCTTGATGTCCCGATGGATGATCCCTTTCGCATGGGCCGCGTACAGCGCATCGGCAATCTGGATGGCGAGGTCGAGCACTTCGTCCGTCCGTAGAGGCAGTTTTGTGCCGCCACGTTCGGGCTGGCAGGGTAAACCCTCCGCTACCGCTAGCCGCTGCTTCAGGGTCTGCCCCTCCAGCAACTCCATAGCGATGAAGGGCTGGCCTTCGTGCTCATCAATGTCGTAGATCGTGCAGATGTTGGGATGATTGAGCGCGCTGGCTGCACGCGCCTCGCGCTGGAATCGCTCCAGGGCGTGCCGGTCCTTGGAGAGTTCTTCAGGCAGGAACTTGAGCGCTACGAAGCGGCCCAGCTTGGTGTCCTCGGCCTTATAGACCACGCCCATGCCCCCGCCGCCCAACTTCTCCAGGATGCGGTAGTGGGAAACCGTCTGACCGACCATGAGCCGATTACCTCGCAGCAAGATGAGGCGAACTTCCAATGGCGTCAGCATACGCTGCGTGTATCGTGAAGTCAAAGCAATAGGACTGTCCGGGAAAGTTCAAGTAACAGAACAGTTCTCAGGAGTGCCGTCTGCGGCAACACCTCTCCGTTTTGAATCGACCGCGAAGTGGTCCCGGCTGCAACCCGAGATTTCCTCAAGGGCTCCTGTGCGCATCATGGGTGCTGAATGGACACAGAATGGATTGGGAATGAAAAGTCGGATTCCCATTGACTATCCTGGCGTTTGACTGGATTACGGCGTGGAAGGGCGTTATCATTCCAAATCCAGCCCAGTAGCCACTCAGCATGGTTTCCTCGTGCCTCAACGGGGCACAACTGCAATCGGGAGAGGGAAGAGCGCCTCTCCAGTTTGCCAAGTCAACGTCCGCAGCTATCGGGCTCGTCTGCACAGTTACGGCAGCCTCGCGTATTCCGCCTTGGCTTCCTTTAGGACGGGGATGTCCGGGTCGGCGTCTTTCCAGAGCGTGGGGAAATCCCGATATGTGGCGCGGGCTTTGGCAGCGCCGCCCTAAGCCCCCTGCAAACCTAATTGGCGCTGTGGGTATCGCATTCGATAGGGAATGAAGAGTCGGAAATCACGAATTTATTGGGGTCGAGCAGCGATGTCTTAAGAACTGGGGGTTAAGGTCGGCTCGACTGCTAGAGTCGCAAATTGCTGGCTTGGAATCGCTTGCAATCACTCATAAAGGAGATTAGAGTTGCAGGCAAGAAAAAGTTGACAAGGCATGCTATTGCGATGAAGACGAGCATACCAATTCTCATCCTGCGGACAGCTTATTTCTTGACCTTGCTCCTGATGCCGGCGGTTCACGCCAGCGCGCAGATGCGTGTTGTCGCAGTCGGGGATTCGCACGGCGCCTATCCCGAGTTTGTCGCCATTTTACAGCGAGTTGGTCTGATCGATGGCAATCGTCAATGGATCGGCGGCTCAAGCATTTTGGTGCAGACCGGCGACGTTATCGATCGCGGGAAACAATCCCGCGAGTGCCTAGACCTGCTGATGGATTTAGAGCGCCAGGCGCCGAAACAGAACGGCCGGGTGATACCCCTGCTGGGCAATCATGAAGTCATGAACATCATGGGCGATCTGCGCTACGTGGTGGGCGAGGATTATCGAGCCTTCGCGACGGAGCAGTCGGAAAAAAGGCGTGAGGAGGCTTACCGCGATTACAGGAGTTTTCTCCACAGCCACACCTCTCATCATCATGCGGCGTATTCCGACGACGATGCTGGACGCCAGAAGTGGATGGCCGACCATCCGCCGGGCTTTTTTGAGCGCCATGATGCCTTCGAGGCGCAGGGCCTGTATGGGCGCTGGATCCGCAGTCACGGCGCAGTGGTGCAAGTGGGTGAGGCGCTGTTTCTGCATGGGGGCCTGAATCCCGTAATCCCCTTTAAGAACATCAAGGAATTGGACGACCGCGTTCGCTCCGAGATTGACCGCTTCGATTCGCTTTGGCAGTCGCTGTGCGATAAGAAGATTATTTGGCGTTACATGAAGCTGGAAGAAGCCCTGCGGCAGGTCCAGGAGGAGTGGACGTGGATTCAGGCGCGCGGTCAGGTGGAAGACCGTGAAGGCGCGCAGCAAATGCAGGAACTGTCCGGCCTTCAGAATTGGCTGATTGTTTCTCCGGATGGCCCGCTCTGGTACCGCGGCTTGGCTCTGGAGCCGGAGGAGACGTTGAAGCGCCCTCTGGAAGCCATGCTGGCACGGCTGATGGTGCGGTACATCGTGGCCGCCCATACGGTGCGGCCCAAGTTCGATATTGCGTCTCGCTTCGACAATCATGTCTTCCTGATTGATACTGGAATGAATAAAGAAGCTTACGGCGGCCGAGGCTCGGCGTTGGAGTTCCGCGATGGAAGCGTCACCGCCTATTACACAGACGGAGAGCCGCAAGTTCTGGTGGCTCCAGCGGGCGGAGCGACTCTCCCTAGCGTCCAGCCACGATAAAACTGGCGGCAAGCCGGAGTCATGATCAGCCACGTGCAAAGAATCTTCAGCATGCGCCGCGACGAAGTCGGCCCGGCGTCGCTCCTGTTCTTCTACCTTTTCCTGATAATTGGCGCCTACCTGATGGGGCAAGCGGTGGGTGACTCCCTGTTTTTGAGCGTCTTTCCCAAGCATCTGCCTTATGCGATGATCGGGTCGGCGATAACCATCGGAGCCTTTGTCTCTGCGTACATACGGCTTTCCCGCCGGTTGCGGCTGGAGCCGCTAATCATCGCCACTCTGCTCTTCTTCGCGCTGAGCTTTGCCTGCTTCTGGTGGCTGACGTACTTCACGTCCCGGTGGGTGTACTTACTGGTTTACGTTTGGGTATATGCGGCGGGAGCGATGGGCCCGATGATGGGCTGGACGTTGGCCAACTACGTATTGACCACACGTGAGGCGCGGAGGATTTTCTCCTTCATCGGGGCGGGAGCAATCCTGGGTGGAACGTTCGTGAGCTTTTTTACGGCCGACGTGGTGAGCCGCGGCCACGTGCGGCCGCAAACCCTCTTGCTGGCGATCGCCTTCATTCTCGTGGTCTGTGCGTTGTTGGTTAGACGGCTGTTTCTGACCACGCGGCAGCGGCTGGTGGCAGTAAGTCTGGCCCCCACCGCCGGCCACAGCACTCCCAAGAACTTCGGCCAGAGCTTCAGGGTGATCCGCGGCTCCCGATATTTGTCGTTGGTCACGGCACTGATCGCCATCGGATGCCTCGCCACCTGCATTCTGGGGTATCAATTCAAGCTCATTGCCAAGGCAGCTTATAGCGGCAATCCCGCGGCGCTGACGGCCTTTTTTGGCCGCTTCAACGGCTATATGGGACTGGCCTCGCTGGTCTTCCAACTGGCTCTAACCGGGCCGTTGCTGCGCACCTTCGGCATCCGCGTCACTCTTTTCGTGCTTCCGGCTGCACTCATGGGCAGCAGCGTGGGCGTGCTCCTTGCCCCGACGCTTCTCACGGCGGGCCTCCTGAGAGGAAGCCACTACATCCTCCGTTACTCGCTGGACAAGTCTTCGACCGAACTGCTCTATTTGCCCGTTTCCCCCGAGGTCAAGAACCAAGTCAAGTCCTTCATCGACACCTTCGTGTGGCGGTCGGCGGACGGCATTGCGGGGCTCACGCTGTTGCTTTTCGCTAACGTGCTGAAGTTCAGACCCAGCCAAGTGGGTCTAGTTAACATGGTTTTTCTAGCGGGTTGGATCGCCATCGCCTATGGCGCGCGCCGAGAGTATCTGAACGTCCTAAAATTGGCTATTGAACGCCGGACCCTGGACCCGGAACGAACCGCCGCTTCGGTGCTGGACTCGACCACTGTGGAGGTTCTGGCGCAGGCTGTGAAGGGGGGTGGGGAGCAGCAACTTCTCTACGGTCTGAGCCTATTCGAAATGGGGCGCCAACCGGGGTTTCATCCTGTGCTGCGCCGAATGCTGGCCCATCCTTCGCCTGCCGTCCGTCAGCGCGCCCTGCGCTTGCTCAACGACGCTGGCGACTTGGAGATCCTGCCTCAGGTGGAAAAGCTGCTGGCCGACGAAAGCCTGGAGGTTCGCACTGAGGCGCTACACTACTTGGTAGTTCATGCAGCGCGCGACCCCCTCACGCTTCTTAGTACGGAGCGTGATTTCCCCGATTACGGACTTCAAGGTGCTGTGGTGGGTTTCTTGGCCCGCACCGGAGAGCCGGAGTACTTGGCGGCGACGGAGCTCATCCTGCGAGGCATGCTCGCACGCGACGGCCCTGATGCCGCGCGCTCGCGCGCTGAGGCGGCGAGGGTATTGGGCGTAATTCCCCCGCCCTGCGGGTTGCACACCGAGTTGTTAAAGCTGTTGCAGGATGACGATCTTGAGGTATTGGAGCAGGCCCTCCTGAGCGCAGCCAAAATTCAGGGCAGCGAGTTCCTCCCCTGGGTCATTGAGAAGCTGGGAGAGCCGCGCCTGAGGGGGACGGCGCGCGCCGCACTGGTCCAGTACGGCCCCCGGGCGGTGCACACGCTTCGGGACTACCTGAACGACGCCACTGTGCCGCTACCCATCCGCAAACAGATTCCGAAAGTGCTAGCCCGTATCCCCAGTTCCGATTCAGCCACCGCGTTGGCCGAAAGCCTGATCCAAAGCGATCCGGGAGTGCGCTTCGATGTGCTGAAGGCGCTGAACAAACTTCGTTCCAGAGATCCCGGCCTGGTGCCGCCGCGTTCCGATGTGGAAGACATGCTAAACGCTGAGCTTATGGGCTACTATCGCTCTTTCCAGATTCTGGCCGCGATTGACCCCGCCGGCACCGCGATTCCCGGACTGCGCTCACGGGGCGGCGAGTCGGTGCTGACGCGAGCCTTGCGCGAACGCATGGCTTACGAACTCGAGCGCATCTTCCGCCTCCTGGCGTTGCTCTATCCGCCACGCGACGTCCACAATGCTTTCCTCGGTTTGACTATGGGCACGTCCCAACGCCAGGCCAATGCCCAGGAAGTGTTGGAGCACCTCCTCCAGCCGGATCTCTACCGGCGGCTAGTCAAAGGGCTCGACTCGGAGATTCCCTTGCGAGAGAAGGTGGACTTCGCCCGCCGCCTCTGCGGTTCCAACGTGAAATCGAGGAACGAAGCCCTGCGCATTCTGCTGCACTCGGAGGACGGCTGGGTGTCCGCCTGCGCTCTTTACGCGATTGGCGAGGAGCGCCTCACGGAATTGAACGATGAGGTAAGCCATGTGCCACACGCCGCCGATCCAGTGCTGGATGAGACTTGGCAGTGGGCCACCGCGCGTTTGAAAGCCGCGATCCCGACTTAGGATCCTATATGCTTACGGTAATGGAAAAAGTTGCCCTCCTGCAGACTGTCGAGGCATTTCGGGCTGTCCCCACGCAAAGCCTTGCCCGCCTTGCGGCCATCGCCCAGGAAGTTGATTACCAGGCGCGCCAAACGCTCTACAACGATAACGAGGCCGCTGACAGCATGTTCGTTCTGTTGGAGGGCGAGGTCGCCCTGCTGCGCCCGGGGCAGGAAGGGAAAAAACTGGGGCCTGGCCAGGTGGCAGGCCTTCTGGCGTTTCTGGCCGGCGATTCCGAACCTGAATCGGCCATGGCCACGCAGCCTGTGCGCGCCTTGCGTCTTGACCAGGAAGATTTTTACGACGCGATGGCGGAGGATTTCAACCTAACACGCGGCATCCTCAAGGCGGTCGTGAGATGGGCGGCTGGCACGCGATGACCAATACCGCCCGATACATCAATAATAAACTGCCCCTTCACCCTTCTGAGCTGCAAGGTTTTGGAAGATCTGGACGATTTTATCCCGCCGCGCCATCAAAGTTTTGACTTCCGTCTTGCTCAGATGTGGCCGGGTCCTTTCGTAAACCTCCTCAAATTTTAGCTCTTTCAACTTCTGCAGCAATTGCCGGTCGCACATCACCAGATCCTTGGGGTCGAGTATGGTGTTATACGGTCGAAAGGCGCGTGTAAAGTCGATTCGCCAAATCTTCCAATCTTCGGTGATGAGCACATTCGTGAGGTTGGGGTCGGTGTCATAAATAAGCTGGTCAAACACCCGGATTTTGTACATCTGTTTATTCCACGCATCGGGGTCCGGCGGATGCAGGCCCTGGTCGTGTCGCATGACCTCGTCCCACTTCCACGGAATCCACCAGCTTAAGGAGCCGGTCTGGCCGTTCCACTTCCGCTCGACATAGGGCGGAACCATGTCGTTCATCCCGAGCATTCGAGCCAGCTCGTAACCTGCAATATTGTAGTGGTAGGAATCGACGAAGTTGTATTCGGTGTTACCGTCGGAGAACTCCTTCTTAAATGTGTGTTCGTCCACAGGCTGAAAAGAAGCATCATGGGTAATGGTTCCGTCGGTCAAGGTTAACTTCCAGGGGTGCGTGACGCCCTTTTTGGATCCCTTGCTGCCAATTACCTTGGCATGGAGCAGAAAATCTATCTTCTGCTCATCCGTGAGGTTGGGCTCATTCTTCAGACTAGATTGCGCGAAAGCGGAAATGGCCGACAAGCAAAGGCAAGCTAACGGCATCAACGCCGACCAGTGACTTCTTTGCCGCATAAAGCCCCTTCCTCCATTCGTTATCGTTTCCGCAGATCAATGCGCGTAGCGTTCATCACCGCGCTCCCGCTTTCGTAAGTGCCGAGGCAGATCACGTCCGACCCTTCCTTGAATTCGCTCATGTCGGCGGGGCTGGGTGCCCTTTGTCCACATTGTCGAGCTGTCAAA
>Ga0181538_10004876_pt1 | contig 12287 bp, 17 predicted proteins | sample PEATcosm2014_Bin_40_FD_119773 | JGI IMG/M metagenome (GOLD analysis project Ga0181538, IMG submission 119773) | Peatland microbial communities from MTU Mesocosm Facility, Houghton, MI, USA - PEATcosm2014_Bin23_30_metaG | ecosystem: Environmental > Terrestrial > Soil > Wetlands > Peat | place...
CAAACGCTCTTGGTTTCCTTCAGGAACCAGACGCGCATCTTGAACCGAAAATCCTTCGAGGTGAGCGCGCCCACCGGGCAGATGTCCACCGTGTTGAGCGTGTAATTATTGTCGAATGGCATTCCGGGAAAGGCCGAAATCGTGTTGTAGCTGCCACGGTTGATGATGCCGAGCGCGTCGTCGTGCGCGATGTCGCGAGTGAAACGGATGCAGCGCGTGCAAAGGATGCAGCGTTCCGCGTCGAGCATGATGCGCGGGCCGAGGTCAACGGCCTTGGGCTTGTGGACCTTCGGTTCCACAAAGCGGCTCGCGCTCTGGCCGTAATCCACCGAGTATTCCTGCAGCTTGCATTCACCCGCCTGGTCGCAAATCGGGCAATCGAGCGGATGATTGATGAGCAGGAATTCCAGCACGCCTTGGCGCATTTGTTTCACGCCGGGTGTGTTCGTGTAAATTTCCATGCCGGGCGAAATCGGCGTGGCGCAGGCAATGGCCGGCCGCGGCGATTTCATGATCTTCGGCGTGCCGTCGGCATTCAAAATCGGTTTGCGGTCCGGACCGAGCGCCGGGGTGCCAAACTCCACGAGGCACATGCGGCAATTGCCCGCAACCGGCAGCTTCGGATGGTAGCAATAATGCGGCACTTCCGTTTTTGCCAGTGCGCACGCCTGAATCATCGTGGTCGGAATCGGCTTGCCGGAAATTGGATCTGGCGTCGTTTTCGGCACCTCAATTTCGCGCCCGTCCACCTTCACCTTGATCCCGGTTTGTGGGGTCGCCGGCGCTGCGGGCTTCGTTTCAGTTGTGGTTGCTGCAGACATTTTTCAAATGGTTCCGCAATGTACATGCCGCCTGTCATTAACACCGGGCTTCAGCCCGGTGATAAGCCGACTGAGAGAACGTTCAGCCGTTTTAACGGCTTTCCCACGCGGACGCGGAGCCGTTGAAACGGCTAAAGACACACGCCGTCCCCCGACACCGGACTGAAGTCCGGTGTTAATGAGAAGGTGACTTGCTCGCGCCTGTTTTTCCGTTTTCATCTTTAATGCGCCGTTGCCAATTTCTGCCGTTCCGACGGCGTGGCGGTTTTCGGTTCAATGTGTCCCTTCGCGCGACGAGCCTCGTCGGCCGCGCCTTTGGCGACAAATTCATCCTTGAACTTCGCCACGAAACTTTGCACCGGCCACGAGCAGGCTTCGCCGAAGGCGCAAATCGTGCGGCCGCCGGGAATATTGTCCGCGATTTTAACCAGATAATCGGCATCACTTGCGCGGCCTTCGCCGTGCGTGAGGCGATGCAGCGCCTTGCTCATCCAGAGCGAACCTTCGCGGCAGGGCGTACATTGGCCGCAACTTTCGTGTGCGTAAAACTCTGCGATGTTCGCGAGCGCCGTGACAATATCGGTCGAATCGTCCATTACGATGATGGCGCTCGAACCGCTCATCGAGCCGGCGGCGATGAGCGAATCAAAATCGTAGGGCAAATCGAGCATGTCCACTTCCTGCAAAATCTCTTTGCCGTCCGGGCCTTTGCGCTTGAGTTTGAATTTTTCGCCCGCCTTGAAAACCTTCGCCGACGAACCGCCCGGGATGACCGCTTTCAACGAACGGCCGGGACGCAGTCCGCCGCCGAACGCCGGATCGTTGATGAGCTGGCCGATGGTGACCTTGCCGGTCTCGATTTCGTAATAACCGGGGCGCTTCACGTGGCCGCTGAGGCTCACGATGCGCGTGCCGGTGTTGTTCGGGGTGCCGAGTTTGGCGAATTCCGCGCCGCCCATCGCGACGATGTGCTTCACGTCGCACAGCGTCTCGACGTTGTTGACGATGGTCGGGCACATCCACAGGCCGAGCACCGCCGGAAAATACGGCGGCTTGATGCGCGGATACGGCCGCTTGCCTTCGAGCGATTCGATAAGCCCGGTTTCCTCGCCGCAAATGTAGGCGCCCGCGCCGCGATGAATATAAATCTCCAGGTCATAACCAGTACCCAAAATGTTTTTGCCAAGAAAATGCTTTGCACGGGCTTCAGCCAGCACCTTGTTTAACAGCTTTGCGCCATCGGGCATTTCGCCGCGAATGTAGATGTAGGCAAGGTGAACATCGTTGGCGAAGCATGAGATGATGGTACCCTCGAGCAACTGATGTGGGTCTTTGTGGATGATCTGCCGGTCCTTGAACGTGCCCGGCTCGGACTCGTCGGCGTTGCAAATCAGGTAAATCGGCTTGCCGCTCTTGCGGTCAACGAAACTCCATTTCAAGCCGCATGAGAATCCCGCACCGCCGCGTCCACGCAAGCCGGACGTCATCACGTCCTGGCGGATTTGTTCCTGCGGCGACTGGGTCTTGCCGTCCGGCAGGGTTTTGGGCTGAAACGCGAGCGCCTTTTTCAAAACCTCGTAGCCACCGTGGCGCAAATAGCATTCGATGTCGGGCGTGTAACCCGGCTGATCGGCGTACTTCAAAACCAATTTATATTGCTGCGGCATATCAAAGTGACAAGTGACGAGTGACGAGTGACAAGTTGTGAAACGCACGGCTTGACTGGCCGAGGAAACCCTTTAGCCTAGCCAATGCTCCGGCCTGCCCGATGGTGTAACGGTAGCACAGCAGACTCTGGATCTGTTTGTCATGGTTCAAATCCATGTCGGGCAGCCAATTGTCATTTACGATTTCAGATTTGCGATTTACGATTTGCATCAGTTTCTACTCACTTGCACTTTGCCACTATCTCATTTGCCTTCGCTTGTGAAACAGCTTCATAGAAGTCGTCGTTGCACATCATCACCGGCGCGGTGCCGCAACTAGCGAGGCACTCGACGAATTCGACCGTGAACTTTCCGTCCTTCGTCGTTTGTGGGCCGTGTGCGCGCGCGTCCAGACCCAGTTTATCGCAAAAATGTTTGTGCAACTCGTAGGCGCCGCCCAGCGCGCAACTCAGCGTCCGGCAGACCTTGATTTGATATTTGCCCATCGGCTGCTGCCGGAGCATCGGATAAAACGTCACGAGCTCATAAACGTTGATGGGCTGCAAGCCGAGCTTCGCAGCGGTCCATTCGACCGCTTCCTGTGAAATCCAGCCGAATTGCTCCTGAATGGCGTGCAACACCATCAGCGATGCCGCGCGCCTCTCGGGGTAATGCGTGATTAATTCATCCACTTCCGCTTCCAGCGCAGAGGATACGGCGAACCCGCCCTGTTGCCGGAGCGGATTGGGAATGGGTTCGGTGTGCGCGGCGTTCATGTCAGGTCGAGTGCAGCGCCACGCGGTTGCCTTCGCTGTCCAGAATCACGGCGCGAAATCCGTGCGGCCCGATTTGGTGTTTTGGCTTCAAAATCTTCCCGCCGTCCTTTTCGGCCGCAGCAATGGCGGCATCAAGCCGCTGGTCGCAATTCAAATAAATCATCGGGCCTCCAGTGGACGGCCTGTGTTCGTCACCGACAACCAGGCAGCCACTGACGCTGTTGTCAGCATCGGGCAAAAGGCCGAAGGTCATGCCTTCCATGGTATGTTTCGCGACCATCCGGCCCAGCACCGCGCTGTAAAATTTTATCGCCCGGTCGAGGTCTTTCACCGGGATGTCGCACCAGACAATTTGATTCGCCATATGATTTTTCAGACGTTCACTTTGTAACCCAGCACATGCTCGTCGCCCGGCAGACCGCGAAAACCCCAGTTGTGCCTGGGCGACTCCAGAATCGTCACTTCGAGGTCATTGGGGGAAATGCCGCAATCCCGGTCGCAGCGTTCGAACAACAATCGAATCAATTTCTTCTTCGATTCAACACTGCGGCCTTCGAACATGCTGAATTCAAGGATGGTGTATTTGTGGGTTCTGCCGGCGGGATAATAAAAATCCGCATGTTCCAGCGGGAAAAACCGATGCGCCCGTTTGTCGGCCGGATATTGCAGCGCCTCCACGACACAAGCATGGATCGCGTCCGAAAGCTTTTGCTTGATCGGGTCAAGCTGCTGGCGCAGTCCATATATTTTTACTTGTGACATAATCTGCCGTTTTCAGCGGTCGCACTCTCCCATCACAAAATCGAGCGAACCCAGAATCGCCACGGTGTCGCTGACGAGACAGCCGGGGAAGATTTTCGGGATGATGCTCAGGTTCACAAAGCTGGGCGCGCGGATTTTCATCCGGTAAGGCGTGCCGCCGCCGCGACTGTTAATGTAAAAACCCAGTTCCCCCTTCGGATTTTCGTGGCCGAAATAAATTTCACCGGGCGGACAGTTCATGCCCTGCGTCACGAGGATGAATTGATGAATCAGTTCCTCCATCTTCGTCATCACGTTTTGTTTCGGCGGCAAAACGATCTTGCCATCCGGCACATTCACCGGCTCCTTGGTTTTATTATCCGCACCACCGGGAATTTTTTTGATGCACTGCAGCAAAATGCGGACGCTCTGGCGCATTTCCTCCATGCGAACAAGATAGCGGTCATAACAGTCGCCGGTCGAACCGACGGGAATGTCGAATTCCAGATCCGGGTAGCAAAGATACGGCTGCTGCTTGCGCAAGTCCCATTCGATGCCGCTGCCGCGCAGATTCGGGCCGCTGAGCCCGTAATCAATGGCGTCCTCCTTCGAGATTACCGCCAGGTCACGCACGCGGTCCACCCAGATACGATTGCGGGTGAGCAGCGTTTCGACTTCGTTGAGTGACGGAATGAATTCATCGCAGAACTTTTTGCACTGATCCAGCCAGCCCGGCGGCAAATCGCGCATCACGCCGCCAATGCGCGTGTAGCTCGTGGTGAAACGCGCGCCGCTGATGGCTTCGGCCAGATTGTAAATTTTCTCGCGGTCGGTGAACGTGAGCAGAAACACCGTCACCGCGCCCAGGTCCATCGCGAACGCGCCAAGGCCAAGCAAATGCGAGGAAATGCGCGCCAGCTCTGCGCACATCACGCGGATGTATTGGCAGCGCGGCGGCAAATCCTTTTCGATGCCGAGGAGTTTTTCCACCGCGAGCGCGTAGGCGACGTTGTTGGCCAATGGCGCGAGGTAATCCAGCCGGTCGGTGTAGGGGATGAATTGGGTGTAGGTCATGTTCTCGGCGATCTTTTCGTCGCCGCGATGCAGATAACCCACGTCCGGGTCAGCCTTGGTGATGATTTCGCCGTCCAGCTCGAGCACGATGCGCAACACGCCGTGCGTGGCCGGATGTGACGGCCCCATGTTCAGAACCATTTTCTCGCCCTGCATGTCCTGAAGCTCTTCCGTCGCCTGCGCGGCCCGCGCGGCAGAATCACGGATTTCAATGTCTTTAACCGTGGCCATGAAAATTAATCTCCGGGATTGCGAACGCGCGGTTCGCGATGAATCGCGTCCTCGCCGCCGGCGACCGTCACAAACGGCCCGCCTTCAAGCGGCGCGGGTTTGGAAAACGCGATGCCGGGCAGGTCGCTCGGTTTGCCGGCCAGTGGAAAATCCTTGCGCAGCGGGAAATACGGATAACCTTCCCACATCAAAATCCGGCGCAAATCCGGATGCCCGCAAAACCGGATGCCCATCATGTCGTAGATTTCGCGCTCGTGCCAGTCGGCGGTCTTCCAAACGGTCGTGACCGTCGGCAATTCGGATTTTTCCTCGCTGACGCCGGCTTCGAGCCGCAATTCGTTACCGTGCGTCAGGCCGCGCAGATGATAAACCACCGTCCAGCGGGGGTCTTCGCCATAATTGTCCACGCTGCTGATGTCCACGAGATAATTGAAATCCAGATCGTTTTTCGCATACCGGCAGACTTCAGCAATTCTTTCCGCGTCGCCGACTTTGAGGGTGATTCCGCCACGAAATTCCGCCGGTTCGGAGATTAAATCACCGAACCTGGCTTTGATTTTTTGGGCGAATTCGAGGGCGGGCACGGCAGTTCAAATAAAAGGTTCAATGACGGCGCAGCGCGGTGACCGCCGTGAGATTCTCCAGGACCGGTTGGGTGCTGATTTTAGCCTGCAATTTCATCAGTGCGTCGAGCACGGCTTCGGGCCGCGGCGGGCAGCCGGAGACGTAAATATCCACCGGGATGATGTTGTCCACGCCCTGGAGCACGGCGTAGCTGCGGTACATGCCGCCGGTGGAGGCGCAGGCGCCCATGGCGATGACCCATTTGGGTTCGGGCATCTGGTCGTAAATGCGCTTCACGGCACCGGCCATTTTGTAGGTGACCGTGCCGGCGACAATCATGCAGTCCGACTGGCGGGGGGAAAACCGCATGACTTCGGACCCAAACCGGGAGATATCAAACCGGCTTGCCCCTGCCGCCATCAATTCGATGGCGCAGCACGCCAGTCCCATCGGCATCGGCCAGACAGAGTTTTTGCGGAACCAGTTCAGCGCGGCGTCCACCCGCGTCACAATGACGTCGCCTTCAATTTTTGAGTTGTAGCCGATTTCAGTTTCGGTTCGCATAAACACAGCGCGCCCTGAGCCGGGCGCCAAAACAACGTAATCGGGGCGGAAAACCGAGGCAAGTTGAATTTGTGATTTTTTTCACAAGAAGACTTAATTTCACGCAAATTTAACAAACGCAAATTGCATCATCGTGTTATCAACTTGCGCTTGTGACCGGCGGCGGCTGGTGTAGAATTAAAAAACGCGGCGGGTTTGAATTATGAAAACTTTTGCGGAATTGAATTTTCCCGGACGGCTCATTGCCGTCGAGGGTCTCGACGGCTCGGGCAAGTCCACGCAAATTTATCTGCTCAAACGCTGGCTCGAGGCCGAGGGCATCAAGGTCTATTTCAGCGAGTGGAACTCGTCCGAACTCGTGAAATCCGCCACGAGCAAGGGCAAAAAGCGCGAATTGCTGACGCCGACGACGTTCAGCCTCATTCACGCGACGGACTTTGCCGACCGTTACGAACGCCACCTGCTGCCGCTGTTGCGCGCGGGTTACATCGTGCTGTGCGATCGGTATATCTTCACCGCGTTCGCGCGGGACGTGACGCGCGGCTGCCCGCCGGAATGGGTGCGCGGCATTTACAGTTTCGCCGCGCAGCCCGACCTCACGTTTTTCTTCAAGGCGGATTTGGAGGTGTCGCTCAACCGCATCCTCGAAGGCCGGCCCAAGCTGAAGTTTTTCGAAGCGGGCATGGATCTGCGACTGTCGAGCGATCCTTACGAAAGTTTCCGCATCTTTCAAGGCCGCATTCTGGCGCAATACATGGCGATGAGCGCGGAGTTTCATTTCGTGGTGACGGACGCCAATCAAAATGTGGAAACGCAACAGGCCGGCGTGCGCAAACTGGTCGGGGAGCGGATCGACCTGGAACGTTTCCGGCGCCGCAGCCCGCTGCCGTTGCCGCCACCCATACAGCGAGCCAACAAGGTTGAGGAAATGGAGGAGGATTCGGCCGCATGAAAACGAACGCCGTCAAGCCAGCCGCCGGGCGGGCCACTCATCGCCGTTTTTACGGCCACGGCATCCCCGGCGTCCACCTGGAAGACCTGGCGGGCAAACTGATCGTGGTGGAAGGCGCCGACGGTTCGGGCCGCTCCACGCAAATCGCGCGGCTGGTGGACTGGCTGGAGACCAGCGGCCACGCCACGGTGCAGGTCGGCCTCAAACGCTCCACGCTCGTCAGTTCCGAACTCGACAAGGCGCAGGAAGGAAACATTTTGAGCCGGACGACGTTGAGCTTGTTCTACGCGACGGATTTTGCCGACCAGTTGGAAAACATCATTTTGCCGGCGCTCAAGGCCGGACTCATCGTGCTGTCCGACCGTTACATTTACACGCTCATGGCGCGCGACATGGTCCGCGGCATGGACGAAGCGTGGCTGAAAAATCTGTACGGCATCGCGCTGGAACCGGACGCGGTTTTCTACCTCGAAGTCGGGGCCGAGGAGCTGGTGCAGCGGAACCTTTCCAAAAAGGCGGCGCTGGATTTCTGGGAAAGCGGCATGGACCTCGGACTGTCGCGCGACATGTTCGACAGCTTCCTGAAATACCAGATGAACATGCAGGCCGTGTTCCGCCAGTTGCAAAAGACCTACGGCTTCACCATCGTGGACGGCAATCGCTCCGTGGAAACGATCACGGAAGCCTTGTGGGGGGAAATTCGCGCGTTGCTCGCGGAAAAATAGAAAACATCAACGGTCCCGCGGCGGAACCTTGACGGTGGAATCGGACGGTATGTTGATCGGCGGCAAAATTATGGGAGTGTTCGTGGACGCCGGTGGCTTGCGCGGGGAAAGCTGTTTCATCAGTTCTTCAAACTGTTTCCTCTGTTCCGGCGTCAACTCGGCGCGAATGCGTTGGCGCACATCCTGCATGACCAGCTTCCAAAGATCGCGGTTGCGTTCCTGGCCGTCGGCGATGATCTTCCCGATTTTTTCGCGCTGTTCCGGCGTCAAGTGCAAAGCTGTATCCAGCTGTTCGACAAACTGCTGGTTCAGCATTTGCGGGCGCGGCAATTGCGATTCCTGGGAACCGGGCCGGTCATGGCGCGCCCCGGCGAACGGCCGGCGGATTTCCGGGTGTGCGCGCTCAACGTAATTGACGAGCAGCCCACCCGTCACCACGCCGCAGCCAAAAATCACCACGGTGGCCAGAATGATTTTCCAGGAATTCACTGCGCTTGGTCGTTTTGATCCACTGAAGCCAGCAGCGTGTTCTCAAAATTCTGTGAGAGGTCGGCGGAATTGGATGAGGCTGTCGAGTTGACGAAGACCCATATGCCGAGCAATAACACAATCGCCACACAGGAGACCGCCGCCTGCCAAAGCCTGCGGGTCCACAACACCCACTTGTCCGCCCCGGTGCGTGACGCCAGCAACGCCATGACGCGTTTTTCAAAGGCGTAAGGCACGCGGTCGTCCGGCGCATTGGCGCGGGCGGCGGCAAGCAGTTTCTTTTGCAGTTCGGCGATGTTCATACCAACCATCATTTTTAGACGGCGTCACGCAATGCCGGGTTACAGATACTTCTCCGTCGTCATTTTCATCAGGATTTTCCGCATTTCCGCGCGCGCCCGGAACGCGCGCACCTTCACCAGCGGCAGCGACCAACCGGTGAGTTGGGCGATTTCCTTGACCGAACGGTCCTCAATTTCCAGCAAGGTGATGACCAGCCGCGCCGGCGGTGAAAGTTTTTCAAGCACGCGTCCGACGAGCAATTTTGCAGCGTCGGCGGTATCAGCAGCAGTTTCGGGTTGAGTGACAAAACGTTCCAACCAATCGCCTTCCGGCCCGGTCAAATCCGAAAACGCCGACTCCCGATTGCGCTGGTGGCCGCGCAAAAAATCGTAGCACGTCCGCACCGTCAGGCGCATCAGCCAGTGCTCAAAGGGCGCTTCGCCGCGGAAGCTGTTGAGTTTTTCAAATGCCTTGAGCCAGACTTCCTGCGCGATGTCTTCAATCTCGCTTTCACGGCGGGCGTAACGGCGGGCGGTGGCGAAGACGCGCGGTGAATATTTTTGAACCAGCGGCTCGAAGCTCGCGGGGTCGCCTCGCAAGACCGCGGCAATCAACTCCGCCTCAGTCCGTTCCATGGCGTGCGATTATGTCGGGTGTTTTGTCCGGGCTAAAGGGAAAAGCTGTTCGGGTGGATACGCTCAAGGCCGCGTGATGTGAAGCGCCGCCTCGAAGTCACTGGAAAATTGTGAAATGGCACCGGTAATTTTGCGCGGCTGCTCGATCAGGGTGTTCCACATGTTCCCGGCGTTTTCCGGTCGGCGTTGAATCAACTCGACCGCCGCGGTCATCAGTGACAGGCCGTTGTTCACATCGTGGCGCAGGTCGGCGAGTTTTTGGTTCAACTCGTGTATCTGTTCGGCGCTCAAGGTGACGGGTTCATTCGGCAAAAGCATTCCGCAAGATGCTCACAGCGGGCCGTAAAATCAAGCGGGTTTCATGAAACAGTGAATTGGAGCGAGCGAAGGGATTCGAACCCTCGACACTCACGTTGGCAACGTGATGCTCTACCAGGCTGAGCTACGCTCGCTTCCAGAAAGTCCGGAAGGCTATGCCCGCCCGCGGAATTTGCAAGCCTGATTTCAGCCTGACTTCGCCGGTCTGCCCAGCACCGAACGGATCACCTTGAGTAAATCGTCGTGGTCAATCGGCTTGTGGAAAAACGCGGCGGCGCCGCTGCTCGCGGCCCGTTCCTTGTATTTGGGGTCTTCGCTGCCGGTGATGATGATGATGGGAATTTTTCTCGCTGTGTCCAGCCGTTGGAACCATTCCATGACGCGAAAGCCGTCCCACGGCACACCGTCCACGGCGGGCGGAAAACCGATGTCCAGCAAAATCAAATCGGGATTTTCCTTGCGTGCGGCGGCAACGGCTTCAGCCCCGTCCAGAGCCGTGAAGACCTGATAACCAGCGCCCTGCAGTTTCAGAGAAACTGTCTTCAGGATGATCTCGTTATCATCCACCACCAAAATTTTTTCTACAGGCCCGGATGCGGATTCAGTACTCATAATCGTCAACACCGAAACTCGGTTCGCTTTTCCCCAACAGCGGTGTCAGCAAAAATAACGAACCGGCCATGCTAAACAAAGCACATTTTATGCCCTTTGACTTCCAGCCCATCCGCCATGCTAAACTGGGCCTGTGAGCAACGTCTTTTATGCCCCGGGCGAACAACACGCCTCGAAGGTCAACGACCTTTTTACCGCCATTGCCCGGCGTTACGATTGGCTTAACGATCTGCAAAGTTTCGGCCTCCACCGCCGCTGGAAACATCGCGTCGTCGAACTCGCCGCCGTAAAACCCGGTGACCGTGCGCTGGATTTGTGCTGCGGCACCGGGGACCTGGCGCTGGAGCTCGTGCAACGCGGCGCGGAAGTCGTGGGTCTGGATTTCAGCGGGGCCATGCTCGAAATCGCGGAAAAACGCCGGCTGAAAACTCTCAAATCCCAAATCTCAAATCTGAAATTTATTCAGGGTGACGCGCAGCAAATTCCGTTTCCCGACCATTCATTTGATATCGTCACGGTTGGCTACGGGCTGCGGAATCTGACGAACTGGGAGGCGGGACTGGCCGAAATGTACCGTGTCGCCAAGCCGGGCGGGCGGCTCGTCGTGCTGGATTTTGGCAGGCCTCCGAATGCCGTTTGGCGGACGGCTTATTTCATGCACCTTAAAATTTTCGTGCCGCTGCTGGGCTGGGTCTTTTGCGGCAACGCCCAGGCTTACGCCTACATTCTCGAATCCTTGAAACATTACCCGGCGCAAAATGGCGTCGCGGCCAAAATGCGGGAACTAAAGCTGTCAAACGTGCGCGTTATCAATTTGCTCGGCGGTGCGATGGCCATCAACTACGGCGAGAAACTGCTTTGAACGGCAACTCGATCGTTTGCAGCTCGCGTGCGGCGTCCACCTTCAATCTGGCCTTCTGTTTGACGACGAGTTGGCGTGCGTGTTTCACGAAGGCGTCAATCCGTTTGTCGTCGTGGTCGGGGTCGTGATGAAACAGGCAGAGCTGCTTGACGCTGGCTTTCAGTGCGAGCGCGACCGAATCGTCCACGCATCCATGTCCCCAGCCGATGTGTTTTTTGTATTCCGCCGAATCATATTGCGAATCGAGAATCAGTACATCCACGTCGCGCAGGAATTCAATCATTTCCCGGTCTTCGCCGCCCTGTCTGGATTCGGCGTCGGGGAAAAACGCCACCAACCCATCGGGGGAAAACAGCCGGTAGCCGACGCACAGTCCCGGGTGATTCGCGCGTTGCGCCCGCACACAGACCGAGCCGATGTTGAGATTGAAATCCTTGAGTTCCTCAATTTCAATGTTGCTGGGCAGTTTGGCGAACGGGACGGGGAAATACGTGCTCTCCATCTGGCCGGTCAGCGCGTTGACCAGGCCCTTGCGCGCACCTTCACCGCCCAGAATCCGCAGATGGCAGCGCGGATCGTAAATTGGCGCAAAGAACGGCAGCCCTTGAATATGGTCCCAGTGCGTGTGCGTCAGCAGCAACGTCAGGTTCAACGGCTGATTCTTGAATTCCGCCAGCAACGCGCGGCCCAGCGCGCGCAACCCCGAACCTGCATCAAGGATGATGATGTCGTCGCCCGAACGCACTTCGACGCAGGACGTGTTGCCGCCGTAGCGCACCGTGGCCGGTCCCGGCGTGGGGATCGAGCCGCGCACGCCCCAAAATTTTACGCGGGTGGCGGTTTTGATGGGGACAATCTAGCGCAGTGGCGGCGGAAAATAAAACTGAAAACCGCTTTCCGTGTCGCCGGAAAATCTTGCATGGGCTGGCGCAGAAGACTAATTTCCCGCGCTCCGGCGGGTTGGTAGCTCAGTTGGTAGAGCAGTGCCCTTTTAA
>Ga0181538_10004877_pt1 | contig 12287 bp, 9 predicted proteins | sample PEATcosm2014_Bin_40_FD_119773 | JGI IMG/M metagenome (GOLD analysis project Ga0181538, IMG submission 119773) | Peatland microbial communities from MTU Mesocosm Facility, Houghton, MI, USA - PEATcosm2014_Bin23_30_metaG | ecosystem: Environmental > Terrestrial > Soil > Wetlands > Peat | place...
GTCAGCATGAAAAAAAACGCGCTCAAAACGTCCTTACGTTCGGCAACCCATGCCACCGACTCCACCCGCAGCGGATGAATCGCAAACACCGCCGCGACAAACGCGCTGCGCCACAGGAAACCCGTCATCCGGCGCAGCACCAGGAAGAGCAGGATCGTCGTTGCCGTGTGGAGGAGGATATTGGTGAGACGATGGCCGCCGGGATTCAATCCATAAAACTGGCAGTCGAGCATGTGGGAGAGCCAGGTCAGCGGATGCCAGTGGCCGATGTTGCCATAAGTAAACGCCCACTCAATTCCCCGCAAACTCAGGCCCTGGCTGACCTGAGCGTTCTCGTACACATAAACCGCATCGTCGTAGTTGACAAACTCGTATCCCAATGTCTGGCCAAAAACCACCCCGACGACCAGCGCCAAGCCGAGACAGATGACCAGACTTAAAATCTTTTCAGAGTTGCCGGAAACAGTCGTGGAGGTTTGAAATTCGAACCCGGAGGATTGCGAGGCGCCATTTCCCGAACCGGTTTTTTTGTCCAATTGTCGTTCCATCATTCCGGTTCCCAGCATTATTTTCGGCCGGTGGTTGTCATGTCAGGCAGTGGCAAGAATAGGCCTGAACCTTGAAACGGCAAGAATGTTTGGGGAAGCAAGCCCGCGCTGGATCGGACAGATCCTTTGACCTGTCCGGGGCCGGGCGATTTCAGGCGTGTTGGCGAGTCACGGTCACGAATTCCCAATCAAAATTCCTGCGAGAAAAACCAGCGCACCGCCCAGGGCGACCTGTAACACCGCGGACACCAGTGGGGTGTCCATGAATTTGTGCCGCACCCAGGAAATGACGCTCAGTTCGACAAACACAACGCACACGGCGACGGCGGTGGCGGTTTTTAAATTCGGAATCAAAAACGGCAACGTGTGGCCGATGCCGCCCAGCGTGGTCATCCCGCCGCAAACGAATCCCCGCGCCCAAGGATGGCCGCGTCCGGTCAGGCTGCCGTCGTCGGACAACGCCTCGGCGAATCCCATGCTGATGCCCGCACCGACGCTCGCGGCGAGGCCGACCAGAAAAGTCTCCCAACTTTGATGCGTGGCAAAGGCGGCGGCAAACAACGGCGCGAGCGTCGAAACCGAGCCGTCCATCAGGCCGGCCAGTCCCGGTTGAATAACTTGCAGCAGAAACAGCCGTTTCTGCTGTGCCGCATCGGTTTCACTGAGTTTGGTCAGCGTGATCCGTTCGGCGGTGTGCGCGTGGTTGCGTTCCTCTTCCGCAAGGTCACCGAGCAACTGGCGGATGCCGGTGTCGGTGGCGCGGCGCCCGGCGGCCTCGTAAAACCGTTTCGTTTCCACTTCCATGGTTTCAGCGGTCTTTTGGACGGTTTTCAAACCCAGCGGGCGCACCAGCCAGACGGGTTTACGGTCAACGAAACCGCGCACATCCTGCCGCCGGATGAGCGGCACGTGATCGCCAAAGCGGCTGTTGTAAAGCTCCAGCAGGCGATGACGATGCCCGTCCTCTTCGCGGCGCATGACACGGAACTTTTCGGCCTGCTCGGGATAGTTCGCCTGCAAACCGTCGGCGAAGTCCCCGTAGACGCGCGCATCCTCCTCCTCCAGCGAAATGGCCAGCGCGAGGATTTCCTGTTCGGTAAGACTGTCGAACGTTTTCATAAAAAGGTGTTGTAGCGCAGACTGGCAGTCTGCTGTATCGCGGATTGTTAATCTGCAGACGCTGGAAATTATCCGGCCTGCCGACCGCCAGTCGGCGACACGGCAGATTGCCAATCTGCGCTACCTCAATTGTGAATCAATTTCATAAATACGGTGAAAATAACCGCGCGATGGCGTCGCGCAATTTTGCGGGCAACCACCGCTTGTCCACTTCGGACAGCGTCACTTCACGCGCCCCGCGAAGTTTTTTCTCGATGATCGCCGCCAGGCCATGTGCGAGATCGCAGCCGTAACATTCCACGTTCAACTCAAAGTTCAGCCGCAGACTGCGCGCGTCCCAGTTGGCCGAGCCGATCAAAACCCAGTGCCCGTCCACAATCATCAGCTTCGAGTGGTCGAACGGCGGCGGCGTGAGCCAGAGACGGCAGCCGCGTTCCAGCACCTGCCACCACAGGGCGCGCGACGCCCAGTGAACGTAAGGCAAATTGCTTTTCACGGGCAAAATGATGTCCACTCGCACCCCGCGCAGCGCGGCGAGGTTCAGCGCGGAAACGAGCGTGGTGTCCGGCAGGAAATACGGCGTGAGAATTTGCACGGACGTTTGCGCCTCGGCCAATGCGGCGAGCAACGTCCAGCGCAACTTTTCAAAATCCCCATCCGGACCGTCCGTGATGACGCGCGCAATGATGTTGCCGCAACTGCTCGCCTGGGGAAACCAAATGTCGCCGTCGAGGACTTCACCGGTGCAAAACGCCCAGTCGTTCGCGAAAGCCTCCTGCAATTGGGCGACCACCGGGCCGCCAACGCGAAAATGCAAATCCTGGACGGGGCCTTTCGGTTTGTCGGCGAGCATGTTACCGTGGCGGATGTTCATGCCGCCCGTGAAGGCGGTTTTTCCATCCACGACGAGCGACTTGCGGTGGTTGCGGAGGTTGATGGTGGCCACGCGCCACGGCGCGAGCGACGGCAGAAACCGCGCGGTGTTCACGCCGATGTGCCGCAGTTTGTGAGTGACCGGCGGCCACGAGTAGCGCGCCCCGGCGGAGTCAATCAGCACACGCACTTCAACGCCGCGGCGGACGGCGCGGCCAAGGGCCTCGACGAATTGGTGCCCACTGGCGTCGTTGTCGAAAATGTAGGTTGAGAGCGAAACGGATTTTTGCGCGGATTCGATGGCGGCAAGCATGGCGGGAAAGGCTTCGTCACCATTGACGAGCGGCTGGATTTGATTACCGGCGGTCAACGGGCGCTTGACGACGCGGCTGACGGCGCGTGCGAGCATGTTCAGATGTTCCGCGCCTTCGTGCCGCGGTTCGCCGAGGTTCTTGGGAATGGGGCGGCTGAAAGTTTTGTGGACACCGAGCGAAACGGCGCGGCGGCGGATACGGTTGACGCCGAGCACAAGGTAAAAAATCGGGCCGAACACCGGCAGCAACCAGATGAAAGCAATCCAGAGGGTGGCGGCGCGGGTATCGCGTTTGTGGAGCAGGGCATGAGCCGAGGCGAGCAGGGCGGCCAGAAAATCGAAACCCGCAGCCAGGTGCGGCCAGAACCGGGAGATTTGGTCGAGCCAGTTCATTGCTCGCCCTTCTTTATGACGAAAGCGCGCCGCGATGCAAGCGCGGTGTTGGAAAGTTTTCGTCCTGTTCCCGATTTTAATCTTAATTTTGCTCTCAATCATAATCATCGAGTGGGGCGGATTGGGATTAAGAATATGATTAAGATTGCGATTAAGATAAAGATTGGGAAAAGGCTGGCGAAAGACACAACTGCCGTGCGGAGGCGATGCTCAACGCGGCAGTTCGCTTCAACCGTAGCGGCGGCCTGTGACCGCCGCATTTTTCGAGGTATCAATCAAAAGCGGCGCTCACAGAGCGCCGCTACAATGACTTTTTTAAAAGTCCGGATTCGCCAGAAATCAGGCGACCGTGATGCCCTTGTCGAGATAAACGTCCTGAATCAGGTTCAACAGCTTCACGCCTTCCTTCAGCGGACGTTGAAACGCCTTGCGACCGGAAATCAGGCCCGTGCCGCCGGCGCGCTTGTTAATGACGGCCGTCTTCACCGCGGCTGCAAGATCGCCTGCGCCTTTGGATTCACCGCCGGAATTAATCAGCCCTGCACGGCCGGCGTAACAGTTCAAGACCTGATAACGGCAAAGGTCAATTGGATGGTCGGTGGTCAGTTCCGTATAAACGCGCTCATCAATTTTGCCATAGCTGCCGCCAATGGCCGTGCTCACCGCCTTGTAACCGCCGTTGTTCTCCGGCAGTTTCTGCTTGATGATATCGGCTTCGATGGTGACGCCGAGGTGATTGGCCTGGCCGGTGAGGTCGGCGCTGACGTGAAAATCCTTTTCCTTGGTCTTGAACGCGTTGTTGCGGAGGTAGCACCACAGAACGGTGGCCATGCCGAGTTCATGCGCGCGCTTGAAGGCGATGCTCGTCTCCACAATCTGCCGTGTGGATTCCGGCGACCCGAAATAAATCGTCGCGCCGACGGCGACCGCGCCCATGTTCCAAGCCAGTTCAACCGACGCAAAATAAACCTGGTCGAACCGGTTGGGGCAGGTGAGCAGTTCGTTGTGATTCAACTTCACGAGGAACGGGATTTTGTGCGCATATTTGCGCGACACCGCGCCCAGCACGCCGAGCGTGGAAGCGACGGCGTTGCAACCGCCTTCCATCGCGAGCTTTACGATGTTTTCCGGGTCAAAATAGTCGGGGTTTTTGGCAAAGCTGGCGCCGGCGGAATGTTCGATGCCCTGGTCCACCGGCAGGATGGACATGTACCCCGAACCGGCCAGCCGGCCGTGGCTGAACAACGCCTGCAGGCTGCGCAGCGTTTGCGGATTGCGGTCGGACAGCGCAAAAATGCGGTCCACGAAATCCGGTCCCGGCAGGTGCAGCCGCTCCTTCGGCACCGTCTTGCATTTATGTTCCAGAAGACCCTTGGCGGAATCGCCCAGCAATTTTTCAATTTCAGCGTTCATAATTTAATAATCTCAATCATTCGAAACTTAACGGCTTGTCCCATCCTTCAGACGCCAATCTTAAACGGTTTTGGCGCGGGCGGCGCAAGCTCAATTTTGCTGCAGACAACTTAGCGACCCGCGCCGGGCGGGGCTTGTTCCATTTTGTTTTTTTGTCACCGGATTTTGCGCATATGCCGGGATCGAATCGGAAAGGGAGCACAAGCAGTTATCTCGGAAATTGCAACTGTTTGCGGCGGCGAAGCGATTTCGTTTAATTACGGCGCAATGAAACGACGCGACAGGGCATTTCATTTAATTGTCGCCAACCGCCGCAGGAAATCTGACGGGCTGACAATCGGGATGTCGCGAAATTGTCGCAAGGGCAGCAGGTGTTTTTTGTCGCCGCTCACGATGTAGTCCGCTTCCGCCGCCAGCGCGCATTCCAAAACCATTTCGTCGCCAGGGTCAGGGGTTGCCCCGGGAGCGCGGTCAACCGGAAAAACCAACGTGGCCGATTCTGTCAGCGCATCCGCCCAAGCCACGAAAGGCTGTCCGGGATATTCCAGCCGGAGTTCCTCGATGGTTTCGTGATATTCGGCGAGCAGGGCCGGGCTGACCACGGCCTCGCTTTGGCCTTGTGCCCAGGCCGCCAGACAAAAAAATGGTGCTCCCCGCCAAAAGCTCGCGCTGGCGACCACATTCGTGTCGAAGACAACCTTCACTATTTGCGACGGTTTCTGACCCGTTGCACGGCGCGGGTGACGGCGGTTTCGGCGGCGGGCGTCCCTTTGGGGAGGTCGCTCCCGGCCAGAATCAGCGAACGGATCCGTGCGGGGGTCAGCGCCCGGCGTTTGCGCATGACAATCAGTCCGTTGGCGTAGCCGACGTCCAGTTCATCGCCGCTTTTGATCCGGGCCTGTTCGCGCACGGCCTCCGGAATGACCGTCTGTCCCTTGACCGATACTTTGGCAACCATGCGGTAAGACTAGCATTACTTGGGAAAGAATCAAACACTTTGTGGTTGAGGAACATTGACCGTTGAAAGTTGAAAGGCGGCTTCGTGTATCTGTTAATTCGTTGTTCGAGGTTGCACCTTTCTTGGTGCTGGACGAAAGGCGGTTGGGCCCACTAACTTGGCGGCTAATGAGCGGCAGCGATTCCCAAACGACGATATGCCCCGGTTGTGGCCAGGAAATTGAATCGGCAAAGCGACGCTGCCAGCATTGCGGCCGGCCGATGGGCGAGCGCGGATTTTTCTTTTACGCGTTTTGGGTTGGACTGTCGCTGATCGTGGTGACGCTGATTGCCTGCATTTTTTACACCGGTTTCTTGATGTTGAACCGGATGCTGTGAAGCGGGCGGGAAAAATTCCTTTCAGTTTCTTTCAACGATTTTCACACCCGGCTCTTCGTATCTTCCGGTCGCAATGCCGCCGGCAAAAGAATCACGCGATGACCATCGGCGTGAAAGACCACGGAATAGAAATGGGCAGGATGCCTGTGCTACGGCCCCTCAACTTCTATTTCACCGGCTGTAGTTTGCCGCGCAGGATGTGAATGAGGGCCTTGACGGTCAGTTCGATGAAGAGAAAGGGTTTGGCGATGAAGTCGTTGCCGCCGGCCATCATGGAACTGGTGCGGTTGTCGAAGTCGCTGAGGACAGTGACGAAGACCACAGGGGTTTTTTTGTGGCCGGGCAGGATGCGCAATTTGGTGCAGAGTTCATAGCCGGTCATGCCGGGCATGTCCACGTCCAGAAAGACAAGGTCGAACGGGTTTTCGGAAAGAAGCTTGTAGGCGGCGTTCGGGTCTTCGACGTTAACGGATTGGAGCTGTGCCTTTTCCAGGGCGTAAACGATGGCGCGGCGGGAAATGGCTTCGTCGTCCACGACGAGGATATTGGCTGGAGGCATCTCCTGTTTTTCGGGCTCGGTGCCGTGTTCAAACAGGAAGCCGAGGAAATCCACAGCGGCGGCGACGGTGCGGAGGGTGGAAGGATTGATATTCTTTGGTTTTTCGTAAAGTTCCTTGAGCAGGGCTTCGAGGGCGGCGGACATCTGAGCAATGGTGAGCAGCCCGGCAATGGCGGCGTTACCGTTGAGCGCGTGGATGCGGCGGTAGAGTTCGTAAATGTGCTTGAGCCGGGTCACTTCGTCATCGGCTTTGATGAGGCTTTGCAGGCCGGTGCGCAGGGTGGCAAGCGTCGCGGGAAGGCTTTCCACGAATGATCGTTGCAGGGCAGCCTGAAAGGCGGCGTCGGCCACGGCGTCGGCGTTGGTGGTGTTGGTTTTGGCGGTATCTCCGGTGCCGGCCGGGCCCGTCTGCGGCGTCACGCCGCTGGGGCCGATGGTGTTGCACACCACATCAACCACTTCCCTGGGCGAGCAACTGGCCTTGGAAAGGCATTTGTTGGCGCCGGCTTTCCACGCCAGTTGAACCATGTTGGTCAGGTAGGTGTTGGAAAAAACAATGATGGGCAGTTTGGAAAATTCCGACTCACTGCGGACTTGCCGGATGACGTCCACGCCCGACATTTTGGGCAGCATGAGGTCGAGCACCATGAGGTCGGGCTGAAAGGTGCGCATGGTCTTCAAGCCGGTCTCGCCGTCCAGCGCTATCTCGGTCTGATAACCTTGCACGGTGAGCTTGTTGCGGTAAACGTTCGCCACAATCTGGTCGTCTTCGATGATGAGAATTTTTTTCATGAGTGGGAAATGGCCGGCGTCGCGGCCACAGCCGGCAGCGCCGCCAGAAAATTCTGGATGAGTTTGAATTCGCGCGCGGCATTTTCGCAAAGCTGCGCCGCGGTGGTGAGGGTTCCGGACGCGCCCTGTTTCTCCAAATCGCGGAGCATCGGCACGAGCCGGGTCATGCCGAGGGTCGCGCTCGCGCCGGCGCAACTGTGCGCCACGCGCCGGACTTCATCGGCATTTTGGGCGCGCGCGGCGGCCTCGAGTTGTGCGATTTGCTGGGTGGTTTGCTTGAGGTAAAGTTCGATGAGTTCGCGCAGACCGTTGACGTCGCCGTCAACCAGGCTGTTGAGCCGGTCCATGTCCACGGGCGGTTCGGTGACGGGCGGCGGCGCGGAGGCTTTGACGGCGAAGGCGGATTTGGCCGGGTGCGTCGTGCCGTTTTGCGGATACCAGCGTTCAATGACCTGGCGCACATCGGCGGGGCGGATGGGTTTGGCAAGGTAATCGTCCATGCCGGCAGCGAGGCATTTTTCGCGGTCGCCCTGCATGGCATGCGCGGTCAAGGCGACGATGACGATGCGCGAGGAATAATTGGGTGAGCCGCTCCTCTGCTGTTCGCGGATGAGGCGCGTGGCTTCCAAACCATCCATTTCCGGCATCATCACGTCCATGAGAATCAAATCATACGGCTGGCGGTCAAGTGCGTCGAGCGCTTCGCGTCCATTGGTCGCGAGGCCGGGTTGATAGCCGAGTTGTTGCAGGATGCGCGCGGCGACTTTCTGATTGATGGCGTTGTCGTCGCACAACAGAATGCGCATCGGCATCCGCTCGGCCAGCAGTTGCTCCGGTATGGACGGCGGGGCCGGGCACGCCGCGACTTTTGGGTTGAGCAGGGCGCGCACGAGCACTTCGCAAAGTTGCGCGGGCTTGACGGGTTTGGGGACGGTATGCCCGAACACCAGATGTGTTTCATTGGGCGTGTCGGAGTGCTGACCCATGGGCGCGAGCAGCACCAGTGGCATCATGGCGCCGACGGACAATTTGTGAATTTCCGCAGCAAGGGCCACGCCATCCATGCCGGGCATTTTCAAATCGAGGATACCGAAATCAAAGGTTTCACCGCCGCGAAGTAGGTTGAGCGCCTCGTGCGGACTTTCGACGCTGCGCGAAATCATTCCCCACCTGGCAGTTTGTTCAACGAGAACATGACAACTGGTCGCGTTGTCATCCACAATCAAAACCCGCAGGTCGGCGAGCCTGGGTTGGCAGGCGTTGAGCGCGAACGGCGCGGCGTTCGGTTCAGCCCGGACATTCACGGTAAAATGGAACGTTGAGCCTTCGCCCGGCGTGCTTTCGGCCCACATTTTGCCGCCCGTGAGTTCGACCAACCGCTTGCTGATGGCCAGCCCCAGGCCCGTGCCGCCGAAGCGTTGCGCGGTCGAAGCATCCGCCTGCATGAACGGTTTGAACAATCGCGCCAAACGGTCGGGCTGGATGCCGATGCCGGTGTCGCGCACGGAAAAGTGCAGGTGCAACAACGCGCGGTTCTGGCTTTCATCCATTTTGCTCGAAAGCAATTTTACCCGGACGAGGATGTCGCCGTGTTCGGTGAATTTGACGGCGTTGCTCAACAGATTGGTAAGCACCTGGCGCAGGCGCAGCGAATCACCCTCAATGGTGGCGGGAATGCCGTCGTCCATTTGATAGACCAGGTCGAGGTTTTTCTCAAAAGCGCGCACGGCCAGGAGGTCGAGTGAATCCTCGACGCACGCGCGCAAATCGAAGGGCCGCGAGTCCAGTTCCATCTTGCCGGCTTCGATTTTTGAAAAGTCGAGGATGTCGTTGATGATCGTCAGGAGCGCCTCGCTGCTGGTGTGGATGGTTTCGAGGTAGCTGCGCTGATCGGCGGTCAGCGACGTTTCCATGAGCAGGCCGACCATGGCAATGACGCCATTCATCGGGGTCCGGATTTCATGGCTCATGGCTGCGAGAAAATCCGACTTGGCGCGCACCGCCGCTTCGGCGTTGAGGCGCGCCTCGTTCAAATTGAGGCTGTGCTGGTCCAGGGAATCGTGCCGGCGCTTCGTGTTCAGATGGGCCAGCAGGCGCGCGCGGGTGATAGTGTCAAAAGGCTTGGTCAGGCATTCGGTTGCGCCCAGTTCAAATGCGCGCAACTGGCCCACCGTGTCGTTCCCCGCAGTGAACACGATGGCGACCGCGAACGGCAGCGAAGATTCATCCCTGAGCCAGCGCAACACATCGTAACCGCTCTGGCGCAACGATTCCAAATCCACCAGTACCAGGTCGCGGACTTGCTCGTGAATCAACCTGAAAGCGTCGTTCGCGTTCTGTGCGAATGAGAGCGCGACGCCGTCCTTCTCCAGAAGATTCGACAACACTTCCGGCATCTGCGGGTCACTGGTGACCAGCAAAACTTGAAACGCCGCTTGATTCATAACTGACTGTCCGTTTGTGTCCTGTACTTCGTTTGCCTCTGAACCCGGACAAATACAGCAATTTTCATGCTCGGCCAACCTGAATTTTGCCGCCGCCCAGAGGCCGGTTTTCAAAGAAATATTGCTGGCGCGGCGCATCGGCGATAAACTGCAGCCATGCTCGAAACGGTGCTAGAACCCGGCACGGCGGAGCCTGCAGCCTCTTTTCATCAGAGGCAGCTTGCCGCCTATCGCTTCATGGTGCTGGCGCGGTTGTTGGATGACAAACTGGCTGCGCTTTACCGCGGTGGCAAAATCCACGGCGGTGCTTTTCTCGGGCGCGGGCAGGAAGCCCTGAGCGCCGCGCTCGGTTTGTCGCTGAAAAAGGGCGATGTTTTCGCGCCGCTCATCCGCGACGCCGCCGGCCGGCTGGCGTTTGGCGAACCGGTGCTTGACACCGTCCGCACGCACCTCGGTTCGGCACTCGGCCCGATGCGCGGCCGCGACGGCAACGTGCATCGCGGCCGGCCGAAGGAAGGTTACCTCCCCATGATCAGCCATCTCGGCGCGATGATTTCGGTCGTGAATGGGGTTTTGTTCGCGCGCCGCCTGAAGGGTGTCACCGGCACCGTGGGCGCGGCTTCTGTCGGCGACGGCGCCACGTCCACCGGCTCGTTTCACGAGGCGCTCAACCAGGCCGCCATCGAAAAATTGCCGCTCGTGCTGGTCGTGGCCAACAATCATTACGCCTACTCGACGCCGAACGAGCACCAATTCGCCTGCCGCGATCTCGCCGACAAGGCCCTTGGCTACGGTGTCGAAGTCCAGACGGTTGACGGCACGGATGTGTCCGCATGTTTGAACGTGGTCGGCAGTGCCATCGGGCTGGCGCGCGCTGGTCGCGGTCCGCAAATGGTCGTTGCCACTCTGCTCCGGCTTTGCGGCCACGGCGAACACGACGACGCCGGTTACGTTGACCCGAAACTGAAAAAGTCGCCGGCGGGCCGCGACTGTTTGAAGGTTGCCGAGGAACAATTGCTCCGGCAAGGGCGGGCCGACGCTGCGCAACTGGCCGCGTGGCGAAATGAAGCCGTTCATGAAATCGAGGAAGCCGTTGCCCGGGTGCAACGTGAACCGGCGCCGGACCCGTTTGCCGAGGAATGGCGCGCGATTTCTTCGAAGCAATTGAGCGAAGGACATGAATAAATTTCGTTGAATCGTTAAACCGCTGAACCGGTCCAACGTTTCAACAACTCAATGGTGTTATAATTTAACAAATGAGCATCACGTATCTGGAAGCCATCCGCGAAGCGCAGGCCCATGCGTTGCGCGACGACCCGCGGGTGTTCATTTACGGGCAGGACGTCGGCGCCTTTGGCGGCGCGTTCAAGGCCACTAAAAATCTGGCGAAGGAATTTCCCGGCCGCGTGCTCGATTCTCCCATCAGTGAAGACGCCATGATCGGCTTGGCCGTCGGGGCGGCGATAGAGGGGCTGCGGCCGATCATTGAAATGCAGTTCGCGGATTTTTCCACCACCGGTTTCAACCAGATTGTCAATCAGGCCGCAACGCTCTTCTGGCGCACCAACGTGCCGTGTCCCATCACCGTGCGCCTGCCCGTCGGCGGCACGCCCGGGAGCGGGCCGTTCCACAGCCAATGCCTGGAATCGGTCTATGCGCATTATCCGGGTCTGGTCGTCCTGGCACCGGCAACGGTCGAGGATGCCTACAGTATGTTGCTCGAAGCGGTGGCGATTGACGACCCGGTGATTTTTTGCGAACACAAGTTTCTTTATTACCATCTCAAGGCCGAAAAACTACCGAGCGAGGCCCTGCCGGTGGGCAAGGCCCGCATTGCGCGCGAAGGCCGCGACATGACCATTGTGGCCCACAGTGCGATGGTCCAGGATGCTTTGGCGGCGGCGGCGGAGCTTTCGCCTGAGGGCTGGGAAGTGGAGGTGGTGGATTTGCGATCCGTAAAACCGCTCGACACCGACACGGTGATGGCCTCGGTGGCGCGGACGGGTCGGTTGCTGTGTGTGGGCGAAGCGTGGCCGTGGGGCGGCGTGACGGCGGAAGTCATCGCACGCGTCACGAGCGAGGGTTATGGTTTGCTGGACGCGCCGCCGCAACGGCTTAATGCCAAGGATACCCCGGTGCCGTATCATCCGAATTTGTGGACGGCGCACCGCCCGACCACGCGCAGCATTGCGGCGGCGGCGAGAAATCTTTTGAGGCTCTGAGAAATTATGCCGCAAATTCCCATCATCATGCCGCAGCTGGGCGAGTCCATCGCCGAGGCCAAGGTTGTCAATTTTCTGGTCAAAGCGGGCGATACCGTCGAGGCGGACCAGGATTTGATCGAAGTCGAGACGAACAAAGCCACCGTGGCGGTCACCTCGCCGTGTCACGGCCGCCTGGAAAAACTCACCGTGCAGTTGAGTGAGAGTGACGCGGTCGGCGCCGTGCTCGGCCAGATTGAAACCACGCAGGAAGAAGCCGTGCGATTGGGGTTGGAC
>Ga0181538_10004878_pt1 | contig 12287 bp, 11 predicted proteins | sample PEATcosm2014_Bin_40_FD_119773 | JGI IMG/M metagenome (GOLD analysis project Ga0181538, IMG submission 119773) | Peatland microbial communities from MTU Mesocosm Facility, Houghton, MI, USA - PEATcosm2014_Bin23_30_metaG | ecosystem: Environmental > Terrestrial > Soil > Wetlands > Peat | place...
ACCTCGAGATCCGGCGGCGTCTCCAGTCAAGGCTGCCAACCTGTGCGATCCGCCTCCATGATGAGTACGGCGTTCCCGGCGACGCCCGCGAGGCCACGGCGTGGGCCGTTCTCGCGGACGAAACCCTCCAGGGAAACCCCGCTACCCTTCCGAGGGTGACCGGAGCGGCGGGCGCCGCGCTCCTCGGCAAGATCGTCCTGCCCTCCCGGTTAGCCCACGGCTTTCACCTCCTCGTCGACCGAGCCGAGGTCCCAGGATGACGCCGGACCACCAAACCACTGGCCGCGCTGCTCAGGACTATCTGCAACGCGTCGGGCAGCTCATCGGCGAGCTGATAGACACCCAGGGAACCGCCATCTCGGCCGCGGCAGACCTGCTGGCGTCTGCCATCGAGAAGGGCGGGCTGGTCCACGTCTTCGGGCCGGGCCACTCTCACATAATCGCCGAAGAGGCCTTCAACCGCACCGGTGGGCTTGCCTGCATCAATCCGATCGTCGATCGCACCGGAGGTCGTGCAGAGCTCGTCGAGGGTTATGCGGCAGCAATCCTGGAGGGCCACGATCTCCGCCAGGGCGAGGTCATGGTGATCTCCTCGAACTCCGGCATCAACCCGCTGCCGGTCGAGATGGGCTTGCTCTCGCGCGCAAGAGGTCTGGGGGTGGTCGCCATCACTTCGCTCGCGTTCTCACGGAGCCTCACCCCGCGCCACTCAAGCGGGTCCCGGTTGTTCGAGATCGCCGACGTCGTGCTCGACAACCGCTGTCCGGCCGGCGATGCCCTGGTGGAGGTGCCCGGTGTGACGGCGAGAGTCGGGCCAGGATCCTCGATCGCCTCAATGACGCTGCTGAATGCGATGATCGCCGCGACGATCGAGCGTCTGAGCGCTGCAGGTCTCGAGGTTCCCGTGCTGCTGAGTGAGCGGCATCCGGGCGAATTCGAGCATAACAACGAGCTCAAGAGCCGCTACGCGAGCCGAGTCCGTGCGCAGTTCACGGCGATGCTCTTCTACTGAACCACGCGTCAAGCCTCCTTGAGATCCGAGCGACGGAGGGGTCTTGCCGGTCCGGAACGGAGGCGAGCCGATCAGCGCGAAGGGACGGCCTCGAGCAGTTCGTCCAACATGGGACCGATTGCGCCCAGGGCGATCGAGAGATGACCCTCGCCCTGTTCGAGATGGACCGTGGCGTGTGCAAGCCGCGAGGAAAGCCACCGGCCGTGCGCGAACGGCACCATCAAGTCAGCGCTCCCTTGCCAGATCATGGTCGGGATCGAGACCTCCTGCAGATCGAAGCCCCACGGTTTGACGAAGGCCAGGTCATCGTCGAGCCAGCCGTCCACGCCTACCCGCAGGGCCTCGCGGAAGGAAGAGCTCATGTCCTCCCCGAACTCGTCGGTGAGCACGGCCCTGTCCACGTCGGGTAGCACCGACCCGAACGACGCCACGATGCCAGCTGCGGTGACTTCAACCAGGTGCTCCCGCACTTGCTCGAGGTAGGGTCGCAGACTCCCCTCACCTCGGATCGCGGCCCCGAACTCGGTCACGTTCTCCTCGCCCATGCCGGCCAGCCAGTCGAGACCGTCCGCCTCATAGGGGGCGACACTGCCGATCAACAACACCGCGGCGGCCCGTTCGAGCCTCGCGGCACAAGCAAGCGCGTGAGGGCCGCCGCCAGACCAGCCCGAGACCACGCAGCGCTCGGCACCGATCGCGGCGAGGACTGCCCGGGTGTCCGCCACGACATCGACGACGCCCCGGCCCTCTTGACGGCTCGAGTCCCCATACCCGGGTCGCGAGGTCGTGACAAAGCGCAGCCCTCGCTCGTGAGCCGCTCTTTCCATGGTGCGGAACGGCGTGACCGCACCGGGTGTCCCGTGATGGAAGATGAAGGGCAGGCCATCCGATGGCCCGCTCACGCGAACGCGGAGGCGTCGCCCCTCAGGCAGCTCAAGGAATTCAGTGACAATCATGCGACAGCCTCCGCCGTTGTTGTGGTGGTCACTCCAGCGGGCCCACGACACCCTCGACTGCCTCGAGGATCTCCCCCGACTGGACTAGGGCCGCCATGGCGTTGTGGTCTGGGTACAGCGGGCGGTCCTCGCCAAGATGCTCGACGTGTCTGCGCACGACCTCGTGAGCGACCCGTACTCCCTTGCCGGGCGTGAAGTCACGAAAGTCGAGCGCTTGGGCGGCGGCCATGAACTCGATACCTATCACGGCCCAGGCGTTCTGGAGGATCTGGCGGTTCTTGAGCGCCGTGTTCATGCCCATGGAGACGAAGTCCTCCTGGTCGGCTGCGGCCGGGATGGACATGGTCGAGGCCGGAGCGGCGAGTATGCGCTGCTCTGTGATCAACGCGTCGGCTGTGTACTGGCTGAGCATGAGACCGCTGTAGAAACCCGGCTCGGCGGTCAGAAAAGCGGGTAGACCCTGACTCAGGGCCGGATTCTCGAGCCGGTTCATCCGCCGCTCCGACAGGACGCTCACCAAGGTGATCGCCTGGCCGACCATCTCCATGGGCAGCGATACCGGCGTGCCTTGGAAGTTTGCGCCGGTGAGAGTGAGCCTGCTTTCCGGGATGAAGATCGGGTTGTCTCCGACTCCGTTCAACTCGATCTCGACCTGGCGGGCCGCCCATGCGACGGCATCGTGGGCGGCACCGATCACCTGTGGAGACGAGCGCATGGAATAGGCATCCTGCACCTTGGTCTTGATCTTGCCCGTCGCCAGGTCGCTGCCCTCGATGCACCGGCGAATCGCGGCGGCACTGCGCACCGCCCCGGAAAGCCGCGGAGCTCATGGAGTCGCTTGTCGTAGGGCTTGAGGTTGGCGAGCAACGCTTCGAGCGACATGGCACAGGCGATCTCGGCCTGCCGCAGCAGGTGGTCGGAGTCGTACAGCAACAGGGCGCTCATGGCCGTGAGCACGTTGGAGCCGTTGATCGTGCCCAATCCGTCTCGGGCCTGCAGGCCCGGGACGGGGATACCCGCGCGCTCCATTGCGACGCTCGTGGCCATGCGTTCCCCCTGGTAAAACGACTCACCTTCGCCCATCAACGCGAGCGCGAGCTGGGCCATCGGGGCAAGGTCGCCCGATGCGCCCACCGAGCCTTTCTCGCACATGATCGGGGTTACGCCCCGGTTGAGCATCGAGACAAGGGTCAGGGTGATCTCGGGTCGGATGCCCGTGTTGCCGTGGGCGTGGACGTTGACGCGGCCGGCCATGGCCGCGCGCACTACCTCCGGGGGGGCCGGCTCGCCGATACCGGCCGCGTGGTTGTAGACAAGCGACCGCTGAAACAGCCTGACCTGCTCGTCGGTGAGCACAACTTCCGAGAACTCGCCTATGCCCGTGTTGGTGCCATACATGATCTCGTGGGCGGCGAGCTTGTCTTCGAGCATCGCGCGGCACACACGGATCCGCTCCAGCGCTCGCGCGTCGAGCTCGACTGCCTCCCCACCGCGCGCGATGCGTACGAGTCGCTCGATCGTCAACGAGCTGCCGTCAACAACGATGGTCACTCTGTCTTCTTCCCCTACGGGGTAATCGACTTCCGTCAGCGCCCCAGGAAACGGAACTCATCACTTAGACCATAGGCCCGTGGAGGCTCCCGGTACCCATGGTCCCGAGGGATTGCTCGTCGCAACACTGAGCGCGTGATTCGAAACAAGGCTCAAGCGCCCAGTACTTCTGGACGATGCGGTGTTCCTGACGCCCGATCATCTGTCCCATCCGTAGTCAGAGGCACGCCGATCAGGACAACACACCTCGGGCGGCAGCTTAGGCGCTGAGTCGCTCAACGATGTAGCGGAGGGCGAGAGGATACCCGGTGCTCAATACCCGCGTGCGGTGCGTCAAAGAGCTCAAAGTGATGCTCGACACCGAAAGATCGCAGCCGCGCCGAAAAAGCCTGGGCGCCGAGATCCATGTAGTAATCATCTCGATTTCCCGCGTCGACCCAGATCGCACGAAGAGATCGCAGCGCGTTGCCAAGCTGATTCCTGACCAGTCCTGACGCTTAACATCGGCCAACTCAATCCGAATCACGGGGAAGGAGTTCGAACCGCCCTCTCGGCGGCCTTCTTCGCAGAGTTGGAGCACGGCTTCCTGTCGGCCCGTGACCACAAGAACCGACCGAGGTTTTCCATGGCTTGGCAGACGTTGAGCGCGCCCCGGGGATTCCGGCGGTCAGGGGTAGGCCGTCCGAGTTAGCACCTCAGCGACCGGGCCCGGACGTGCGATCACGTAGCCCTGTGCACGATCAACACCGAGCTGTTTGAGGAGCTCAAGCGTTGCCTCGTCCTCCGCTCCCTCTCCGACGGTCTGCATGGCGAAGGCTTTGGCAAGACTCACGACTGCCGACACGACGTGGCGACCGGAGGCTTCCTGCGTCAGGTCACGAATGAACTCGCGCTCGATCTTGAGATAAGAGACGGGGAGCCTCTTCAGATGGGCGAAACCGCTGTACCCAGAGCCGAAGTCGTCAAGGGCGACTTCGCAGCCGATGTCGTTGAGACCGTGCACGAACGCCTCCGCGGCTGCGGCATCTTGCAGCAGTGCCGTCTCGGTGATCTCGCACACGATCAATTCTGGCGAAGCACCATGGGTTTCGAGGGCGTTTCGCACGATGGTCAGCATCTTCGGGTTCACGACTGACTTGGCCGACAGATTGAACTCCACTCGATAACCCTGCGCCGCCAGCCGGGCCGTCTCGTTGACCACCCAACGGTCGATCTCGGAGATCAGTCCGAATTCTTCAGCCGTGGGAAGGAAACGATCGGGAGCCACGATCTCACCGTCGAGGCTCACCATCCTGATGAGCAGTTCGTGCTGGACGACCGCGTTCGTCTCGAGGTCGATGATCGGCTGCGCGTAGAGGACAAAGCGGTCCTGGTCCAGAGCATCGCGAATGCGCCCGACCCAGTTGAGCTTCTCAAGCTCGCGCTCGACCCGAAGCCGCTCGGCTGCTCGCTCGGTGATGTCGTCGAAGACCATCACTGAAGTCCCCCCCTCGTCCATGTGCGGCGGGGAGACGCTGTAGGCGACGGGAATCAGGGTTCCGTCGCGGCGGGTGAACGTGTCGTGGTCGACGTGAAGCGTCTCGCCGCGTCGCTAAGCGTTGATTATCGGGCACTGCTCCACAGGGCAGCGCGAGCCATCGGACCGCTGGAAGTGGAAGGTGCTGTGAGCAGATCTGCCGAGCACTTCGTCACTCCTCCATCCGAGGAGCCGCTCGCCAGCAGCGTTGATGAAGGTCACGTTACCCTCGTTGTCGGTTGCGATCATGCCCTCCGCCATGTTCTCGGTGATGGCCGCCAGGAAGCGGCGGGAATGCTCGATCTCCCGCTCCACAGCCTTTTGCTCGGTGACGTCGACGAAGACTGCCCCGACACCGATGATCTCCCCGTGCACTCGCACCGGATAGAGGCTCTCCAGCCAGAAGTGGAGCCGTCCGGGGTCCTCGGCTGTCTCGGAGGCCACCTCCACGTTCAAGATGGGCTCGCCGCGCTCGAGCACGGTCCGGTAGGAAGGTTCCAGCTGGGGCCAGAACTGGGGGATGACCTCGGCCATCGTGCGGCCGAGGTGGTCTTTGACCAAGACCCCGTTGATCGCCGCGGCCTTCTCGTTGACGCGCACGAAGCGGAACTCGCGGTCGACGAACGAGAAGCCGACCGGGGCGCTCGACTGCAGCGTGTCGAGGATGGAGCCGAACTCGGCGGCCTCCTTCTCCGCCTGGCGCATCGCCGCGGTGAGAAAGAACGTCTCGGTGCGGTCGTGCGCGATCGAGGAGACCCCGACGACCGAGCCGTCCGGTCCCAGCACCGGTGAGACCGTGAGCGTCACCTGGACACGGGTGCCGTCTTTCCTGACACGCTCGGAGTCGAAGCGCCGTACCGTCTGTCCCTGCCGGACCGGGTCCAGCAGGCCGGACCATTCCTCGGCCCGGTCCGCGGGAAACAGGAGCAACAGGCTCCGGCCGATCATCTCGTGGGCCTGGTAGCCGTAGAGGCGCTCGGCGCCGGCGTTCCAGGAGAGCACCGTCCCGTCCAGCGTCTCTCCGATTATGGCGTCGTCCGCCGAGGCGACCAGGGCCGTCAGGAACTGCTCGGGCTGCAGGCCAGGTTCTTTATCGATGACAAGAAACTTACGCCGCGTGACGAACAGGCGTCGACGGGCGCCCATCGGGGGCCCGACGTCGCCACTCTCGTCGGGTCCCGGGAAGAGAGCCGGGTTCTTCAGGTGTTCGCACTGCCGAAATCCTGCGTTCACACTTCATGCGTACCGTGACACCATGTTTCGCTACGTGGTCGTCCGGCTGTGGCTCGCGGACCGACCAGGATCGCTCGGCCAAATCGCCACCAAGATCGGTGAACTCGGCGGGGACTTGGTCGGCATCGACATCCTCGAAAGAGATGGCGCCCGAGCCGTGGACGAGCTCACGGTCGAGATTCCCGACGGCTACAGCCCCGAGGTTCTCGCCAATGCCTTGTGCGAGGTCCCGGGCGTCGAGGTGGAGGACCTGCGCCATCGCGTCTCGGAAGCGCCCTATGCGGGTCGTGACCCGCTCGACACAGCAGTGCTTCTCGCCAGGGCGGCCGGCCCGGCGGAGCTCTTGGACCTGCTGGCTCAGGGCATCTGCACCGCTTTCGCCTGTGACTGGTGCACGGTATTGGACACGAGCGATGGCCGGGCGATCGTGCTGGCCAATGCCGGAGACCCGCCCAGTGCCGCCTGGCTGGGGGCTTTTGCGGCTGGGGCTCGCGCAGGCTTGTCGCTTTCCACAGGCGGCGGTGCAGGCCTCGTCGGCCCCCGGGACGTGGCCTGGTCGCCACTCGACCTGTCTGGTCTCGTGGTCGTGGCAGGGCGTGACGGTCCGCCCTTTAGGAGCCGGGAGCGTCACCAGCTCCAGCAGTTGTGTCGGGTCGCTGACGCCAGATGGAGCGAATTGGTTCGTCGAGGTGCCCGAACCGCCGTTTCAGGCAGAGGTCAGTCGCGGAACCAACGTCTCGCCGCCTCGTGAGGAGCCGGTCTGCGGTTCCCGTCGAGCGCGCGTACGGCGTTCAAATGCATGTTCGAGACCGGTCGCTCAGCCCCTCGGGGTCGCGAGACTGCTCCTCGCGGCGGGGTTCTCCGGTTCACAGGCCCGCGCGAGCCAGCACTTCTGAGACGGGCCCGGATGCGCGATCACACAGCCCTGCGCGCGATCGATGCCGCGCTCGGTGAGGAGCTCGACCGTGGCATCGTCCTCCGCACCTTCTGCCACAGTCTGCATCAAGAAGGCCTTTGCGAGGTTTACCACCGCCGACACGACGTGGCGGCTGGAGGCCTCCTCCGGCAGATCACGAATGAACTCCCGGTCGATCTGGAGATAGGAGACTGGTAGCCGCTTCAGATACGCGAAGCTGCCCTAACCGCGAGCCGAAGTCGTAAAGGCGACCTTGCTGCCGATGTCGTTGAGGTTATTGACGAACGCCTTCGTGGCAGCGGTGTCTCGCCGGAGGGCCATCTCGGTGATGCACACCACCAACTCGGGTGGTACCCCGTGGACTTCGAAGGCGTTGCACGATCGTGAGCATGTTCGGGTCCACTACGGACTTGGGCGAGAGGTTGCATTCCACGGGGTGGCCCTGGGCTGCCAGGCGGGCTGTCTCGTTCACAACCCACCGGTCGATCTCGGAGATCAATCCGAACTCCGCAGCAGTCGGCAGGAAACGGTCGGGAAGCACGATCTCGCCTGCAGGACTTACCGTTGCTGCAGCCGCCGCGTCGGACATACACGGGCTATCACGGCTCACGACTGACTCTCGCCGAGGCGATGACTGAGCCCATCCGGCCACGCTGACGCGGCCTGGCCGTCCGAGCCGAGCACGAGGCTTGCGACAGGTCCTTCACCCGCGCGCTAGGCCGGTGCCCGGCTTTGCGCGAACGGTTCGAGCAGGTCCTTCAGCGTCGGCGAGCCGATCTCACTCAGCTGGTAGGAGACCCGCCTCGAGGGGTGACCGAGGTCCACGAGGCGCGCCAGATCCATCGGCGTGCCGATGACTACGACGTCGCAGGCCGCCCGGCGAACCGTGGCGCCGAGCTCGGCCAGTTGCTCGTCCCCATAGCCCATGGCCGGCAGCACGGCACCGATGCCCGGGTAGCGGGCGTAGGTGCCGGCGATCGAGCCGACTGCATAAGGACGCGGGTCGATGATCTCCGCGGCGCCCTCGTGCCGCGCGGCGACGGTGCCGGCGCCAAAAGGCATGCCGCCGTGGGTGATGGTGGGCCCGTCCTCGATGACAAGGACCCGTTTGCCCGAAAGCGACGGGCCTTCTCCCAAGGTGACCGGCGAGGCTGCCTCGACGACACGGGCCCGCGGGTTGGCGGCCCGCACGTTGGCCAGCACCTGGGCGAGGTCGGCGGGAGCAGCCGAATCGATCTTGTTGACGACCACGACATCTGCCCTGAGCAGGCATGTCTCACCGGGGTAATAGGCGAGCTCGTGGCCGGGGCGCAGCGGGTCCACGACGGTGATCTGCAGGTCGGGGACGAAGAAGGGAAAGTCGTTGTTGCCGCCGTCCCAGACGACGACGTCGCACTCCTGCTCAGCCCGGCGAAGGATCTGCTCGTAGTCGACCCCGGCATACATCACCATGCCCATACGCACGGGCTCCTCGTACTCCTCCCGTTCCTCCAGGCTGGGATGGGAGGCGTCGATCTCGGCTACCGACGCGAAGCGCTGCACCCGCATGGCCTCGAGGTCGCCATACGGCATCGGGTGGCGCACGAGGGCGACCCGGAGCCCTGCCTCGAGCAGGATCCGACCTACCCGGCGCGTGGTCTGGCTCTTGCCACTCCCCGTCCGCACGGCGCAGATCGCGACGACGGGCTTGACGCTTCGCAGCATCGTCGCGCGCGGCCCCAAGAGGCGGAAATCAGCGCCGGCCGCCAGAATGGCCGATGCCTTGTGCATCACTTCGACATGAGACAGGTCCGAGTAGGCGAGGACGACCTCGTCGATGCCCTCCCGGGAGATCAGGTCGTGGAGCTCCTCCTCCGCCACGATGGGGATTCCTTCCGGGTACAACGGCCCGGCGAGTGAGGCCGGGTAGGAGCGGTCCTCGATACCCGGGATCTGGGCAGCCGTGAAGGCCACCACCTTGGTCGAGTCATCGTGACGGAACACGGTGTTGAAGTTGTGGAAGTCGCGCCCTCCGGCTCCCGCGATGACTACACGACGCTTTCTACCGGCCATCACGCCATCTTGCCCCCGCCACTGTCGTAACGGATAGGGCCATACGACCTTGCCAGGCCCGCCGGCGTCGGCGCGGTCGGGTCCGCCACACCGGCGGTGCAGTGGTAACTGCATGTCCTGACATGCGATCCGCCGATACCGGCCAGAGGTGAGCGAGCAAGGCTGGGGCGCCGACCGGCCGTAGCCTTCTGGTAGGCGGCGGTCCGGGCGGAGACACCCGAAAGTCTCCCTCGTCCTTGCCCTTGGCCTCGGACGCGTGGTCGTGACGTGCCTCCGTCGCGCCTTGACGGACGACGCGGCGCAGTCGAACCTGCGGACTGCGTGAGACCGGCGGCGGCGTCTTCTAATCGTCGAACCACGACAGCTCTACGGGGATCGGTGGAGGTCCGTCGCTTGCTCCGGGTGTGTCCTCGATCTCAGAGCTTGGTACCGGGCGCAAGTACCTCTCCGGTCACAAGGGCTCGATTGAAAGCGGGGGGCGACGCTGACCAAGACTGCGAACCGACGTCGGCCTCGACGTCATGCCTCCTGTAGTGAATACAGGATGGTCCTCGCCACCATGCCGTTGCCGGCTAACCCGATTGACAAAAGGACCGGCTCGTCACGGCCCGGCACCCTGACACTTAGCAACAGGACGCTGTAGTCGGGTGTGCTGCTCGGACACGCCGTAACGCCACCGCTTTGCAGGCAACCGCCTCCCGGCGAAAAGGACCCTGTTGGACTTTGTCCTCCGCTGTCAACCCGCACCCCGTTTGACGGCGTGACCGGGGACGCGACCGGGGCCGGGCAGGGCAAAGCCAAGAACTTCTTATCTGTGTCGAGGGTCACACCTTGCCCGATCGCAATTTGAACCGGCCCACAAAGGTTCCACGTATCTGCTCGCTCGACAGGCCAGCCGGCCGGAAATGACAAGCGGAGTCCCGCGAAGGACGCCGACTGCCATGATGCCGGGACAGCAGGCGCGATGCCGGGCGCGAGTGCCCTGGCACGAGGCGACCGCGACAAGGTGCCGAGTACCCGGTGGGCCAGGGGACCACGAGCGGTGACCTCGACGCCGAGGGAGGGCGCATAGTAGGCGTAGCTCGATTCGCGCTGGTTTCTTGGACCGAGGTAGACCGTCACGCCGTTGACGAGGATGGGTTTCCCGTTTGCATACCTGGGCGGAACCCGTCGCGTTGGGACGACGCTCACCCGCGTGCCGTGGACCTCGGTCGGACAACCGGGACTTTCCTGGATGGTGGCTGTCGGCGCGACATAGAGCGCCCCGGGCGGAGTCACCGGCGCACAGACGCGGTTCACGCCCGGGTACACGACAGAAAACGAGCTCGGCACCGACACCTGGGCATCGCCGTAGGCGACCGGAACCCATGCCGTCGCCACGGCTGAAAAAGCGAACGCCGATAGCGGCCCCGGGGGGACGGCGAGCCGAGAGCCGGTGCACGCGGCGAGCGTGATCGCGAGGACCGCGGCAGAAGAGAAGCTCCACCTCGTTGCTTGCATGCCCCATGAAGCCCTGACGGAGTCGGTTCGCGTACGGGAGCAAATGCGCGTCGGGCGCACCTTTGGATCTTGAGACGACGGGCGATCCGCGACCGGGGCCAGTGCACCGTGACCCCGTAGAACTAGCTTGCCTGTGGTCGACGCATCGAGGCGTCGATGCCAACAGTCAGGAGTCGTCCAATGGGTGACTGGCAGTATCCGGAGGCAGGCGGGACCCAGGACGTGTTCTTCGACCGTGGGACGGCACGCACGATGCCGACGATTGTCGCGGGAGAAGGCGTCTACCTGATCGATGATCGCGGCAGGCGCCTTCTCGATGTCTGTTCGGGCCCTTTTCTCGCGGCCCTTGGGCAAGGAAACGAACGCGTGCTCCAGGCCATGGTGCAACAGGGGCGGAAACTGACCTACACGTATTCGCGGACCACAAGGCACGCCGCCAACGCCGCTCTCACCGAACGGGTGTCCGCCCTCGCCGGCGCCGGCTTCGAGCGGGTTCACCTCACGTCCAGCGGCTCCGAGGCCGTCGAGATGGCACTCAAGTTCTTGCGAACCCATGCCGTCGCGACCGGACACGAGCGGCGCCAAGGGGTGATCTCGCTGATGCCCGGCTACCACGGCGCGACGCTCCAGACGCTCGGCCTCAACGGCGACTTCCGAGCGCCGTCAATGTGGGGTTCCATGACTGTGTACTCGGAGAAGATCCCGGCGCCGCTCACGTTCAGAGCTTCGAGCCCGGAGTCGTCCGCCACCGCGAGCCTGGCAGCGCTCGAAGAGACAATCGAGCGGATGGGACCCGAGCGCGTTCTGGCGTTCGTCATGGAACCGATTGGTGGCCAGGCCTCCGGCGTGAACGTGCCCCACCCGTCGTTCGCCAGCGGCGCCCGCTCCATCTGCGATCGATACGGCATCCGGCTCGTGTTCGACGAAAGCGTTTGCGCCTTCCGGACGGGCCGGTTTCTGGCCGCCCAGCTTGCCCCCGAGGCGCTACCCGACGTTGCGGTGCTCGCGAAGGGCCTGGCGGCGGGCTACGCGCCCCTCGGCGCCGCCCTCATGCCGGCGCATCTTGTCGAAGAGGTGGCGGCCACCACCGGATTCGTCGTCTCCCACTCCTACGACGCCAACCCGATCGCCTGTGCTGCCGGCGCGGCCGTGCTCGACGAGATCGTCGCGCGCGATCTGATGGGCAACGCTGAGCGAGCCGGCGCGAGGCTACGAGCTGGACTCGAAACGCTGGCGCAGAGTTCTCCCCTAATAGGCGATGTCCGCGGCCGGGGACTGCTGCTCGCGATCGAGCTCGTCGCCGACAAGGACGACCTTGCGCGGTTTCCCGCCGAGGTGGATCCAGGCGCCGTTGTTCTTCGTCACGGCCTCGACCACGGGCTCCTCCTCTACTCGCGCCGACAGAACAGCGGGTGCTTCGGCGACTGGCTCCTGATCGCCCCTCCTCTCGTGATCGACCCGCAGACTGCTGATGACCTGCTCGGCCGGCTCGAATCGACGCTCGCCTCCGCAGCCAGGGAGCTTCTCTCGAACCGCGCTTGAGGCGCGCCT
>Ga0181538_10004879_pt1 | contig 12286 bp, 11 predicted proteins | sample PEATcosm2014_Bin_40_FD_119773 | JGI IMG/M metagenome (GOLD analysis project Ga0181538, IMG submission 119773) | Peatland microbial communities from MTU Mesocosm Facility, Houghton, MI, USA - PEATcosm2014_Bin23_30_metaG | ecosystem: Environmental > Terrestrial > Soil > Wetlands > Peat | place...
ATGATCTGCTTGGCCAGTTGCGCGGCGATGCGGCCCAGCGGACTGGTGTCGCGATAGATGCGAATCTCGCTGCCCACCTCCACGCCGGGCGCCATTTCGTTGGCCTCCGTCAGCGTGATCTGGTTCACCGGATCCTCAATCTGCTCTTCATCGGCGACCACCGTTTTGTAGATGTAGGCCTGGATCTCGCCGGTTTCCTTGTTCAGTTCCCCGCGCATGTTTTCCTGGGTCTTGTAGAACTTGCGCGTGGCCAGGGCAATGGCTTCCTCAACCGCGCCCACAACGATGGCGGGGTCGATGCCCTTCTCCGAGCTCAGTAGTTCGATACTTTGATACAAAACGCTGGTGGCCATACCGCTTACTCTCACATCCTGCGTGCCGGGCGTGACTGCATCGATCGCCCGCATCGCGGTTTCTCGTTCAGGGGACTGGTAGTCGTTACATCAAAGCTCGAAGCCGATTGAAAAACGTCCCTCAGGGGTTGAAGCCCAACTGTTTATGCGCTTTTCATGGCACGGCTAAAGCCGTGCCCTTTCAAAACTCGATTGATGCAATCAGTCCCTTAGTCCCTTAGTCCCTTAGTCCCCTAGTCCCTGTCTTTTTCAAATCTCCGGTACCAGATTCGCTTTCTCGATGTTGCTGAGGGCGATCTCCACTGTCTCCACGCCGGCCTTGCGGCTCTTGCTGTTTTGCTTCATCGCCGCAAGGTCAAGCGTTATTTTCTTGGTCTCGGACGGCGTTCCTTCACCCGCCACGAGCCTTCCTTGCCAGTGCCGGTTGTTGCGGACCGGTTCAAAAGTCTGCACCTTCACCAGGCACCCGATAAATCGCTCGAAGTCCGCAGCCCGGGTCAACTTCCGGTCGAGTCCGGGAGAACTGGCTTCCAGCGTGTACGCCTCGCCGGGAATCAGATCCTCCACGTCGAGCAAAACCCCAAAATCGTGGCTGAACGCCGCGCAATCCTCGTGCGTCACGCCGGAAAGCTGCTCCACAGCAAGCGAGCCCTCTAAAAGCTTCTCCGGCAAACCCTCTGCGCCGGCTTCGGCCGCGGCCTTCAATTGCGCCCGGCCCTCGGCGTTCTTCTCCAGAGTCACCCTTAAGATGCGATCCCTGGCCGGCCCTGTGAACTCCAGATCGACCAAGTCGAGCCCGTGCGAGGCAGCCACTCTGTCTGCCGCCTTCCGGATTTCGTCAAGCTTGACCGCCATCGTTGGCCTAACCGCCATCGTTCCCGGGTGCGTCCCCGGCAGCCACAACTCCCGCATTCCCCTGATTTTTAGGGGTTTTCGGGCAACTTTTGCCGCAAATAAAAAGTGGGCTTTCGGCCCACTCATCTCTCCGCCAGCCGGTGCGCACACGGAAAAACCGGCGGACAAACGCGTTGCACTTTCAGAATACAGCGAAATCCAGGGAAATTCAACTGCCTGCGCCTCGCCAGGACGCCCAACTTCTTGCGTTGCCTAAGCTTCGGGAAGGCTGCGATACTTGCGGCCATGGTTTCGCGAACTGTACTTTGCGCCCTGGCCTTCAGCTCCGGAATGGCCTTTTTCGCCGCCGCTCCCGCGCTGGCCGACGATTCCGCGGCATCCATCGCCGCCGGCGGCCTGGTCGCGCGCCGTGAAACGCGGATTGCCATGGCCAAAGAGGTTTTGCGCATCAGCCCCGACAAGGTGATCGTCGATTACGACTTCCGCAACGATACTGACGAAAATGTTACGACCGAGGTGGCCTTCCCTGTGCCGCCGTACACCTACGGCCCGGACAATCCCGCGATTTCCGACGCATCGTTTTCCGACTTCAAGCTTTTGATTGACGGAAAGACCATCGCCTTCCAAACCGAAGCCAAGGCAACGCTCAACGGGAAGGACGTGACCGCGATCCTGACCGCCGATAAGATCGACATTGCGAGCTTCGGCCACCTTAAGGAAACCGATGGAGCGAGCGCGGCGATTCAGACTCCGGATGTGGCGCGCCTGCCGCAAGCCGAGCAGCAGCGCCTGGCGAAACTGGGTCTCTTCGATGCCGAAGATGGCTGGGGCCTGTGGACGGTTCATCTGCAGTACCACTGGACGCAAACCTTCCCCGCTCACTCCACGGTGCACATCCAGCACCAGTACACGCCGGTTGAGGGAGGGGAGCTGATGCTGCCCGACACCCTCGAAAATGTCACCGAGCACAAGCAGCCCACCGGCGATGCCGACACCGTGAAGTACGCGCTCCAGGATATGCAGCGTCTGGAATCACTTTGCCCCGATCCCTCGCTTCTAAGCGGCATGATCGCGCAAATTAAAGCCAGCGCCCCGGGGTATGGGCAGTATGCACATCCCCACTGGGTGGACTTCATTCTCACCAGCGCCAACACCTGGAAGCAGCCCATCGAGGATTTCACGCTCATCGTCGAGCGCGGCAAGCCGGAGGAAACGAACGCGCCAACTTTCGTCAGCTTTTGCCCTCCCCAAAACGCGCCCGTCCAAAAACTCGATGCCAACACCTTTCAGGTTCACCTGACCGACTTTGTTCCTAAAGACGAGCTGCGCATCGGCTACTTTGACGTGCCGCCAGCTGCACCCGCGCCGGCGCCCGCCAAGAGCCATTAGGTTTTAGATCGCCTGAAGAGGAACCTTTCCGTGCCCCATCCTTTCGCCCGATTTTTGGGCGAAAGGGTGGGATAGCAAGCGAATCAACGCGAGCTGCTGCTCTCAATGAATGATTTCTTTTGCACGGAGGACAGCGAGGCGCGACAATAGCGGAATGAGAAAGCTGTGTCTTCTCGCCCTGGCTGTGCTTGCTCTCGGGCCGGGGCTTCCTCCACTTCACGCTCTCGATAAGCAGCCAGCCAGCGTCTTTCATGCGCGGCGCGAGGCCCTTGCGGGCAAATTGCAGGGCGGCGTGGCCATTCTTTTCGCCGCAGAAGAGCCGGTGCTGGATTTCATGCCTTACCGCCAGGACTCCGACTTCTATTACCTGACGGGTTGGAACGAGCCGGGCGCGGCGCTGCTGGTCGAGGGCGATGCGTCGCAAGCCGCCACGACCCATGCCTACAAGGAAATTCTCTTCCTGCCGGCGCGCAACCTGCGCACGGAAGCGTACACCGGTGTGAAGATGGATGCCGCCACTCCCGGTGTTGAAGATGCGTCCGGCGTCGACCGTGTTGAACCGATGACCGAGCTGCCGGCAGAACTGAGCAGGATGATTTCCGCCAACCGCTCACTCTTCACCAATTTGTGGACGCAACCGGATTCAAATTCCGCCGCAGCCCTGTTGAGCTTTACCGCAACCACTCTGGGCAGCGGAGACACGCCGCACGCGCGCGACGTCACTACCCTCACCATGCCGCTGCGCCAGATCAAATACGAAGGCGAGATCGAGCTGATCAAGCAAGCATCCAAGGCTTCGATCCTGGCACAACGCGTGATGATGCAGTGGTGGGTCAAGCCGGGAATGACGGAACGCGCCATCGCGGGCGCCATGACCGCGGTGTGGATGGAGAACGGATGCGAACGGCCCAGCTACGCACCCATTGTGGGTTCGGGGCCAAACTCCACCATCCTGCACTACTCCAACAACGACCGCACCATGCAGGACGGCGATCTGCTGCTGGTCGACGCGGCCTGCGAATACTCCATGTATGCCGCCGACATTACTCGCACCGTCCCCGTGAACGGGCACTTCACTGCCCGGCAGCGCGAGATATATAACGTCGTGCTGGGCGCGCAGCAGGCGGCCTTTGACGCGTTTGTCGCCGGCAAATCCACTATCAACGACCGCGACCGCAAGGATCCGAATTCCCTCGACACCGTGGCTTACAACTACATCAATACACATGGAAAGGATCTGCACGGCCAGCCGCTGGGCAAATACTGGCTGCATGGGTTGGGCCACATGATGGGCATCGACGTCCACGACCCGGCCAACTATCCCGTGGTGCTCAAGCCGGGAATGGTCTTCACCATCGAGCCGGGAGTCTATATCCCCGAAGAAAAAATCGGCGTGCGCATCGAGTGCGATTTCCTTGTCACTGCCAACGGCAAACTGATCGATCTGGACGCCGATCTTCCGCACACACCGGAACAGATTGAAGCGATGATGCAGGCAGGCAAGAGCGCGCCAAAGTAGGGCATGAGATGGACCCACGCGACGCCATGGATCCTTCCGAAGTCGACGCGCTGAGCCGCGTTTTCAGCGAACAGCTTCTGGCCTGCCTGGATGAATGCGCGCGCGGGCGCCACGGACTTTTCTCAGAGTTGATTGACGAGGGGGACGAGAATTCCTGGCCTGAGGCGGCGCGGCTGCGCGAACTTGCTGTGGCGTTGCAGAACATTCTCGCGCGACAGGACGAACGCAACGCGCTCTCGGACGAGTTCCTCGATCTGTGCACCATGCACGGCGAAAGCCATCCCGGCGAGCGCAAGCTGGCGCGCATGTTTCTCGATCGCATTGAGCGCGGCGAAGTGGGCGCACCGACCGAGGAAAAGCCGCCATGGTAGCGCATCATCCCGGTCCCCAATTGCGAGGGACCAGGGGCACCCGCGGCGTCCACGCCGCCAGCACCCGTGCGCAGGCCAGGGGTCCCACACGACAGCCGACCAGGAGGTCGGCGCTGCCCGTTTACAGATGCGCGCTAGGGCATTTTCGCAAATTGCGTAGACCGGAAATTTTTCGTTTTCCCACCCATTCCGCAGAAAAACGCGGAATGGATGGGGCACGGAAGTCTACAGTAATAGCGAAAATGCTTTAGAAACGCACGCCGAACGACACGGGAATGATCTGGGTATTCGCCGCTACGCTGGTCACGCCCAGGCCGTTCGCGCTGCCCATTACCGCGGGGCTGAACACATCGAGGTAACGGGCCTCGGCAAAGATCGCCGTATGGCTGTCGCCATACATGCTCCCAATACGGTGCTGGAAGCCCGCGCCGATATTGATCCCTCCCTGATTGGACGAGAAGTGGCCGACCACCTCGTTTGCCTCCCCGACCTCGCAGAAGTAGTAGCAGTACTCGGTCTCTTCGGGATCGGTGAAGCTGGTCACCTTGCGATAGAAACCGCCGCCGCCGGTGATGTAGACATCGTTGGTCGCCTTCGGCATCAGATCGAGCACAGGATCGATGGTGAAGGACCAGATATGTGCGTAGCCGCCATTGGCGCCGGCCTCGGCAATCAGGTAGCCCGGCAGCTTGGCGTCGAGAAACTGATACTCAATCAGCGTGGACAGGTACTTGTTGAATTTCAATCCGGCGCCCACGGTGAATTGGCCGCCATAGGTGACGGAATTGCTGACTGGCGCGTTGAAACCGCCGCTTGCCTCGAAGGCCCAGCTGTGCAGGACGCTGTGCCTCTCGCCAGCTGCGTACTGGCCCGCGCCGGCTCCGCCTGAGGAAGAAGCGGAAGCGCTCGGCGCTGGAGCGTCGGGCAACGCGAGCTCGGCGACCTGCGTCAGGCCCGATTGGCTTGAGGAATAACTGGCCGAACTGGAGGCGTCATTGGAAGTGTTGGAGGAAGTGTTGGACTGCGCTTGGCTTACGCCGGCTGCAAATAACATCGCAGCCGCAAATGCGCCGATGCGCCGCAACTGCGGCATCCGAAGGGGGAATAACATGGTAAATACCTCAAGGGAAAGATTTTGCTTCACTATCCGGGACTTTTTGCCCCGGTCAATGAATTAGACACCGAATGCGGCCAGAGGTTGCCTTTGGGGTCGGTGGTTGGTGGGAGAGGCTTGAGACGGTGGGACTTGCGCAGAATTTCCCACCAAGCTAAAATAGTGTCACTGAATGGTTGGAGGGACACATGGAACTTCAGGCGCGGGTGCAGGTGGGCGAGAAGGGCAGGATCGTGATTCCTGTTGAGATTCGCGAGGCGATGGGGATTCGTGTGGGCGATTCGGTGGAGATGCGTTTTGAAGATTACGAATTGCGGGTATCGACGCGGCGGGCGAGGATTCGGCGTGTGCAGGAGTGGGCGCGGAAGGTCATTCCGCCGGGTGTCAGCCTTTCAGAAGAGTTGAGCGCGGAACGTCGCGAGGCAGCGCGAAACGAATGAAGGACGCTTACAAAGCCGTCCATAGGCTAGAAGTGGAAATCTGACAGGGGGAGAGAACATGGGACTTCAGACTCGGACGCAGGTCGGCGCGAAGGGCCGGATCGTGATTCCGGTTGAGATGCGCGAGGCACTCGGAATCGACGAGGGCGATAAGGTGACCCTTCAGGTGGAAGACCACGAATTGCGTATCTCAACCATAAGAGGGCGCATTCGTCGCGCGCAGGAGCGAGCGGCAAAATACGTCAAGCCGGGAACTCTGGTTTCGGAAGAGTTGAGCGCGGAGCGGCGCGAGGCCGCAAAGCATGAATGAGGTAGTGCTGGATGCCTCTGCCATTCTCGCCATCTTGTTTCAGGAACGGGGCGGGGAGAAACTGACGGCTGAAATCCTGAAAGATGCAGTGATCAGCACGGTCAACTTGGCTGAAGTACAGTCCAAGCTCATCAAGAAAGGATACGCACCTGATGAGGCCTGGGAGGACGCTCTTTCACTTGCCAATTCGGTAGAACCGTATACCAGCGGGCACGCCCGGATCGCCGGCGATCTGATCACGACGACGGAAAAGTACGGTCTATCGCTTGGCGACCGTTCCTGCCTGGCGCTGGCGATTGCGCTGAAGGCGCCGGTGTATACCACGGAACAAAGCTGGCGCAGTCTGAAACTCGGCGTTCCAATTCATGTGATTCGGTAGACGCTACAGCCTCGAAGCCGCCGGAAAAGCAAAGGCCGGAGCGCTCGCTCCGGCCTTTGGCTTTTTTGCTGACTTGCCGCTTTTATCCCTGAATGTCGAACTGCTCGGGATGCAAGGTCGGATCGCTCTTGAGCAGGAGATTCTTTCCGATCAGCTCCTCGAATTCCGTCAGCCAGCGGGCGTTGTTGCCCTTCAGCACCTTCACGGTTTCGGGGTGTACGCGCAGCATCACGTCGGCAGCCTCAAAGTGCTTGCGCATCTTGCGCATCTCGATGTAAATCTCGTTGCAGACGGTGGTGGAGCTCTTCACCATGCCGGTCGCCTGGCAAGTGGGACAGGGAACGCTCAGCGTCCGCTCGAGCGACTGCTTCACGCGCTTGCGCGTAATCGCCACCAGGCCGAAATCGTTAAACTGCAGCACTTTGGTCGGCGCGCGGTCGCTCTTCAACGCTTCTTCGAGCGCGGCCATTACCCTGAAACGGTTCTTGCGCTCGTCCATGTCGATAAAGTCGATCACGATAATCCCGCCCAGGTCGCGCAGGCGGATCTGGCGCACGATCTCCGGCACCGCGTCCAGGTTGGTCTTCAGAATCGTGTCCTCGAGCCGCGCTGACTTGCCCACATATTTGCCGGTGTTGATGTCAATCGCCACCAGCGCTTCGGTCTGGTTGATGACGATGGAGCCGCCGCTCTTCAGCCACACTTTCGAGCGCAGCGCCTTCGAAATCTCATCCTCGATGCCGAAGTGCTCAAAGAGCGGAATCTCCTTGTTGTAGAGCTTGACGCGCCGCACCAGGGAGGGCGAGAAGCGGTTGAGGAAGCGCACGATGCGCTCGTAGTCGGCCTCGGTGTCGACCCAGATATTCGAGAAGTTGGAGCTCACCTGGTCGCGTAGAATGCGCTCGATGAGCGACAAATCGTGGTAGATCAATGCCGGCGACTTGGACGCTTCGGAGCGCTGCTTGATGTCGTTCCAGAGATTCATCAGGAAGCGCAGATCGGCGCGCAGCTCTTCCTCCGACGCGCCCTCGGCCGCAGTCCTCACAATGAATCCGCCAGTTGAGTCGCCACGCTCGTGAGTCAGGATCCGCTTTAGGCGATGGCGTTCCTCGTCGGAAGCAATTTTGCGGCTCACGCCCACGTGGCTGACGGTGGGCATGAAGACCAGGAACCTTCCGGGAAGCGCGATGTGGCTGGTGATGCGCGCACCCTTCTTGGCGATCGGCTCCTTGGCGATCTGCACCAGGATCTCCTGACCCGACTTCAGAAGGTCCGAGATGATGGGCAGGTCAGAAGTTTGGGCGGAACGGCGCGAGGGGCCGCGGCGCCCCTGCACTCCGCGTCCGCCGCGGCCACGCTGGCCGCGTTCGCGGCTCCGAACCGGCGGCGTGCCTGTTGCGGTTGTCGCTTCCTCACCCGCCTCGTCCTCTTCTTCTTCGCCGGCCGGCTCGTCCAGGTTCCGTTGAATGCGGTGGTCGAGGTGAGCCTCCTGGAACATTTCTCCCAGCTCGGCGGGGCGCATGTTCGCGGGCAGCGTCTCCTCTTCGTAAACGTCCAGGTCGTGTACTTCGGGCTTGTGACGGCGCGCATGAGGCGCCCCGTCGAACTCCTCACCCTCGATCACTTCCTCTTCGACAAGGCCTTGACCCGGCGCATACGTTGAAACCGGAGCCGCGGCTTTCGCTGCGGCAGCTTCCTCTTCCTTCTTTTTCTTTCCAAAGCCGAACAGCCGGAAGCCCGTCGGCGACGAGGGATCGACGCGGTGCGAAGCAGACGCATCAATTTCGTTCTTCTCTGGATCGTCCTCGGCTTCAGGTTCTTCTGGAGCCGAGTCCGTCGTCTCCTCGAATTCGTCTTCCTCTGCAATCTCGCTCTCGACGGTCTTGAGCTTCGGTGCGTCTTCCTCTGCGAGCTCATTGAATGCGTCTGCGCCCAGGCTCTCCTCTTCGAACTCGAGAGCCGTTTCCTTTGGCTCTTCTGTTCCCGTTTCGGTTTCGTAATAGGACGACTCTGTTGCCTGGCGCTCCTCCTCAACCGTTTCCTCGGTGGCGGCGCCAGCTTCTGCCGCAGGCTCGCTTTCGCTGGGCAAATCGGGCTCGGCCTCCGGCTGATGTCCGCGATGCCGCGAAATCGATTCTCCCGGCAACAGGCCGCTGCCATCCCAGGTGATGGGCGCGTCGATCAGCGTGGAAGGCTTTGAAGTGTAATTTCGACGCGGCGGGGCAGCCTTCTCTGGCGTTGTGTCGCCGGCGGGTGTGCCACCGTACTTCGAAAGCGACTCACCCGGCAGCACAATGGCCGCCGGTGCCTCGTGTCCCTGCGGCGCGGCTCGCGGGGCATGGACCTCGCGTGCCGGCGGCTCCTCTTCAATCTCAAAGGTCTCAACCGGTTCGGCTGAGCTGCCAACGCTTGGCGCCGCCTGAGCAGCCGCTTCCGGCGCAACGCCTTGTCCCCGTCCGCCGCGGCGGCGACGCCGCCCACGCCAGCGGCGTCCGCCTGCTTCTTCTTGTTCCTGCGTCGTCTCCGCTGCTGCGGGAGCACTCGCAGGTTCCGGAGCAGACCTCTCTGCCAGCGTTTCTTCCGGCGCGTGCCGATCCGGTCTCGACTCCGGCCTTCTGTCGCCACCGCGCCCGCCCTGTTCTTCGCGGCGTCCGCCGTTGCGGTCAATACCATGCGGATGCTTCACCTCGCGCGGAGCCTGGCCGCTCGCCGCAGCCTTCTCCAGCTCGTCGGTTTCTTCCTGGTCTTCGAGCTCGATGAAGTCGGTGACGTACAGGAACGCATCGCGCTCCAGGCCCAGATCGACAAATGCCGACTGCATCCCGGGGAGAACCCGTGTCACGCGTCCGTTGTAAATGGAACCCGCGAGGGTGTACTCGTTTTCGCGTTCGTAATAGATTTCCGCGAGTTGATCGTCTTCTAAAATCGCAAGCCGCGTCTCATGCGGCGTGCTGGAGATACAAATTTCCTTTGCCATCGTACCTTTCCGTCCGGCAGCCAAAAGCAGCCGGTACATGCGGCAAGGTTGGATGGAACAGCGCGGAGACGGCAGGGAGAATGGGCGGATAACCGATAAGGCGATCGAGGAACGGCCAGTACGCAGTTGCCTGCCTCACGGGCAGCGAGCCTGGGCAAAAAGACCGAACAGGCTGCTGCTTGCGGGTATCGCTGCGGGTATCGTGCAGAGTGCCTCGGGCGGCCATGGCCGGCAAATACGCCGTCAGGCCGGAGGCGGACGCAGGGAAGTTCCACGTAAATGAAACGGCGCTCGCCTGTCCCAATCGATTTGCTCGGTTTTGAAGGTCCTTGCAATGCGCAAGCCGCGAGGCGTGCCGCATGCTCCGGTGACCGGTTTCAGTCGTCGGAGCGGAGCGGCCATTCCGTCTCTGCGTGCTCATAAACCCAATCCTGCCGGGCGCGATCCATCGGGACCAAGCCGGCGAAATACTTGAAAATCTTGCTCTTGCAGCCCGAAACAATGCCAAATTGTTTCGGGGCCGCACACTACCAAACCTTTCCTCGCGCCGCTGAGTCAGGACGCGTCAGTTCACGAACCGGCGCATGCGGACATTCATTGCCACGCCCAGCGCCAGGAAAGTGAATAGCACCGAAGATCCACCGTAACTCATTAAAGGTAAAGGGATTCCGGTGACGGGCATAAACCCGATGACCATGCCTACGTTGACCGCGATCTGGAAGGTCAACACAGCCACGATTCCCATAATAATGAGGGACCCGGGCAGGTCGGCGGCTGTCTGAGCGTTTTGAATCAAACGCATCAATATTAGGAAGTATAGCAGCAGCACAAACACCGCGCCCACAAAGCCGTGCTCCTCGCTGAAGGCGGCAAAAATGAAGTCGGTGTAGGGAATCGGCAGGAAATAGCCCTGCGTCTGGGTGCCTTTTTCCGCGCCTTTGCCCCAGATTCCTCCTGACCCCACGGCAATTTCCGATTGGAGCACCTGGTAGCCCGCTCCTTTGGGATCGTTCTGGGGATTGATGAAGCTGGTCAGGCGGGCTTTCTGATAGGGCTTGAGAACTTTGCCGCTCGACCAGACACCGACGGCCAGAACGGATCCGCAAACCATTAATGTCGCGGCCTGACGCAGGTTGATGCCTCCCAGAAAGAGGCCCGCGATGAGGACCGGCGCATAGGTAAGCGTGGTGCCCAGATCGGGTTGGATCAGCACGAGGAGCATGGGAAGGCCGACCATGCCGAAGGCCTTGAAAATCTCCTTCCAGGTGAGGTTGCGGCCCCCAATGTTGGCGATGTAGCGCGCCATGGCAAGGATCAGCACCAGCTTGACCCACTCCGAAGGCTGGAACTGGATGGGTCCAAGGGCAATCCAGCGCCGCGCGCCGAGCGCTTTGTGGCCAACGATCCTGACGGCGACCAGCGAAACAATAAAGATGCCGTACATCCAGGGCGACCAGTCGATCAAACGGTGGTAGTCGATCTTGGCCAGGATGAACATGCAAATGATGCCCGCCACAATAAAAAGGATTTGTTTCGACTCGAAGCTCGCGAAGCGGGTGTGCACCGTCGTGGAGTAAATCTCGAGCACGGAGACGACGCCAAGGATCAGAACCAGGCAGAGCAGCCACCAGTCGAAGTCGCGAAAGCTCAGGAATCGGCGCAGAGGCATGAGGCTACGGATTCCTCCCCGGCTCGGGCCCCGGCTGAGGCCCGGGTGCGAGTCCGGATGCGGTCTTTAACACAGGCTTGCGCTCGGGCAGCGCCACGGCCACTTCCGTCGGAGCTGCCTTGGCGTTGACCGCCGCCGGAGACGCTGCGCTTTTCGCTGGCTTGCGGGTAGTTTGTGCAGCGGCTGGGTTCGCAGCCACAATCTGCCCGTTTTCGACAAAGAAATGTCCGCTGTGAATTTGGCCCCTGGTCCCCGCACTCGCCGTATTCTTTGCGCCCGGTTGCATGCCGGGCTGGGCTTCAACGCCGGGAGTTGACCACACCGCGCCAACCTCGACAGGAGTCGCGGCCTTCGGCGGCGGCAAGTTGCCCGCCAGGCGGCGCTTCTTGTCTACGTACGCTTCCACGACCCGGGCTCCGATGCGCGCCGGGTAGTAGCTGAATTCCCCGCTCTGCCACAGCACCGCAACCACCAGTTCCGGATTCCGCCGCGGCGTGACGCCGACAAACCACACGTTGGGATTGGTGCTCTTGCCCTTGCCGCTCTTTTGCATGGCCTCGTGGCTCATCTGCTGGGCAGTGCCAGTCTTACCGGCAAAGTCGATGCCTTCCAGATGCGCCGAACCTGCGGTATGGAACTCGCCCGGCTCGGTCACCTGGGCCATGCCGTCCGTGATGATTTGCCAGTTCTCGGGATCGATGGGAATATAGGCTTCGCCCGACCCCGGAAAACTATCCGCAAGCGACTTGCGGAAATCCGCCGATAACTGATCGGGAAACACCACGTGCGGCCTCACCAGGTGCCCGCCCGAGGCAATGCCGCCGATAATGCGCGCCAGTTGAATCGGCGTGGCCTCCACCGCGCCCTGCCCGATGGCCACGTCAAGCGTCTCGTCGGGATACCAGCGGGC
>Ga0181538_10004880_pt1 | contig 12284 bp, 13 predicted proteins | sample PEATcosm2014_Bin_40_FD_119773 | JGI IMG/M metagenome (GOLD analysis project Ga0181538, IMG submission 119773) | Peatland microbial communities from MTU Mesocosm Facility, Houghton, MI, USA - PEATcosm2014_Bin23_30_metaG | ecosystem: Environmental > Terrestrial > Soil > Wetlands > Peat | place...
CGAATTCGTTCCTCAAAAAAGTGTTCGTTCACCTCGACGCGCTCCGGTGAAAGGACGCGGACATGGATTTTTGATTTGGAATTGAAAAACCCGGTGCCGAGGAACCGCTGGCGATGGTCTTTGACCTGGACGAGTGCGCCGTCGGCGGGCTGTTGAGTGAGCCGGAGAATTTCGCCGTGATAAATCCACGGATGACCGGCCACGATGCGGTCGGCTTCGCCGGGCTTCAGTAAAACAGTCGGTAATGATGCTGTGGTCACAACAATAAACGAATTCAGTTCTACATAGCATTATGACGACTACAGATAAAACTAAAAAGGGGCGCGTTTTCTCGTATGCGCGGTGGAGTTCCGACCAACAAAGCTTTGGCGACAGCCAGAAACGGCAGTTGGAGATGGCAAACGACTGGTGCCGACGTAATGGATGCGCTCTGGAGGAGCAGACCTACACGGACCGGGGAGTATCCGGCTGGCGTGGCCAGAACCGGCAGTCCGGCGCTTTGGCTGCCCTGTTGCGCATCGTGGAGCCGGGCGATAGGATTTTGATTGAGGACAATGACCGTTGGAGCCGGGAGCCGGTTTTGGACTCGCTCAATGCGCTACGGGACGCCGTTCGGCGCGGACTGACGATCGTGTTTTTAAAGACGGGGATCACTGTAAACAAAAGTAATTTCGATGACCCGTCGGTCTTGTTTCCAAACTTTTTCCAGTCGTTTCTGGCCAACCAAGAAAATCAAAAACGCAGTGAGCGCGTCCGCTCCGCAATGGCTGCCCGACGCAAAACAATGGAATCAGGCACCCCCGTCAAAGGACGGTTGCCCTGCTGGTTGGACTGGTCCGAAAAGGAAGGCAAACCAGTCGTCAACGCTGAAAAGGCCGCCGTTGTTAAAAAGCTCTTTGATTTGTGCATCGCTGGACACGGACTTTCCCAGATTGAGCGCCTGATGAAGGACATACCGCCGATCACGTACCGGCCTTCCTACCGGAGCCAGATAGCCCGATGGAACGGATTTTTTATCCACAGAACACTGTCCGACCGCTCCGTATTGGGGTTTCAGAGGTCAAGCGGCCTGAAAATATATCCGGCCATCATTGACGAACAAACATTTTACCGCGCTGCGGCGAAGCTCAAATCCAGGAAGAAGCTCACCGTGGCCGTTAATCATCAAAACAATAATTTGTTTACAGGATTGGTGACGTGTGGCCGGTGCGGTTCAACCTACTACCGGCTAAGGGCAAAGGCAAAAAATAAAGCCTTCGACTACCTGGTTTGTTCGGGCGCTCTGCGACATGCCACCAGTTGCCGAAAATTACAGGCGGTGAACTACGAGCGGCTGGAAAAGAGCTTTTTGTCCCTGATGTCCCAAACAGATTTGATACAGCGGGCTTTGTTTGGCCAGCGGCAGTCGTCCAGGGTGGATGCCATCCAGGCCGAGTTGGATGACACGCGACGTCAGTGCGAGAAATACGTTAAACTCATTGAAATTGATGAGAACCCATCGCGCCGGATGGTGGAAAACCTGAAACTGCTGGAAGCAAAGGAAGACCGTCTAACAAGGGAGCTGGAAACAGAACAGGCCAAGGCCATGGCCCAGGTTGCGCCAGACAAGGCATACGAACAGTTTCAAGCGTCTTTGACTTCTGAACCGGAAAACCGGTCAAAGTTGAGCGAAATTTTAAGGGACCTGGTCGATAAAATTGTGGTCCAAAAGGGCGGCAGGGACAGCGAGTACAGCGTCCACCTGAAGTCGGCCAAAACCCCGATTACGATCATGATGAGGCAAACCGGTTGGTTGATTGGGCCAATAGATGTCCTGCCGGGCCATGTGATGCCGTTTGATGATCCACGGGTCACGACCTACTGAAACTAGGCGACCTCGAATTGGTAAGGGTGCTGAAGGAAACTCCTGCTCGGAAACGAGCCGTAAACAAATTTTACATGGTCGTCAATACGTGAAGCTCGTAAGTCGTAAAACCTGTTTTCCAGACGGTTCCTCCGTATCAGCGCATTAGCTTTAGGCCATTTCTCCTGATGCTCCAGGTCGAGTTTTCCCACCGACCACCACAGTCCACAAAAAATTCGTTCTGTATTTAACGTGGCGGCAATCCGCCAGGCCGTAGCAAGCCAATGAAGCCAAAATATCAATTTCGACTGTGCCGGGATTGCGCTCTGACGAGAGGGGGCTGCGTAATGGCCTTTGCTACCGTGATCCCCCACAGTCGTCGCATCCGGCCTGATGCGCGACGGCCCCATCGGGGCTTTGCCTCCCGCGATTTGATCCAGCTTCCACCCGCCGCCTATTCAGTAAAGGTAGAGAACACTCCAGCCACCGTGTCCAGCCTGCGGTTCCAGCAGGAATCACCATCCATCATGGCCGGAGCAAAGCGACCGGCACGGCCCGCCACCTGCACGATCTCGTGCGCTCAGGCGTTCCTGACGGGCCTTCGGTGGTCTGGGCCTGCCAACCGGCGGCAACGAGGAGAAACTCTATGAAACCTGATCCAGACCCAAACCCAAGCCCTGGACCTGGTCAGATGAGGCGCTTGCTGGCGGTGCATAGCGCCCTGTTCAAAGCTTTTGAAAACCAGGAAGCCGAACGCCGCCGCCAGCAAACCCAAACAATCGTGGACCAGATGGCGGCAGACAGCTCGCCGCAGGCCCGCATTGCGGCGGCGCAGGCGCGGGCACGGGCTACCCACGCCAAAATCGACGCCATCAACGCCCTGGCTGATCTGGAGGCGGTTCAGGACCCTGCTTCAGCACCGGTCCCCGACCTCGATGCTGTGCGCATCGACGACTTGGAAACACTTTTCAAATTCCGTGACCGGCTTCCTGGTTGGCTACGGGAACGGATTAAAAATATCCATGCCAAGGTCCACTGGATTACCAATAAAGGCAAAAAGGGTCCCTTCAACGTGGCCGTCCACAAGAATAAAATTCCGGTCGATAAGGCGCTGTCCATCCTGGCCCACCTTCACGGCGTCTATGACGGCACTGGTCGGAATTTGGATATGTGGATTGAGGCTCTGATCGAATGCTGCCTTTTCTACAAAATTAAAAAGGCCGAAATTAAGAAGGGCAAACGGAAGGGCCAGAAGCACCAATTCCAGTATGCTCGGCGCTGCCAGGACGGCGAATATTGCAACCAGTGCAATTACATCAATATCTCGGACGGTTTAAAAGTCCTTCTTGAATCTTACGATGAGTCCGCCTTTTACCGTGGTGGAAACGGGTTCGCCATTACGGTGGCTCCTCGTGATGATCCTGCCAAAGCCAGGGCCATTGGACGCACGTTGACGCCGGAGGACTGGGAATTTGAGAACCCCGATTCAATCATTTATCGGGAGTCGCACCACGGCAGAGTTTTCAAATACGGTGATGTCTTTGACAACAACGAAGACCATGACTGGCACGTGGAATCCTGCATCCGGCGCTTTTTAGGCGCGGTCCAGTGCGTGTTTGGCAAGCTGGTCAAAAACGGCTGGCTGGACGGCATCCGGGCCAAGGTTGAAAACAGTGTCGAATTTCTCCCTTTCGCTTCCCACCAGCACTGGCACGCCGTTGGCAGTTCAACGTGTGAACACGATCCGCAGAAAATGGCAGTGTTCATTAAACAGGAGGTCGATAAAATTCTGGCTGAAACGTGTCACGGTCTGTATGCCGACGTGATGGTCGCCGTCATTCCAGCCCCATCGGATTTGCAGCGCTGGATCAGATATACGAACAAGACGGTCGATCTGGTTGGGGCCATCGCCTCGGTTTATAACCGCCATCCTGGCCTGCGCAGGAGTGACAGGCTGTTCAAGGAGTTGTATGAGGAACTTTGCCTTTACCCGGTACGTAGCCGTCGTGTTTTCGACATGATCCGTCTCCCGCCACCTGAGCATGATGAGCGCGGTGCTCACACCTACATGCTTTATAGGCGCTACGTCCGCGGCAACCACAAGTTTGGCAAGGGCAGCATCCTGTCCGAACCGGAACGGCACCGTGAATGGCGCAAGCGCCACACTGACAATGAGGCTGAGTTTAAGAGGCGGTCCAAAATCCAAGCCTTTGCCCGCAATCTGGGGTTCCGGGTCGAAAGATGTCCGAAGCGGCTCCCTGACGCCGAGGGATACAGCACCTACCACATTGTGGATGTTCAGACGGAGGAAATTGTTGATGCCGGTCCATCCGGGCAATACGGGCTGTCGTTGAAGCAATGCGAAAATTTTCTCAAAAAGAAGCAGAGGGCGATGAAGTCACAAGGTGACTGTTAGGGAACCATCACCCCGGTTCCTCATCCACACAAATTTTTTGATTTCCGTTCTAGTTAATGGTCGTGGGTGAGTGCCCACGCAAAAATAAAAAGTAAACAAACGGAACTGAAGTATGAAAATTAAAAAAACAGCCTCAACGACACCGGCTGGTGGAATGGCCCAATCCGCCGCCGATAATCCAACTTTTCGGCCAGATGTATCCAATCCAGTTGGGAGGATGACGCAACCTGATGCAGCCCCGGCGGTCTCTCCCCGGAATGTGGCCAATAAGCCAGTGCCCTCGTCTGGCGATGTGCAGGCCCCAGGCGCGGATGCCGAAGGCGTAGAGTCAGGCACAGCGCCAACTGCATCGCCCGCGACCTGCGCTCCGACCTCCACCGCCGGAGCCATAACGGACAAGATCGAAATCAAGCACGGTGATGATAAAGGCGCTTATGGCGTCCATCCAGTCGCCCACATGTTCCCATTATTGACGGGCAAACCCCTCGACGAGCTGAAAAAATCCATTGAGATTAACGGCCAGCAGGAACCCATTGTCGTTGACGGCCACACGATTTTGGACGGGCGGAATCGTCTGATCATAATGAACGAACTTGGCCTGGAACCCCGGCTGGTGGAGTTTGCAAAATTGAAAGCCGGTATCTCTGCGGGTGAATGGATCGCCATTAAAAACCTTCAGCGGCGGCACCTGACCGACGGCCAGCGCCTGGCCATCGCCATCAAATACCAGACGTGGCTAAACCAGGAACGGGCCGGGCAGTCGGCCAAAGCCGGGACAAAAAAGCCTGCTGGCCAAGGTGAAAGCGCCAAAGACGGTGGAGCAGAAACTGGTACGAAGCCGTCGCAAACCGCTGAAAATTCAAGCAGTTCCGAATATCCGCAGGATTCGGCGGAAAATGCGGGCAAACGTAAAAGAGGCCGACCCCGTGGCGGGCGCAGCGATGCAGAGGCGGCGGCGGCGCAAACGGAGCAGAGCCGCTACAAAGCGGAACAGATGTTCAAACTTCAGAAGCAGGCTCCGGCATTGTTTCAGGCGGTCGAGGAGGGCCGCCTTGATTTGAAAGAAGCGATTCGTCAGTTGAACGAGCAGCAGCCGAAAAAAACCAAAACCAAACGTTCAGCCAAACAGGATGTGGTCACCAAAGCCGTCCAAAAGGCAGGTGCTTGGTTGAGCCAACTATCAAAGAAGCTGGACAAGGCGGACCGGGAGATTTTCTGGCAGAAGATTGCGGCTTTGGCCGCCGGTAAAGCCAAGGCGGACAAAAAAGGGGAATAGCGAAAATCAGCCAGCGGTGCAGCTTGGGCACGCCGCCGGAAGATTTGGGTGATTCCGACGCCACACCACGGGTGGCGTCGGACAATTTATAATCACTCTGGATGGTCTGGCGATTCCGCATCGGCGTGAACTTCTTGCTGGAGAATCAACTCTGTGTAGATTTGACGAAGCAACGGGTCGCTCATGATTTTCGGCTCCAGAATTTTCAATTCGGCCCGTTCTTGCGCTAACGCCGCCTCAGCCATGGCAAATTCCCGCTGCCGGTATGGCTTTAGAGCCGTGTAGGCAGCTTCAATTCCCTGTCGCAGTCGATTTATTTGGCGGACCTGACGGGCCTTTTTAAGATTGCGGCGGGCTGCCGCTAACTTACGGCGGGACCGGATGCCACGAGTGGCCCTGCCACCCATAGCGGCCAGACCGCTGCGCGGGTTCCACGCTCGGACCGCATCCTTGTATTGGGCGTGACGCGCTGGGATGCTGGCTCCGCAGTTGCGGCATTGAACTCCAAAAAGCACGGGGTTAATGCCTTTAAACGTTACATGGCACGATCCAGAGCAGAATGGGCAAGGCAGGATTGAATTCAGTCCATTTACGAGGTTATATGTGTCTTGGTCCATGTAGTAATTACGATGACTCAACCGATGATTCAATGCTGGCGTCGTGACCAACCCACAGCGTCTAGACCTCAAGTGTGTTCCTGCGGCAGAAATCCAATTGCTTTCATATTACGCAAGAAGGACTTGCATCCTAAACTCGTCAAATTGCCAGGTTGCACTCTCAATCGCACTCACGGCACACACACGCGGGCGGCATCACACAGTCGGCGCTGGCAAGTCCAGTGGCGGAGCCAGTTTTGACAGGGAGCCTTGGTGACGCTTCAATTCATCGTCGGTGGCGAGCAGGACGTAATTTCTGGCGACACGGCGTAAACGCCCCTGCTTGATTAGCTGCCCAATCAATCGAAACAATGCCAGCTTTCGACTTTCACGGTCAGCCCGGCACCCGTAATCGCCCCATTTGGCGGCGGAATTGACCAGGGTCGTTAGCGGAACGGGCACATCACCTTCTAGTTTTAAAGTTTCGATCAATATGTCCGTCCAGTAGGCATTGCCGGATTTTGCTGCCGGTTGAACGGGTGCGGGGTCGCTCGTTGCCGGGTTGGCAGTCGTGGCGTGTCCACTTTTGGCGTGGCGGTCATAATAAACGCTCGGTGGTTCGATAAATATTCCGATCATAAATTTCGTGGCCGAGTTCAAGGCCACAATTAATTACAGCCAGATGGGCTGATGTCAGGCCGTCTCGTCTGGGCAACGTCTTCCCAACCTGCCAGGACCCCGGCGGCGCAGTGTGATGCGAAGGAAAGTAAACAAAATGTTTTTGATCACCGAGCGGGGCGTGGTGGCGTCCAGCGCTTGTACGGCTGGTTTGCTCGCATTTGCTCTTGACGCTTCACGCGCCGGTGAGAATCTGGTTTGCGCGAGTCCGGTACTGGTTTGTCACGCCCGGCGTTTGGGTTAGCGGTGAACGAAAAACTGTCTGCCGGGGTGTCGGCGACTTCATCAACGTTATGAAATCAGAATGTGACGCTTGCAGGCCGAGATTGCTGCCATGCGGCTGTGGCTCAGCGAAGTTTTGGCTCGTTAGAACCATGAAACGTTCACTGACAGTTCTGCTTTGGCTGGCCGCTGTAAGCGCTGCCTATTCACAAGTAATTGAAGACGATTGGATTTTCAGTGTTGCATACATTGACAACGAATCCACAGGAGCAGGCGGCACGGGATTTTTTGTATCAAGAGAGTTTGAAACTAACAAGAACTTGGTCTTCTTGGTTTCCAATAAGCACGTCCTTGCACCGAAGGACCTCTCTCCGGGTGAGACGAACCGGCTGGCAACGGCAAAAGTCGTCATAACACGGGAGGAAAACGGCCAGCTTACAACCGGTGTACTGGATATTACGCTCCGGGAACCCGACGGCACACGGAGAGTCGTCACGCACCCGAACAGTAACATCGACGTGGCTGTCATCGATGTCACGAGCGATGTTGTGGAGAACGGAGGGGTACGGAAGGGTTTCAAAGTGGGGTGGGTGCGCGAGGACCGGTTTGCCACGCTACAGACTATCACCAACACTCACGTAACAATCGGACAGCAGGTCGTTTTTCTCGGCTACCCGCTCAACCTGATCGAAGGGAAGACAGCCATCGCTGTAGCGCGAGGCGGTTTTGTTGCTACACCACCAGAGCGTGACTTCAAGTCTCGGCCCGTTTTCCTTGTTGATTCCGCAACAATCCGTGGCTCAAGCGGAAGCCCTGTATTCCTGCCCCTTCGCACAGGCAAGATTGAAATGCAGCCCAATGGAAACAGAACAGTGGATGTAATGCATGGATACACACCTTGCCTGCTAGGCATTGTGGCCGAGACCATACCCGACTGGGAGCTAGTTGTGAAAAGGACAGATACTTACGGGCTTGAGCCGTCCGCTGTTTCTGTTATCTCCACGGCGAACTTCGGAATAGTCTTTCGTGCAGAAGAAATCTCTGAAACACTTGATGCCACTCACACTCCAAGAGTGCAAGGACATGGACAGACAGAATTCTAACAAGATCTAATCCCCGGTTCTATACTCGTGCCGACGTTTGCGCTGCAAATCGCAGATTGTGTCCTAGCTTTCAAATTTCCCAGTCTGGCTCATTTCGCCGTCTGCTGCGGCGTGCGCTTGGCTCCTCTGGCAGTCAGCAAAAGCAGAAGCGTAGGTAGGGTTGGATGAAGAGGCTTTAGGTTGACGTTGGCACGTCACAGGTTTAGCATCCTAGGTCGTGAGGTAGGCCACCTCTTTTACGATGACAAACAGAGTATCAGACGAAGTGGGGATTCTAAAAACGATCTGGGGGAAAAACCAAGAGGGTAGCTGGCGCATTAATGGTTTAAAGGGACTCACTCTCAAGCCCCGGCCAGGCTTTGATCCCAATTTCTTTCAGTTCGAGAGCCAGTTGGATATGTTGACCGACCGACCGTTGATCAATGGTATTGAGGGGTGGATGACGACATTCGGCCCGACAGATTTTCTGGTTAAGCAAAGCATTCTCCCCGTAGTGGCCTGGGTCGAGGGCGAACCTTTTATCAGATGTATCGGTACGGCTTTCGTGATTAGCTGCACCGGCTATGTCATAACGGCCTGTCACGTATTACTCGATCCGTACGACCGGAAGTACGTCAAAATTAAGAGAGCAGACAATGCCATTAGATTTTTGGGGGGCATCCGCTTTGGGGTTTTGGTTCCTGTAAATCCTGCCTCAGGGCATACTGGCAACCTGTTTTTTCCTTTTCATGATTGCCGGTATTGGGGGCAGTGGAAAAACAGCCCATTGCTGCATGAGGACCCGAGTTTTGATATGCTGACTGATATAGCGATCTGCAAGATTTCCCTTTTTCCCAATGGTTCCGGGCATCAGCCACTCACCCTTTCGCTGAACAGTTTCGCCAAAGGGGAGAGGGCCTTCGCATTCGGATATTCAGAAATGGGCGACATCCCGATAGAATGTCGTGATGGAAAACTCACGGTCCCAGAATTTAAACAGGAGTTGTATGTTTCTGTTGGACCAGTAAAGGATTTGTTCCCCGACAACCACCAACGAAAAGATGTCCCGACGCCAGGCCCGTGTTTCGATTTTCTTGCGAAAGTTCCCGGCAAAATGAGCGGAGGACCTATACTCGGTGCCGATGGTGCGGTTGTTAGAGGGGTCGTCAGTCGCAGTTTTTCAGGCGAAAAACATGCGTATGGCGCAATGATAGGTCCTGCAATGAACTTGCCTCTGGCAGAAAACGTGACGATTCGATCATTGATGGCCTCAGGCAACGAAGGAATAGGAAAAGCCTACGGTGCAGGACTGTAAGACAGCGGTTGTCAGCCTACGACAAACGGCTGATCCGAAGGCTGCTATAATTACGGCCTGCGGCCTGTCTCACAAACGGTCGTTTGATGTGACATGCAGGCCGATGGGCCGTGCAACCTGATTTACGATGGTTATTAGTCTCATAAATCCATCTCTTTTTTCATTGTCTCATTAACCCAAGTGTGCTACAATTTGTGAGACATGAAGAAAAAGCACATTTCACATTTTATCGGATACGCCCGTGTCAGCACCAATCGTCAGGAACTCAAACTTCAGACCGACGCTCTGCTTAAAGCAGGCGTCCCAAAGAAGCTGATCTTCGTGGACAAGGCATCGGGATCAAAATCAGCCCGGCCCGGCCTGGACAAATGCCTCGCCGAGCTTAAAGACGGCGATACGTTGCTGGTATGGCGTCTGGATCGCCTGGGCCGGTCGGTTCGGCACTTGATCGATCTGGTCGAGGAACTCCGTCAGCGTGGGGTAGGGTTCAAGTCGATCTGCGACGGGGCCATTGACACGACGACGGCCAGTGGCGAATTGATCTTCAATGTGTTCGCCAGCTTGGCGCAGTTTGAGCGGCGGCTGATTCAGGAACGTACCAGGGCTGGGCTGACGGCAGCCCGTGCGCGTGGTCGGTTGGGAGGTAGGAAGCCGGTCTTGCCGAATGATCCACGGGTTCAAACGGCGAAAACGCTCCACGCCGACAAGAAGATGCTGGTGATGGACATCTGCCGGACGCTCAATGTGAGCCGCCCGACCCTGTACCGCTGGCTGGCGTTGAATTAACTTCGGACAACTGTCACCGGCAGCCGGGATTGCTTGCAAAATCGGAGGTATTCCACAATGGCACGCCGCTAAGCCTGACGCTGTAAACCCGCCAGCCGCAAGGTGTTCAAAACCCCTGACCATCGCGGGAACCAGACGCCTTGGGATGACATGGAAAGGCTCATATAACAACCCGACAAAAGACAAAGTGACTTTGTCTTTAGCCATCCTGTTATACAAGCCCAAACTATTGTGTGTTTGGGGTCGGGCATTCTGCGGATTAGCGGTGCAACCCGTTGAAAATGAGGTTGACCCCTTCATGGGCCGGGCCTAAATTTTCACCGTGAAAACAGAGAAATTGAGCCTAAATCTGCCCCGGCTGACTTTGGCTCAATAATAATGTTAGATGCTTCGATTTCTATTCAGCAAAAAACGCGACAAAGCTAAAAAGGCTCCGCCCAAACCAGTTCGTAGGGGTGAGCCTGTGAAAGAGATTCTTGCCCCATCAGGCAAGTGCAAGGTCGTGATCCTTCGCGGGAGCGATGGTGTCTTTCGTCTTGAAGTTCACGTTCAGGATTACGACGATTACATGAAGAAGGATTACTGGTATCACTTTGATGCGGGAAGTTACATCGACTCTCAGGAGAGAGCGGAAGAGTTGGCGTTGGAAGAAATTCGACGGCATTCGCTATGAGCACAGCATCTAACAAATCGCTGCAGGCAACGCGGGATGGCGGTTCCAGTTCCGCTTCGCGGTTCACGCTGGTTGGTCCCGCGTGCCTGAGCTCTGGACGTTAGGCATCAGAGCGCATGACACGTCTTTATCTCAAACTTGATGATTCGCTGGAGAAGGCAGCATGTCGGGTCGGCGATGTTGCTCTACCAAGATTCCGTTCGGAGCTGCGCGACGGCCTGAATTTGGGAGGTGGCGATTACTTTCTATTCGCGGACGATGGCGCAGAGGTTCTTCTCGTCTGCAATGACGCAGATCACGCGGAAGTGTTCGTGCCTGAGCGAGCCGAGTTCCCTTACTATTGCTACGTGTGGGAGGGCGATGACAGCATGCTTGAAAGCATGAAGGAGGCTCTCAGTGCTGTCGGTGTCGCGTGTGAAATCGAAGAAGATGCCTAACAAATCGCTGCAGGCAACGCGGGATGGCCGCTTCCGCCGTCGCTGCGCAATGGTGCGACAGGCCAGTTCCGCTATCGCGGGCTTGCATTTTGTCCCGGCGTGCCTGAGCTTTTGACGTTAGACCACTTCGTATTTCATGCAGACATTCGACCAGCTTTATCATCCGGCGGTTGGTGTCGATGAGACGCTTCGGCCTTTGCTGGAGGGCCTTTACCAGCGCCTGGCATCCAGGCCGGTTGATTCGTCGGCGCTCAGAGCAGCTATTATCGGAGTGCTGGAGTTCCTCACATCACCGATAGGTCGCACGGACGCCAATTGCCGAGCGGTTGATTTGTTTCTCATGCAGGATAAGACATGGGACGGTGACCAGTTGCCGCAAGCATTTGTAGATATTTTGGCTGACATGAGCGGCGCACTTCACGACACTGTTTCGGCACCGGACATCGCAGCCAATTTCGACTCCACACCGGAGCAGTTGTTAGAGAGAGCGAGACGACTATGACGTGGTCTAACAAATCGCTGCAACCAACGCGGGATGGCTGTTACAGGTCCGCTTTGCGGTTCACGTCATTTGGTCCCGCGCCATTTTCAAATCAGCGTGCCATTGCAGCCCGGCAATTCGGGCGGGGCGCTGGTGGATGAACGGGGCAATGTCATCGGCATCGTGTCGGCCACGCCAGGCACCGTAAACGCACCTTGTAGGGGCTTGACCGGTTCCAGGCGGCTCGGTGGTAGCGTGGATATTTGAAACGGAAAGCGGCAAAAGGTGAGGATTATGCCCTAAGGAAACGTCAGAAAACACTTGCCCCGCGCTGACACCGGCACAAAATCCCCAACAAATGAACGAACCGCAAAAGCAATCCTCCCTGAGCCGCACAGCGTCCGAAAACCAACCTGCCAAAGCGCAGCCAGAGCAGGAGCATCCGGCCACGCTCGGACAGAAAATATTCATCGTCGGAC
>Ga0181538_10004886_pt1 | contig 12273 bp, 14 predicted proteins | sample PEATcosm2014_Bin_40_FD_119773 | JGI IMG/M metagenome (GOLD analysis project Ga0181538, IMG submission 119773) | Peatland microbial communities from MTU Mesocosm Facility, Houghton, MI, USA - PEATcosm2014_Bin23_30_metaG | ecosystem: Environmental > Terrestrial > Soil > Wetlands > Peat | place...
AACGCCATAGGCTCACCCGCCGATCAACGGCGGGCTGCGCGCCGCCGCCAGCAGGCTCTCGAAACGCGCGCCGATCTTGCCGAGATCGAATGTCTTGTCCGCATAGGCTCTGGCGCGCGCGCCGCAGGCCCGCCGTTGCGCGTCGTCATCGAGCAGCGTCTTGATGGCGGCGACGAAACCGCTCGCATCATTGGGGGCGGTGACGATTCCAGAACCCGCCTTCACGATGATCTTCGCGGCCAGATTGGTCTTCGCGGCGGACAGCACGATCGCGCGCCCGCTGCAATGATAGGACAGAATCTTCGAGGGAACCGAATAGGCGGCGGCGTCGGGCTCGATCATGGCGATCAAGACATCGGCCGCGGCGAGGACGTCGCCATATTTCTCGAAGGGCTGGAAAGGCAGCAGAATCAAATCGCCAAGGCCCTCCTCGAGGGCGATCTTGCGCAAGAAGTCGATTTGCGGGCCTTCGGAGGCGACGACGATTTTGACGTCATCGCCGTCCGCGGCGAATTCGCGAGCCGCGGCGAGGATCAACTCCGGATTGTGTTTCAGGCCGAGCGTTCCCGTGTAAAGAACGAGCTTGCTGTCGCCGAGGCCTTGCTCCGCGCGCCAGCCATTGTTGCGTGGGCCGACCCTGATCTTGTCCTTCGGCGCCCAGTTCTCGATCACCGTTATCCGATCCGCGGCGATGCCCCATGCGCTGAGCTGGGGCAGGAAATCGCCGGTGATGGCGAAGACGCGGGCCGACTGGCGCAGCAACCGCCTCTCAAGGCGCTCATAGACCAAACCGATAAGATGACCGGCGACCGGAATCTTTGCGCCCAATATGCTCTTGATGGCGTTCGAGTAAATGTCCTGCAACCAGAACACGAACGGAATGCGGTCGCCCCGGCAAAAGTTCTGGATCCGCTTCTGCGCGTCGAGCGGATTATTGGAGGCGATCATGATGTCTGGACGAAAGGACTTGAGTTCGTCGATGATGAGATGCGCGTAGCGGATTTCCTGGCCGCGCCGGCGGACGAAATTGTATTTCTGAAAGGGTTCGCCGAGCGCGATCCCCTTGATGGCGAAACCATCCGGATCGCCTGGCTTGCGAATGAGATCGCCCTTGGGCGTTTGAAAATCGGCGGAATAGAGATGCAGCACGCTATGCCCGAGCCGCGCCAACTCGCGCTCAGTTCGATCTGAAAAGGGTGGCCGGAATAATCGTTCACGACAATTCGCATTGGATGCCCCCGATAGTGGAACAATAGGCCTCCGAGTGAACAGTCCGCCCGGATGCGGGATCGAGCGCGCGCCGTCCCGACGGAGCCGGTCCTTGAGCGCGCGGCGGACGGATGCTCCGACGCGCGCCGAACCTCGCTGCAAGGCGGAGCGATGAACGGGCAGTTTCATCGACGAGCGAATTTTCTACGAATTGACCTTAAGAGCGCCGGAGTTTCCCAACGCCCGCTGCTCGATCCACTGATAGGTGATTTCGAGCCCTTTGCGCAGCGACTGGCTCGGCGCCCAACCGAGCTTTTCGCGAATGAGGCGGTTATCCGAGTTGCGCCCCCGCACGCCAAGCGGTCCGGGGATGTGTTTCTTCTTGACGCTCTTGCCCGCGATGTCGCTGACGATGTCGACGAGCTGGTTGATCGTGACCATTTCTTCGGAGCCGATATTGACCGGCCCCTCGAACGTCTTCGAACGCAATAGCCTGACGGTTCCTTCGATGCATTCGTCGATATAGAGAAACGATCGGGTCTGCTTGCCGTCTCCCCAGATCTCGATCTCGCCGCCGGTGTTTGTCTTGGCGACTTTGCGGCAAATAGCCGCCGGCGCTTTCTCCTTGCCGCCGTCCCAGGTTCCTTCAGGACCAAAAATGTTGTGATAGCGGGCGACGCGGTTCTGCATTCCGTAATTGCGGTTATAGGCCAGATACAGGCGCTCGCTGAACAGCTTCTCCCAGCCGTATTCGCTGTCCGGCGCAGCCGGATAGGCCGACTCCTCCGTGCAGTTCGGATTGTCCGGATCAGTCTGGTTGTAGGCCGGGTACATGCACGCGGACGAGGAGTAGAAGACGTTCTTGATATTTCGCTTGAGGCAGGCGTCGAGCATGTTGAGATTGACCGTCGCCGAATTATGCATGATGTCGGCGTCATGTTCGCCGGTGAAGATATAGCCGGCGCCGCCCATGTCGGCCGCGAGCTGATAAACCTCGTCGAAACGCGCATCCACGATGGAGCGGCACAAATCCTGATCGCGAAGATCGCCGATGATGAAATCGTCGGCTTCCGTTTCGGCGTGCTCATGGAATTTGAGATCCACGCCGCGCACCCAGAACCCCTCGCGCTTCAATCGTTTGGTGAGGTGCCCGCCGATGAAGCCACCGGCTCCGCACACAATTGCTCGTTTTTGCACTTGATCCCTCACGATTGCATTTCCGATAATTGCGAATTCGAGAAATTGCGATTTCCGAGAACTGCGCCTCCGGTCATCAAGGCGACCGGTTCAGCGCGTCAGGACCGGGCGAGGGCGCTCCGCGCGGCCGGGTCGCCGACCTCAAGGCGCCGCCTTTCTCGAACCGATCATAACTCAGTTCCCGCACAGCTCCAGTCAACTGCAAGTGTTTGGTGCACGGCGGCCTTGCCGTCAAGGTCGTTTGCGCAATAGCGCCCGCTGTTTCGCGCCCCGCTTGATTCGATTCTGGTATAACGCCTAAAGGTTGCAGAATTTTAGCATAGGGGATCGATCGAAACAGCCAAGGCGACGTCAAGATCGTCTCCAATCCAAGCGAAAAACGCGCCACGCAAGCCTTCATGGCCATGTGCGACAAGCCGTCTCCGCGCGACGGAATTGGCGCCGGAACAGCTTTTGCGAAAACTGTTTGCCCACCCCTCGCCGCGGCGCCCATATAGGCGCTGACAGGGAGCGGTCGATCTTCGCGGACAGGAATTTTTCATGTGCGGGCGCTTCGCCATCACACTTCCGCCGGAGGCGGTGCGGCGGTTCTTCCGCTATGTCGAACAGCCGAATTTTCCGCCCCGCTATAATATCGCCCCGACCCAGCCTGTTGCGATCGTGCGCTGCCGGATCGGCGCGGACGGCCGCTGCGAGCGCCATTTCGATCTCGTCCGCTGGGGCTTTTTGCCGCCCTTCGTCAAGGATCCCCGGCAATTTCCGCTGATCTTCAACGCCCGCTCCGAAACGCTGCTGACCAAGGCGAGTTTCAGGAACGCAATCAAACGCCGCCGCTGCCTCTTCATCGCCGACGCTTTCTACGAATGGCGGCGCGAGGGCCGGGTCGCGCGGCCCTATCTGTTCCAGCGCCGCGACGGCGCCCCGCTTGGGCTTGGCGGCGTTTGGGAGAGCTGGACCGGCCCAAACGGCGAGGAGGTGGACACCGCCTGCATCATCACGACGGCGGCGAACGGCTCCAGCGCGGCGATCCACGACAGGCTGCCGGCGATCATCGAGCCGGAATCCTTCGACGTCTGGCTCGATCCGGACGAGGCGGGCGCGGACGCCGCGTTCGCTCTTCTGCGCCCGCCCGAAAACGAGGTTCTGCGCTTTTTCGAAATCGGACCGGCAGTGAACAAGGCCGGCAATGATTCGGCCGACGTGCAGGCCCGCGTCGACGCCCCGGTGCCGCCTGCATTAGACGAGCCGCGGCCTGCTTTGGAAGCGCCGGCGACGCCGGCGCAGCGCAGTTTGTTTTAGCGCCGCCGCGGCCTTCCGTTCCTTCGCCGCGAAATAAAGCATTTTTTCTTTGTTCGTTTATTCCTTCGCAAAGCGGTGCGCACGGATCCGGGCGAGACTAACGATTGATCGCTGCGGCCAGACCGCAAATCGAAGGCGCGGCGAGCGAAATGATGCGCGGGATCGGAAGGATCGCTGACATGTTCGGCAGGTTCAGAGATTTCTGGAGCCAGAATTTTATCCAGGAGACGCCGGCGGAGCTCTCGCAGTGCGAATTCGGCTGCCGGGCGACGAATTGCCGGCAGGGCAAATGGGAGCGCTGCAAAAACAGGCTGCTGGCGATGGAGCGCGATGCGGCCTATGCGAGGGTCGTTTCCGAAGCCGTGGCGACCGGCCAAATCTCTGTGCAGGCGCACGGCTGACTTGACGCCGCCAAGGAACAAAACCGCCCGCAGTGGATTTTACTTGCGATCGCCGGCAATTCGCGCGGCGCGGCGCGACGGCTTCCCGTTCACGCCCAATTCAGGCTGATTGGCCGAAAACAAACCGTGCGGGACACGGGGCACGATGGGAGGTCTGACATGGCATTTCGCAACCTCAAAATCATATTGGCCGGGGGCCTTTTGGCCGGCGCCCTGGCGCTTTCCCCACTCAGAGCTTCAGCGGCGCCGATGCTTGATCCGGGCCTCGCGAGCGCGGCGGATACCGCTACAACCGGAATCGAAGACGCGCGTTGGGTGTGCGGGCCTTGGCGGTGCTGGTGGCGTCCAAACTATTATTACCACCCGTGGGGCTGGGGCTGGCATCGGCCATGGGGCTATGGCTATGGCTGGCATCGCCCTTGGGGCTGGCATCGGTGGGGTTGGCATCGCGGTTGGGGTTGGCACCGCGGCTGGGGCTGGCACCGCGGCTGGCGGCGCTGGTAACGCCGCTGGCGGCGATTCATTTGGGGAAGCGCCGCGTCATCGTCTCTTCGTAGACGAACGCGGCGACAAGGCTAACAAGCCATTCGGCGCTGGCGCGGATTAATATCCGCTCTTTTCGGCGAGCGAGCATGCGTACCGCCGACGGTTGAGGCGACGGTTCGCCGCCTCACCCAGTCGGCAGACCCGCGCGCGCCCGAAGCGCGGCGGTGCTCTGGAAATAGACCGGGAGATCCGCCGATAGGCCGCGATGCACTTGGCGCATAATCTCATCGGCCAAGACCTCACCTTCCCCGCGTTCGAGGGCGTCGAGCGTCGTCCGCACGATTTCCTCGGGCGAACTCTTCGGCGCGTCGAAATCGCGTGCAAGGTCGGTGTCGATGAAGGCCGCGTGCAGCGCGACGACCTGGGTGCCCTGTCGCGCAAGTTCGATGCGAAGGCCGTTGGTCAGCGCCCATGCGGCTGACTTCGACGCGCCATAAGTCGCCAGCGTCGGACCGTTCATCCAGCTCGCTACGGAAAGCACGTTGATGATCGCGCCGCCGCCGTTCTTCGCCAGGACGGGCGCGAAGGCGCGCGCCATGCGCAGCGGCCCGACAAAGTTCACTTCAAACTGCTCTCGCGCGGCCTCGACCGCCCCATCGGCGAGAAAGCCGCCGGGCCTGGCGATGCCGGCATTGTTGATGAGCAGGTTGATGTCCCCGGCTACTCGCGCCGCGGCGACGGCGTCTTCGTCGCTGGTGACGTCCAGTTTCAGCGGCACGACGCCCCTTAGGGTAACCGCCTCCGGATTGCGCGCCGCGGCATAGACCTTCGCCGCCCCCATCTCCACAAGCGCTTTGGCAAAGGCGAGGCCGAGGCCTCGGTTGGCGCCCGTCACCAGGGCGGTTGATCCGGCAACCTTCATGGTCGATTCCTCCCTTGCTCTTGGTCCTCGCACACAGCCAACGCGCCGGCGAATAGGCCCAGCTAAAGCTCGCGGAGTCCGTTCGGCGCGCGCGAACGCTTTTTCAACAAGATCAAACGATGTCGGCGGGTCGCGACATGCGACGAGAAGCTCGCGGCCAACTACCTAGCCTTCGTCCAGCTGCGCGTTAATGAATCCACGCTCTAGAATTGTAAAAGCGTATAATCGAAAGTCGAATTTTTGAAGAGAAACCTTTGTATTTGTCTTGGCGGCGCGCGTTGCGCGCTTGCGGTTGCCGCAAGGAAAAACCTTTGTATTTGTCTTGGCGGCGCGCGTTGCGCGCTTGCGGTTGCCGCAAGGAAGATGACGGCCATTTAGACCGTTTTCCGCGCCACCCCTCAATCGCTGTCCATCGCGCGGTCTCCTCAACTCCGAGGCGCGCGCCATTGTCCTATGTCGAATCCCGCAAGGAAGCTGCGCTATGAGGAAACCGAATGAATATCTTGCAGGAATAGTCCCTGATCTCGATCGATCTTACGGGCAATTACAAGTCCCAGCATCTACGACGCGGCCCGAGCCCCGCTCGAAGCCGGCGCTATCCCAAGGGCAATGGTTTGGCTGGCCTTCCAGAATCGATTCCAGGGAGTCCAGCAGCCCCGCGGGCGCCCAGGACCAAAAGGGACGCTATGTTGCCGTTAAGCCTATGAAATACTTGTGGAAACCGGAACGGAATTGGCTCCCTGAGCAGGACTCGAACCTGCGACCGATCGATTAACAGTCGATTGCTCTACCAGCTGAGCTATCAGGGATCATGCGGGGCATGCCGCGCAGGAAACGGGCATATAGCAAGCTTGGTCCCGCTTTGCAAAGCGGTAATCGCCGCCGCGCGGCCTTGACCCGCCTCGAACCATTCCTTGCCCCGGCGCCGTTTCATTTGCTATAGGCGAAGACGCGCTGTCGTCGCGACGGAGGCCTCGTGGCGGAGTGGTTACGCAGAGGACTGCAAATCCTTGCACCCCGGTTCGATTCCGGGCGAGGCCTCCAATCTCCGCTGCGCCTTGAAACCCCTTGAGTTTGTCGCACTGGGTCGCCGCGGCTCGCACGGGGAGCCGCGGCAACGCTCAATGCAGGTTCCAGCAGCAGCCCGGATGGCTGGGATCGACCCTGCCGCCGACGTTGAGGTCGCATTTGTAGTAATTGCGCGGACAGCTGTTCGGCGGCCCCGCCGCCGGGCTCCAGCAGCAGCTGGGGTTTTCGGAATCGATGCGTCCGCCGGCATTGAGGGAGCACGGATAGTAATTCGTGCGGCACGCCTGCGCATGGGCTGCGCCGCCGCTCATTGACGCGGCGATTATCCAGAGAGCCGATAAAATCCAGACGTCGCGAGAGCGCATGACGAGCCCTTCATGAATTCAGGGCGCGACGGTCGAACCGGCAAACGCGCCGGTTCGCGGGGTCGGTCCTCCGCGTCCGCCATAAGGGCGCGCGCATGGCGCAAAAAGCGCGGCGAGCCATGGGCGGGAAGCCAGGCGTTCGAAGATAGTTCAGAGATCGCGAGCGCCGGTGCGGCGGCGAAACGGCTGCGGCCTTCGCTTTTGGCGGCCCGGCGTCTAGAGTGGCGTTCGACGTCGACCCAAGCGGCGATGGCGTTTAGGAGCAGGCGATCCCTTGAGCGTACAAACCTACGAAGTCAGCGAAGACGAAGACGGCCTGCGGCTCGACCGCTGGTTCAAGCGCCGCGTGCCTTCGCTGTCGCTCTCGCATCTGAACAAGATCGTGCGCACCGGACAGGTGCGGGTCGACGGCGCGCGCGTCAAAACCGCGACGCGGCTGGCGCAGGGCCAGAGCGTGCGCGTGCCGCCGCTGAACCTCGACGCCGCTGCGGCAGCCCCCCGCGCGCCGGAGATTTCCGAACAGGATGCGCGCGACATCCGCGATATGATCCTCTTCGAGGACAAGGATCTGATGGTGCTGAACAAGCCCTATGGCCTCGCCGTGCAGGGCGGCTCCGGCATGAAGCGCCATATCGACGGCATGCTCGCCTCGCTGCCGAATGAACGCGGCGAGCGCCCGGTGCTGGTGCATCGCCTCGACCGCGACACTTCCGGCGTGCTGCTCGTCGCCAAGACGCGCAAGATCGCCGCCGATCTTGGCGCGATCTTCCGCTCGCGGCAGGCGAAGAAGATTTACTGGGCGCTGGTCGAGGGCGAGCCGAAGCCGGCGCAAGGCAAAATCTCGCTGTTCCTCGCCAAGGGCGAAGGCATGGGCGAGAGCCGGTCCGGGCCGCGCAGCGACGAAGACCGCGCCGCGATGGAGAAAATGCGCGTCGCCAAGCATGGCGACGAGGACGCGCAGCATTCGGTGACCTATTACGCCACCGTCGATACGTTTGCGCCGCGCGCGGCGTGGCTATCGATGAAGCCGATCACCGGCCGCACGCATCAGCTGCGCGCGCATGCGGAGGCGATCGGCCACCCGATCATCGGCGATCCGAAATATGGCCTGCGGCCGAAGAGCGATCCGCGCCGCAACGATCCGCTGCGCGCCATTCCCGAGAACGTCGAGAAGAAGCTGCATCTGCTGGCGCGCCGCCTCGTGTTGCCGCATCCGCGCGGCGGCGTCCTCGACGTCACGGCGCCCCTGCCGGAGCATATGCGGAAATCCTTCGACCTCTTCGGCTTCGACGCGAAGCAATATGACCCGATCGAGGCCGCGCCGGAGTGACGTGGGCTTATTTGTTCTCGCTCAGCCCGTAGCAGGCCTTCGGAATGCTTGGCGTGTTGAGCTTGACCGGATCGCCGCATTTGTCGCAGCCGGCGAGCGCGAGGGACGCCAGCGCCAGACAAGCCAAGGCGACGCGCAGCCGCAGGGGCCGTGGCGAGCGCGGCCGCGCCCCGCTCCAGAATTCCGCCGCCGTCAGATTCATGCGCCGCCCGCCAATGGTTTCATCAAGGGAAGTGTAAAGCGAAGGATCGTAACAAAGACCTAAATCGTGGCGATTTGCCGGAAGCCCTTCGCGCCGCCAATGAAGGCGAGATCGCTCGTCGCCGCCTCGGTCACGGTGACGCGAAAAACCTGCGCCGCCGGCGGCCCGCGCCACAGAAGCCGGCACAGCGCCTCGACGGCGGCCGGCGCGCCGGCGAGGACGGCCTCGACGTCGCCGCTCGTCCGGTTGCGCACCCAGCCGCGAAGGCCGAGCGCCTCGGCTTCGATCTGCGTCCAGGCGCGAAAGCCGACGCCCTGCACGCGCCCGCTGACGATAGCCCGGACGACGCGCTGCGGCGCCGCGCATGAGGCCGGCGCGGTCATGGCCCCGGCCGCACGATCAGGCGCGCGCCCGCCTGCCGGTCTAGCTTCCGGCCAGAAAAGTTATCTGGAGCGTCTGTCCGGGTTGACATTCAGCGTTCGGCGCGGGTGAAGGGGTCGGCCAGAAATAGGCATTGTCGCAGCTCGGGGAATTGCCGGCGCAATTTGCAACCGGATTACCACAATTGCTCGGATAATTCGCGTTTCCATAAGGCGAGCTGCTCGGCGGCCCCTTGCACGTATAGGTCGGCTGGTTGGCGCAGGCGAGCTGGACCGGGAGGTTGTAAGACGCGCCGCCCGTATTCTGGCAGTTGTTCGCAGCCCAGGCCTGAGGCGTGCAGTTTTGTGGAATGACGCTGATGTCGTACCACACGCAACTACTCAGGGTGGTCGGATAGCAACTGGTCGCCCCGGTTCCAAAATTCGTCTCGACCATGGTTTGATTATGGGTTTGCGCAAGGTTGCAATTCGGCGACTGACCCGACGGCACAAGGCTCGTTGACGCGCAAAAACGCGAGATGCCGGCTGTGGCCGGGACCGATGCGCCGCAGGTCTTCCCCGGCAGGATCGTCACCTGGGAATTGGCGACCGTGCAATTCGAGGTCCACGTGATCTGACCGGGCATTTGGGTCGAATAGTTCGTGAAGGCGACATAGATCGCACTCGCGCCATTATTGGTGACGCTGACGTTGACATTCGCTGCCCCTGCCTGCTTGGGATTGCACGCCTTCGTAGCGATGGCTCTTTGCTTGGCATCCACAATGGGTACGGAGTTGCCGTACCAGTCGAGAAATCTGGGCTCGCCCGAACTGTCATTGGGGCATGACACGGCCCAGTCTCCCGGCGCCGCCGAAGCCTGACGGGGAACGCCCAGCGCGCACACAACGGCCAGAACGAGAAACCCGAGCCAGCCGGGCGCGCAATAAAGGCGAGCGGCCCGCCGGCGGCGCGTTGCGTAAGTTGCGTAATCTGTATGCGGTTGCATGGATTCGTCCCCCCTTTTTGAATCGGCCGGCCCCAGAGAGATCCTGCGCTGCTGTGGCATGCGCGAGGCTTATGCTCCAAAGTCGATTACCCTCCCATCACACGGCGATGTTGTCGATGAGCCGCGTCCCGCCGAGCCGCGCCGCCGCGAGAAGCCGCACCGGCCCCTCGGCGATCGAGGCGACCGGCGCCAGGGTTTCGGCGCGGCGCGCCTCGATGTAATCGACGGCGAACCCCGCCGCCTCGACGCCGGCCCGCGCCGCCGCGACAGCCTGCTCCATGGCGGCGCCCCCGCGCAGCTCCGACGCGCAACGAGCGAGCGCGGCGTAAAGCGCCGGCGCCGCCTTGCGCTCTTCGGACGCGAGATAGACGTTGCGCGAGGAAAGCGCGAGGCCGTCCTTTTCCCGCACCGTCGGCGCGCCAACGATCTCAGCCTCAAAGTCAAGGTCGCGGGCCATGCGGGCGATGACCCGCAGCTGCTGGAAATCCTTCTCGCCGAAGATCGCGACGTCCGGCCGGCACTGGTTGAGCAGCTTGGCGACCACCGTCGCGACGCCTGCAAAATGCGTCGGCCGGAAGCGATCCTCAAGGCCAGCCACGGCCGGCCCGCCGACCTGCAGCATGGTGGAGAAGCCTTCGCCGTACATCGCCTCGATCGGCGGCGCGAAGATCGCGTCGCCCCCGGCGGCGGCGAACAATTCCACATCGGCGTCGAATGTGCGGGGATAGGAGCCGAAATCCTCGTTGGCGGCGAATTGCGCCGGATTGACGAAGATCGACATCACGACCCGGTCGGCTTTCGATTTCGCAAGGTTAACCAGCGAGATGTGGCCCGCATGCAGCGCCCCCATGGTAGGCGTCAGTGCGATCGTCTCGCCGCGCGCGCGCCAGCCCGCAAGCGCGGCGCGGAGCGCCGCGACGTCGCGCAGAACGGGAACGCGGCTTTGCGGGCTATCGGCCAAGATCGGGGCCTCCAAGATGCGCGTTGGAATCGCGATAAACCTTGTGGGGGAGCCTTAATGGCATGGGCGCCGCATTGTGATCAAATGCAACGGTGTCGCATAACGAGATATAACAAATCAGCTAGTTTGAACTGCGGGTAGTGGGTCAGTTTGAAATTCGGCGACCTTGACAAGGCATCGGTATTTGGCGGCGAATATCCGCATCGTTGGAGCAAGGAGCGTAGGATGTCGGACGACCCCATGGACAATCTTCTGATTAGGACCATCGCCTTAGAGGAAATTTTGCAACATCTCATAGTCAAGATTGCGCAGGCGTCCAGCAGCGCTTCCCGGCAGTGGATTGCTGATTTGGAACAAGAAATAGAGAATACTCGCGAGCTTGTTTTAGCTGCGGGAGACGCAAACACCGAACACCGCGCTTTAGCCGGACACGTCGCAATGGAGGTTAAACGCATATTCAAATCGTTTGTGGAATAATGCCATGACCAAAACGCCCAAACGCCCCCGCGACCCGAACCAGCTCGCAAAGTTCATTGTGGACGTTGCGATAGGCGAAGTCGAAGATCAGACGCCGATGCCGATGCCAAAAGAGCAAAATGCGCGTTCGGTCGCCGTCGAGTCGGGGAGCAAAGGGGGAACTGCGCGCCGGCTGGACTTCGCCCGACGCTCCGCGTATCTCAACCCCCTCTTGCCTAGCGCACCGGAAGAGGATGCCCCATGGCGAACCCCGTAACGCCGGACCTCGCGGCGAGCGCGCTCAACTACCATCGCTCGCCCCGGCCGGGTAAGCTCGAAATTCAGGCGACGAAGCCGCTTGGGACGCAGCATGACCTCTCGCTTGCCTATTCGCCCGGCGTCGCCGCCGCCTGTCTCGCCATCGCCGCCGATCCGGCGGAAGCGACCGAACTGACCATCCGGCAAAATCTCGTCGCCGTCGTGACCAATGGAACCGCAGTGCTGGGCCTTGGCGACATCGGACCGCTGGCGGCCAAGCCCGTGATGGAGGGCAAGGCGGTCCTGTTCAAGAAATTCGCCGGCATCGACGTGTTCGACATCGAAATCGCCGAAAACGACGTCGACCGGCTGGTCGATATCGTCGCCTCCCTCGAGCCGACCTTCGGCGGCATCAATCTCGAAGACATCAAGGCGCCGCAGTGTTTCGAGGTCGAGCGCAAGCTGCGCGAGCGCATGTCGATCCCGGTGTTCCACGACGATCAGCACGGCACGGCGATCATCGTCGCCGCCGCCGTCCTCAACGCCATGGAGCTGACCGGCAAGCGCCTCGAAAGCGTCCGGATCGTGAGTTCTGGCGCGGGCGCGGCGGCGCTCGCCTGCATCGATTTCCTCGTCGAACTTGGCGCCCGGCCCGAGAACATATTCGTCACCGACGTCGAGGGCGTCGTCTACAAGGGCCGCGGCTCGATGAACGAGCGCATGGCGGTTTACGCACGCGACACCAATGCGCGCCGGCTCGATGATGTGATCGGCGGCGCCGATGTGTTCGTCG